>Ga0181612_152723_pt1 | contig 17999 bp, 10 predicted proteins | sample HoacroProtozoa21_FD_119630 | JGI IMG/M metagenome (GOLD analysis project Ga0181612, IMG submission 119630) | Hoatzin crop microbial communities from Cojedes, Venezuel. Combined Assembly of Gp0051906, Gp0051904, Gp0051908 | reverse complement strand
CTGGTACGTGGGCTTTGTTTCTTTTTCCTTTTGAAGAGTGAGTGGTGGATGTAGCTCTGGGGCATCCAAAGGGCAGAGTGTCAGCACACACCTCTGGTCAAAGACAGGTTAAAATCTCCCCTGGAGATTGTAAAGCACTTCCTTTCTTGTGCTCTCTTCAGTTTGCCTGACATTCAGCCTTCCTCCAGCTCTCATCAAGCCTGCTTGTGTTACTGGATAACTCTCCCCTCCCTTCAGGCTGTTTTCCTCAACTGAGCATCTGCTGAAATCCAGGTTCCACCATACCTCGTGCTAGTGCTTGCACGATGCTGCTCTGTCCCCCTAATTCAACCTGCTGACCTGTGCCAAAGCTCGAGAGTGATCTTGGTATCTCTGATGCTGCTGCAGACTTTTCCATCCTGGTCTCCATTTCTCAATTTCCCTTTTGCTGCCTGCAAGCTCTCTCTGCCACGGTTACTTCTGCTGTGCCGTCCCTCAGTGCTGACAGGACCATGTATCAGTGACAGAAATGGCTTGCGGGCAGGAGGAGTTTGGCTCCCCCCTTGCTGCTTTCCACGAGGGCAATGGCTGATGCTGCAGGGCAGAGGATTTCGTAGCGTAGCTTGGATATGCGCTTTGAGCGAGTGCCGTGGTGACTGCATGGACGGATGCACCATCTTCAGGCTTTCTCAACCAGACTGATCCTTAAACTGAAAATTTCAGTTTAATATGCACTTCTGTACATGCAGATTAGCCCAGGATCATTAGATTTCTTACAGAGGAAACATTTTAAATTAAAGAACATAATTGGTGAGCGAATATGCAAGGTATTTTGCAATTGCCAGTTTCCAACCTGGCCCTTGATTCTGCCCAGTGCTGAAGATACCAGACCCATTTGGTAAAACATGCACACGGATATTTAACAACACAGCTTGTTCCATCTTGAATGTCCAGCACATGTGTAAACTCTTTCTTGGAATGCAACCAGTATGCCAGTATGGCCTGTGCTTCTGCAACCTGAGGATGCTCAAACACGTTCAACAGTCTCTGCTGTTCATTGGGGTTTGCACTGAGCAGTAAATGAGACTGTACTATAAGATCAGCTAGGTGTTTTTCAGAATGGGACTTCTAAGACGCGTAACAGGGAGTATAGGGCTTCACGTTCCTCTCTTGACGTCTTGGCCTGCGTGTATGAGAGCTCACACAGAACTGCATTTAATGTGCTGAGAATCTGAACACTTTTTTATTATTCAAAATCGCTTCACAGGGGTTTTGATACTTAAAAAAAATGTGAGATTCAGATGTATATTTTGTACCTTTCAATATTTGTCAAAGATTAAATTATCACAGCCAGCTATTAGACTACTGATCAACTCTTTTAAAAACATACCTGTTTCCGCTTAGGTAAGTGAAAGAGCCACAGCATCTGCAAACTTCTGCTACGTTGCTTTGTATGTAGCCTGGAAAAATTTCTGAATACTGCACATCCTGAAGTACAAGTCTTCTGTTGTTTAAGATCTTAACTGGAGGCAGTTAACACATTTGTAAATTATCTTTATATACCAGGTTTCCTTTAAATTTTGGGTTGAATTCAAAATTATTTTGTGGGGATTCTAAGTTCCTCGGCAGTTCAGAGCTATGACCCTGAAGGTTTCTTATACAGTGGGCTCAAAGATTTACCCGTGTAAGGCTGATAACTTGCCTTTAGTTTCAGAAGGGAGTAAAATGTAGCCAAAAGCCATTCAGGACAGTGCACCCTACACAGCAGAGAATGACTTAGAGTAGCAGCTGAGGTAGGGTGTGGAAAGAGAAAGGTGCCGTGGGCATCGTTTGACTGATTGTAGTTTTGTGCTTGGTGACTTTAATGTATATGTCTGTGTTTCAAAGTCTCTGGCAAGACTCCTGTTGGTTTCATGGGCTCTTTGGTCAAGCTCATTTTGAATAAGATAGACTAGGAAACAACCCTCAGAGCAGTAAATGGAAAATGGGCATTTTTCCTGTAGGAAAGGGGGCATGTGTTTCTTCTTAAATTTATTTTCAGAAACACTTTAGCTCTCCAAAGAACTAATTTTTAATTGAAACAATTCTGCAGTAATAAACTAAGTCTCTTAAAACAAATATTTTATTTCTACTTAATATGCCTTTTCTAGTTTTGCTTTTCTGGTGAGTTATTTTATTCTTTTCTTTGTGTTCCTGTTTGGTTTTCCATTTTGCAAAATACCAGAAAACAGTGAAGGAGTGAGAAGGGAAACTAGTAGGAACAGGTAATAAAAAATATGAAAATTAGTGTCTGTGTTTTTTTTTCCAAACGGCTCAATGAAACTTCATTTTGCACAAAAAAATGGGTGCTGATCCTGTGCATGGGCAAACCAACCTATTATCTTTTAACAAAGTTGTCATATAACACACAAAGACATATAAAGCCAAACCCAATGGGACTCCAAAATGTCCCCACTCAGTGATTCACCGCCCACACAGAAGAGCTTGATGGCTTTTAGTTTATGTGGATGTTGATCTCTTCTGTCGTGGAAGTGAAACAGTATAAAGGAGGGTTATCTCTGCTGACGTCAGTTCATCCATGCTGAGTTGCGCTGGCTGAAGAGCATTCCCGGGGGTTTTGGTTAATGGATGAGGATAGCGTGGCCAGGCTGGATGATGAATGTTTTCAGCTCTTCTCTTACCCTCTCTCCTCCCTTTCCCCGCTGCAGTGCACAAGTGGCTGAGCAGCTCTTGAATGGACTGCAGAGTAAGCACCGACATCTATTTCTTAGGTAAATTGTCACTGATTTTGGTTTGTATTGAACGGTTGTGGTTAGCAAGGAGTTTGGCCAGTCATGCATCAGCAGCAGATGTCTGGGGCGGTGGTGCTGCCAGCCCTACCAGCACGTGATCCTTCTTGTCAGTTCCAGCTCTCAGCTCTACCTCTTCTGTTAACCCAGGGGAGAGGACGGGTTCCATTTAGGATGCTGCTCTGTGATCTTCATTGGCAGCCTCTCACGAGATCGTTGCACTCAGCTGAATTGACATGCTGCTGTCTCTTCCTCTAGATTGCAGCTTTGAAGGAAACACGTACAACAGCTCCATGAAATGGCACCTCCCTAGCAATCCCTGTGTTACATACCAGTGCCAGGTAAGGATGTCATCAGCATCGTGCTAATTGAGTGGTGAGCTTTTCCCATGAAATTCTGAGCCCTTTTTTATTCAATCCAAATAACCTGAAATATTTTATACCCAAAGCGCAATATGGACTTTGCATTTAAAGTAGCTCAGATCCACTCAGATGTGGCCAGATATAACCAAACATTCAAAAGGATAGGTTTTATGTGACTTGAGTACTGTGATACCCAAACATTGCTGAAGGAGAGGTACGCAGCCATGCCATTTCCTGCTGTCTTTACCTTGAAAGAAGTCCTCTATTTTTCAGCATGCAAAGCCTTTTGTGAGATACAAATTATTATTTTAGTAATTGGATGCTTGTGTGTGTGTGCGTGTCCACAGATTTAACCTGGGATGTTCTTTAAGAGAAACTCACAACTAAATCTTGTTTTCTTGGGCTCCTGTGCTGTTAACACCATGGTATTTTTGGTAGCTTGCCTATCTGCAACCATAACATTTGCAAGATTGTCCATTTTCAGGCACAAACCAAGTAATTATATAGGGAATTTTGGTTTCTGTCTGTGAATAGGTCTGCTATTTTTGTAGACAATTTTATCTGGTTTTAATAATAACACTCAGGCAGCTACTAAGAATTGTAACTGTTGGAAAGAGGAGAGATGAGTAAGTATGGAGAGCTTCTACAAACAGAGGAAGAGAGTTTCAAGATTTTTCTCTTTTTCTGTGATACTTCCACTTTGTGAGACCCACCCACATTTTTAAAGACAAGTAGACTGAGAAGAATGAAGTTGAAGCAGCAGTATTCTGTATCCTTGAACTTAATGAAAAGATACTTGCAATACAAATTTAGATACTCTTATTGCTACTAGCTACATGAAATGAACAATTCTTTACTGCCTGTTTCAATGTCTAAATGCGAAGCTGGGTGATTCTCTTTACCCTAGATCCACACATTTTAAAAAGAGGTTTCCCTTACCTCCAACTGCAAAGGGAAAAAAAAAAAAGTAGCAGCCTTTTGTGCACAGATCCTCACACCTAGATTTGTTCAGGAGGACTCTTTAAGTTCTTCAACAAGAAGTACAGGAAATGTTAATTTACTAATACTTATCAGGCAAAGCATCAAAGATAAGTGTCTCCCCTCTACAGAACAAGATGCTTTTATCTGCTTTCGAAGTCTTTTTTCCTCCAAGGGGAGAGGGATGAGAATGCCTTGTGTCTGGCCTGTTTTCACCAGAGCTGCATGGCAGATTACTGAGGCTAAGGATTCCTGATAAAGCAGGATTCCTTTTCCTAAGAAGGTGCTTGTGTTTTTTACCTGATGCGTTTTAAGGCAAATCCTGCATCTGGAGTCAGGGGAACTCAAGTGGATCTTTTGGCTGCGGATTAACATGAATCCGGATACCAGGCAGCAGGTACAGAAAGAAAAGAGGTTTTGAAATCCAGTGCTCCGCAGCATGTCCCGGGCTTTAATTGTACCTCTAGCATTTGTGGATTTCTGCTTATTAAGGCAACCACAGTACTAACAATGAACATGTCTGATCTGCTTCTTTTTCAGGAAGGAGTGATAATAGAGTCAGAGTTACAGTGTGTTGTTCATTGCAAAAACCCTTCCAAACTCACGGGAATGTGTTGTCCTGTGTGTCCAGGTGAGATTTCATGGGAAGATGCGGTTCCACATGTGCAACTTTATTTCTAATGATAACCATCATTACCTGGGAGGTTGCCTCTAACTTCTCTGTTATACTTGACAAGTGTAATGAAATGTGTGGTGAAATGTGGGCCAGTGGCTCGCAATGCACTAAACGACACAAGAAGAGCATACTTAATGTTTTTTAGTAGAGGACAGGCAGACTAGGAGATGCAGAGGCAATAGCCTGTGGCAATATCCACAGATGTATTCATGTCATTTTTCAGAGGGTCTGTCAGCTGGCTTGGCGTGACTGATGACTGGGATTTTGTTAGGAGAGGAAGTAGAAGAGTAATCCTAAAAAAGGAGACGCAGTTTTTGAATGGGCCTGGGAATGGGTTGCCTTTGTGAAGCACGGTGGCAAATTAGCATGGTTTTATAGGATAACTTGATTTTAACAGAGGTTTTGTAGGTAAGAACTGTTCCAGTTGTGATAGAATGGGTTTATTAGATTCTAATTAATAATAAATAGTTTTAAAATTATTTGCTAAGAATACAAACTCAGAAAGTAAGAATGAGTAGAAAAAAACAAACGACTTAGAAAAGTGTTTCAAAGCCACTTTTAAGGTCAGACCTGACTAAGCTTTGACATCATAGGTGCAAATTTTTCTGCTGTAGAAGGATGCTTCCTTTTTCTCAAAAGGTATTTGGGGGTTCTCAAGGCCTCTGTAAAGGCTTGTGAAGTGATTTCTGTGTCAGAGAGGTTGGTGCGGTTTACTTTACATATTGTCCTGTGATGGGATGTGTTACAGAGAAAAGTCAGCGTGCTATCTTGAGCTAAACTTATTCAAATACTGTTTTCCAGGTTGTATATTTGAAGGGAGACTTTATAATGAAGGAGAAGAATTTAGGCCTGAAGGGAATAAATGTACCAAGTGCTCTTGCATTGTAAGTATTTGCCTTTTGGCATTGTATCTCCCTGTATGAACTTCAAAAGGCACGTTTTTATTGCCATAACAAAGTAAAAAATACAAGGAATTCAACACTATTATGTATTCTTCTCTCGGTGTTCAGGTTTCTATTGAAGATTTTACTGCACTAATACATTATATTACTCATATTCTGAGTTTATCATCTTTTTTTTGTGACCTTACACTGTACTCAGAACAAGATATTTGGGAGAGAGTTGATGTGTTAAATTAGTGATGCTTTTTTTGTGAGGGGATCATGCAGGAGGAGACAGAAAGCTTCATAGGTTTTGTCTATTAATCAACATTCATGAAATGTTTCCTTAAACCTATCTTTCACGAGGGTTCCTTTCAGCTGTATGCGGCAAGGGTTGTTGCTCTGAATTGCTGAGTGAAAGGATGAGGGTAGCCTCCTTAGGCTGTCCCAGGTGGATTTTGGCTTGATGCTTAATGAAAAGGTCATATCCTGGATTTTATCCTGGACTAGCAACAATATAGAGAGGAAGTAATAATTGCATCCTTTGGGTAATGAGCACAGGCTTCTCTTTCACTTCCATTAAGTTAGAAGTTAATGCTGAATGAGTTGGGGCAGACAACTTTGACTTCATTGGTGTGATCTGTGAGACCAGTAAAATGCAAAGTTCAAATCACTGTTTTTGTTGCAATCGATGGGCTGGTTATCAGCAGAAGATGTGTGGCTGGGGAACTTTACGTTTCAGTAGAATGCCAAGAGCTTTTTCAGTACCAGATACAGCTCTCCTGCATCAGGAAAATAAAATTAAAAAATGGAGAAGGGTAGAATTCAAAAATTAATATGTATTTATATATAGACACAGACACATATTTAATGAAACTGCTGCAGAGAACTTAGAGTGTTTTGTGGGAAAAAAAGTCCTGGTAATCTGAAAAATTAGTTTACACAAAATCATCACTGTTTCTGTGGTAGGAATTAGGCTGCTCGGGTCATTTTGTTTGGTTTTTTCCTAAGTTTTAATCCTGTAATAATGAAAATATGCTGTCACGCATGTCACAGTGGTATATGCCCTGTGCTCCTGCTCTGCTGAAAGCCTCCTGTCCTGGGCTGAGTAACATTGCTCCCTGTGTACTCAGTGAGTCCCCCTGTCACTTCAGCTTCATCTGTAAAGCAGTAACTTTACACTCCAGCTTTGCTTAGTCATGTTGCTCAGGAGAAGGCAGGTCTGAACGGCTGAGAAGTCTGTGGAGACATGCTTGTATCTGTTTGGGCTGTGCTTTGCTGTTTTGTACATATGGTACAGATATCGCCTATTGCCCAGTTGTTGGTGTGCCAGTATCTCCTTGATTGACTTTCCTTTTTTCCCTAAATAACGAAAGGAACTGTGCCAAGAAGAGCATGGGAGGTGGGAGACATGATGACAGCAATATAAAAAAATATAGGAAGATAGAGTCAGATCTGAGGGTCTTTCCTTGGCGGTTACCAGTCTCAGCTATGTTAGAGAAGGAAACGCATCAGCTACTGATAGGAAGACATTTAAAGCCTGAAGCGAGAGGCTTAATGATCTCTTCCGAGAAAGACAGTATGAGGGTTTTGGATGTTAATGACATCTGTGTAAAATGTCCAGCTCTAATTCTGAATCTTACTGACAGCAAAAGAAATGCCATCTGTGTGTGAGCTGCACCTCACCGCCCTTCCCTCTCTCTACAATGTCTTTCTTTACCCTCTTGCCCATTTCCTTCAGAATTTGGGTCCATGCTAATTCCTATGTAATTTAAATTTGAAGCAAGTAATGGGGGCATCTTCAGGGCTGTGACAGCAGTTTGCTGCCTGCTTTACGTCTGTTCCCTTTTGGGAATGGGTCCCTGGTGAATCTCTTATCTAAGCAGTTGGTGGATGTCTTATTTAAAGATACCTATCTGGTCATGCGATGTGATGGGCACAGGCTTGTCTGTGATGTGCTGTAACTTGTGCATAATTTAACAGATGAAAGGTAGCTTCTCACCCCAAATTAGATTTCTTCTGGGATTCCAGATTGTAACTATTTAGTGAGTCTTTTGTGGAAATGCAGCAGAGGAAGTGGCACAAGTTATTGCCAAGGTATTTTTTTAGGGGGGGGAGGGTAGCATAAGTATTCAAGCCACTCTCACCTCAGGGTGAATTCTGCATTTTACCTGGGAGAAAGCTTTTCTAACGGTGGATTATTCTAGACACCATAGGCCATCCCTGTCCCAGGGGTAGCTCAGGCTGGGACTGCAGGCAGCGTTGAGCGGGAAGAGAGTAAAGAGGGGTGGCCGTGGTTTGTTTTCCTGGGGAGATATAGGGTTGTCCCACACTCACTAGATGTATTAAAATGAGGAATTACTTACAAAAACAGAATTTTACAGTTGCGAAGTGATGCACTGGAAAGGCCTGGGCTGCGGGGCCCAGTCTTTGGAAAGCTCTTTGGTAGTTCAGGTTTGTGGCATTTTCAGCTCGAAGCGGTGCTGGCTAAATACTAGTGAGCTCTGAGAGAAAGCGAAAGAAGAGTTGTTGTTGTTGTTGTTTTTAACACACATTGCTCATGCAAATGATGACAAAACAGGTGCCTTAGGAGCTGGGGATCCCTGTCTCGGTGGAGCAGGCTGGCCGACTGCGCTCCTCAGCGCCGAAGGCCGGGGGAAGCAGTGGCACGGCTACGTGTGGGCAATTCCTGCCGTGCGCTCAGCTTGTTGGTATGGTTTCTGTTTAACACCGCTCGTGGTCCTAGCTGTTGTCTGCTGGAAACTGGACCGAACCCACCAAACTCGTTTCCTGGAGGTCACCGAAACAGCCCGTTACCTCATAACTTTTGGGTTGCTACCGAGCCAGGCCGCGCTGGCGGCGGTGAGGCAGAGATGAAAGGCCCTGTATTCCATTAACCACTCTCCCAAGCGAGCCGCTCCTCGGGGTGGCTAAGATTTCTCACTGAAAATGAAAATGTATCACCTCTCACTCAATGCGTACTGCCTGTCGGGAGCGAACGAGCTGGCTTTTAATGACTCGGTTTCTCTGGGGAGAGGCATTCGTGTCAGAAAGGCGGACGGGATAATGGCGATCTCCTTGCGCCCCGGCTGAAACCCAGCTGTCTCGCCGTAATTCATCTGCCTGGCCTGCTCCTGCTGTTTGTGATAGGCCAGCAGCCTGCTCTAGAGAAACCTTGGACATTTTCCCTGCCATAAGCACCTACTTAAATGAAGGACTGGCTGCTTTAATCAAGTGTTATTTCTCAGATACTACTTTTATGAGGTTGAGAGTGTGTTTCTGCTTGCACAGTGAGAGCACTTGGCTTACATGTTTCCTTTCCTACAGCCTGCATTAAAATAGTCAGACTGTGATTAGCTTAAATGTTTTCATTTTCTCTTTTGATGTAGCACGCTTGGAGAAGAAAAAATAGTGGTGGGGGAAGGAGAGAGCGCCAGGGAGGGAGGAGAGGAGGTTTGGCAGGAAAGTGACCTTGCGTGAGAGCGGTAACCATGGAGAAGCTTATCTTTAAATGGTAGTATCCAAGCTCATAACGAGCCCCTTTTGACTTACACCGCTGTTACCCAGACTTGGGCGCCGTGCGTTTTGGCATGCGAGGCATGCAGCGGTATGAGGTACCACCATGCTGAGAGCGCGCAGCACTATGGAGATGCCGCAGCCCAGGGCCCGTCTTCCTCCACACCCCTGTGGGGAGAAGGGGAGCGGACCCGCTCGGGAAACGGTTGGAGGCTGGATTATGGCATGGCTGGGATGGCCGAGGGCTGGGAGTGGGAAGGGTCGTGCCATCTGCCTGTTCTGCAGGGAGGCACGTCACAGGGATGACCATAGGCAGGGTGGTCACGCATGTCTGTTCCCCAAGCAGCATCGTTTCACAAAAGCCGTTCTGGCCTCTTAGCTGCTCTTCCAAAATGCTTCGAAGCAAGCATAACCCAAATGGTTGGAAGCAGAGCACAGGGATTTGGGGCCCTTGGAGAGCTGAATTTAAAAGCAGCCTCTGCTCGAGCTCCTTTGCGTCATCAGGGGCTCTAACACCACTGCTCAGGCATGCTCAGAGGGACTCAAGACACATGCAGCTCCTGGTCTGCAGGTGTACTTGTGGGTCTGTGCAGGAAATGTCCTGTCACTTACGTTCCTGAGTGCTAGGGTGCAAAAACTGCATAATGAAAGTTTTGCACAAAGAAAAGGAAATCGCACTGAAAAGATCTGTTCCTAAATCAATGCGTAACAGGCATTGCAACTGTAATAAGTAATGAGAAACTACATATGTTAGTGTTTTGGACACTGAGGATGGAATTCATCTTGTCTAGCTCCAGCCACTCAGAAATAATGTGTCTGCTCTGAACTACTTATCTGAGCTCTTCTTCAGTTAATGGAGAGAGAGAGAGAGAGGTGGGATGGATTACTCTCTGCAGATGCCTATCTTCCTCCACTAACTACAGAGGGAGCCTACCCAGCTCCCTGGCCTCTGAGATGGCAGAAGATAGCTGAGATGGATCCCGGCCCCTGCAGTCAGCTGGGTAATAAAGCACCCTGATACTGCTTTAATGGCTTGGCTTTAACAGATATTGGGAGCTGCTGAAATACATTCCCACCACAACGGACTATGGGAGAGGTACTCCAGTCTAACTAGGAAACTCAGGAGAACACGCAATTATATGTGTCCTCAGTGAAGGCTGGTAGCAGAAGCCGTGTTCAAATTCAAATTTCCATCCTCAGTGCAATGCCAAATGCTGATCTTCCCAAATTTCCATGCACTGCAGCTGCTTTGATTCAGCTCCAAACTGCAGCAGACACTGTCTGCCCCCACTTCAGGGGCTGAGAAACAGAGACAAAGAGTTGTAGTCGGGGGGGGAAAGCGAAGAGTTGGTCTTCTGGTAGGAGGTGTGCTCACTTTCTCAAAGTTAGTGACGTAAGCAGAAGTGATTGGCTTACGGATGGATGCAAACTGAGGGCAGTAAGTGTTCAGCAATGGAGTATGGAGGGGTGCTCACCGTGTCTGTCTGGGAACTCTCCATAAGTTTGTCTGCAGATTTTTTGCAAGGCTAGGAAGATTGATTTTCCGACTAGCCTAACAAGAACACAGTCTTCCAGGTAGATGAAGAAGTACGGCTGTGCGAGTAGGTGTGGAAGAGCAAGGACTTGGTATGTGCTGAACTTGAGCAAGAAAAATAGTGTGGCATAGGCACATAGACAGTGTCCAGTTGTTTATTCTTTCTTTATCTGATTTTCTTCAGACTTCAAGAAGTATACCTACTGCCATGGGTATTGTACACAATGCGTGCCATTGTCTGAAAGATTAAATACCTTTAATTTTGGAAATATCAAGGTTAAAAAAAATAGTTTGGACATTTAAAAAAATATTGGTTAGAAAACAATGTGAGGTTTTTCTTTTCTCTCAGTGACATGCATAGCCATTTTTAATCTTGCTTTTGTTTTCTCTCAAAAATGCAAAAATTTTCTCAAAATAGGTGTCTGAAAAAATGTTAAAAATAATTTTAATAAAAATCATGGAGTAAAGGTAAAAATAAAACCAATCACAGTTTTTCTGGAATACAAACAAACTCTGGAATAGCAATGCAAGTGGGCATAATTCAGTGTAATTATTCAGTGTAAATAATTTGTGTTCATAAGCACTTCAAATCTCAGACTTCAGAAAGCATCATTCTGTGGCAAGGTCTCATTTCCTCCCTCTGTGACATTTGAATTTCCTCCTCCATTTCTCCTTACCAGCACACCTTCCTAGCTCGCCTAATGCGAGCGTGTTCCCAGCTCAGGCTGCAGAAACCCTTCATCATACTTTAAATTTTGGTGAGGATTGAAGGAGCCTTTTCTGTGCAGTGAGAGACTGTTCCCGGTTCGGGCGCATTTCTAGGGGAGCAGAGGATGGTAAGCCCGGAACGTGCAGCGTATTTCCCATACCCCTTCTTCCTCAGAGCCCTTTGCTCACCCCTTCTGCCCTTCAGGATTCAGTTCAAATTTACCTTCCATGATTCAGCATGGTCCATGTTCCTCTGTCTGTGCAGTCAGAGCGGTCACGTCCAGCTGTTCTTCTCCCTCGTTTTACATAAGTAGCACTACCCGATCGTTGTTATTTCTGAGATGGCATCTATGGCCACCAGTCAGAAGTGAGTGCTGGTCATACTTTATGTCATAAGGACACATATTCCTGTTTCTGAGAGAAGAGAGTGTGGAAGAAGAATGTGAAGAAAGAAAAGGGTGATTTGGCAGATTTCTGTGGGGAATTTTCCTGCTGGAAAAGAAGGGTGGAAATGCTGAGGAGTTGAAGGAAGGAGTTCTGCCTTTATAAGGCTCATGTTTAGACAGAGACTGTCTTTCCAGTTTGGTGGTGTTGCGACAATTAATGAATTAAGTAATGCAATGCTTGAAGCCATGAAAGAACATCCTGGGTACCTGAAGGGCCTACGTAAATGCTGATTATCAACCCCCCGACCATGCATTGCATGAAACACCTCTTGCAGTATGGAGAAAAAGTGTCCAGGACTTCTTATCATTTAAAGGAAATGAATGTACAGAGCAGGATGGAGTTTGCACTCCTAAAGCATATAAAGAAAAAAAATAATGCAGGTTGACCACTTTTAAATGGTGATGATAAAGGCTTGTACCTCGAGTTGGTTGCTGTCATTCTTGAGAGAAAAGGAACAGTGCTTATGCTGTCAGGTGTCTGTCCCCTGTCTTGTTAAACTTTTCCTAATTAACAGGCTGAGATTGATTGTTCTTGTTGACAAAGAAGAATTAAGTACACAGAGCTTTAACAATGAAAGAGAGCTGTTAACAGGCAGCCTCTGATGAGGGAACTATTTTTTATTGCCATTGGGCTGCAATGAAGACTACAAACATCTCTGCTATAACTCACTCCTTGCAAAGGCAAAGAAGGAGGGAAAACAAAGCAGTAAGATGGCAGAAAACAAAGAATGTGGTTAAAGCAAGCAAACAAACAAACAAAAAAAGAACCTGCTGGTCAGCAGGGGATGAAAAGGTCGCACGTGGTTTCAGAAGTGCCCAGCGAAGACAAAGGTTTTATGTGAGACGGCTGTAGTGCTTCTTGTAAGTGGCTTCAAATGGGAATGCGTGTGGCATCTCGTGGGAACACTTGTGTGCAGAATTGATTTGGGTCTAAAAGATTCCCACAAGTTGTGGTAGGAAGCAGTAAAAGCAATAGCTTGTCAATTAACAGGGCCTTTGTTTGCCAAACACTTTATAGAGAATCCAAAACATTTTACAGAGAGTCCAGGACACTTCTAGCTGGTGTCACTAAGGCTAAGAAGAATAGGAGTGCTTGGTTTTCATGTTTGTCACCCTTTCAGTTTAAATAAACTTGGATGTCACAGGTTTGGGGGTTGTTATCGGATAACGTTAGTTAATGATTTTAAACTTGCATACAGCCCTCTATGTCTTGAGACAAGATGTTTTGGTATGCATAATCCTGCTAAATGAATTTGCACAAGAGAGCTTAATTAACTGCATAACACCTACTTGTTTTCCTCTCTGATTCTCAAAAGAAAAAAATATTAAAGATTGGAGACAATACACTGTTACACGTGGGGCTTTGGGTTTTGTTCCCCCCCCCCCCTTAAGTCTGCCCTCTGTATCGCTTTGGGTACTGTATATTTTTAGCTAATCATGCTGTAGCTGTTGACTTTGTTCATATTTAATGTCTTTCATAGAAGACATATGGGAAATTTGGGATCATTAAGTTTGAATTGCTGTTGAGCTCTAGTGTGATTGCTGAATTCCATTTTGACTTGCCATCAGTCTGCCTGAATTCTCCTTGCTCTTTCCACTGCATCCTACAGCATTGCTTTTGTTTTCTGCCCTGGAAACATTTGGTGTTGATAAGGGAGCAAGTTTCCAACCCAGCCTGATAAACTATTCTCCAGCTGGAATATGTGATAGATTAACATTTCTGACAACAAACCAGTCATATAGAAAGGCTAGTCAAAGCTCCTTGAATCCAATCAACATTTTGAATGTGAATAAACATATTTATTACTTATGTTGCCTTATTTAGTGATGAGAGACAAGCACATTGGGTAGAGAAGGGGAGGAAAATGATACCCAGCAAATTATGTTGAGGACTGTGACAGGCTGTAACTTTTTTATACAACTCATCCTCCTGGGCTGAGAGCAGGATAGGCAGAATAATTCATTGGCTGTCAAAATAGACATGGGAAACAGAAAAGGGAAAAAACATTCTTTGAGACATGACAGTGATTTACTTATTCTGCCTTTAACCTGTCAGAAACAAAATTTGACAAGGAGCCGAACTATCATAACATCTTTGGCACTCTGCTGTGGGTACATCAATCTGAAGGAAAGATGCAGAAATCCTTGCAGACAACTCGGGGTCAGAGTCAGGAGTGGGATGCCAGACTCCAGCTTCCACCTTTGTATTTAAGCAAGTAATTAAATACAAAAGGTGAGTCCTTAAAAATGCTTTCCAACTCCAGTGATAGAAATTGCCTGGATATTTTAACTTTGTTCCAGGAAGTTGCGCTCCCACAGTGCCTAAACTTCTGTCCCAAACATGACTAGAACACCATTGAACTTAACAATCCCAAGCTTCATTGAAAACCCAAGAAGTTTTCTGCTCTCTGCCAGAAGCTTTGTAATGAAGCACTGAGATTTTCTACAGAAAGCAGCTGTGTGTAGGAGTTTTTTTTGGTTTTTTTCTTTTTTTTTCTTTTTTTTTTAAACTGGAGTTTAGAGGCATTACTCAATATTTTGTGCTAAAATCATTGAAGTGGAAATTTCTTTATCGCCTCTACTTGGGTGTCAGAGCCAATGCAATTGAAAGTGCAAAGTCCAGACTTCCAGCAGGCTCAGATCTAATGTTTGAGGCGTCTGAGCCCAAAAGGATTTGAGTAGCTCGCATGCTTTGTGTGGTTTCTTTTCCCTTTTTTCTTTTCTTTCTCCAGAACACAGCACCAGGAGTTTTCTGAGAGTAAGACAGAAGCTAATGTGCCCTTGCCGGTAGTATCTTTCTTCACAGGAAAAAACAGAGCTGCCTCAGCTCTGAGAGTATAACAGCGAGGAGAGTCTTGTTCCTTTTACCATCCTCTGCCTTGCACCCAAATATTCAGCATGCTGAACAAAAATTTGAAAATGAGACCATGTATGTGAAAATAATTAATCCCAAGAAGTCTAAGGATTTTGTGCTTTTCAGTGCTCAGTCTGCTCTTTGCCCCCTCTCCTAGTTGCAGCGTAACTTTCCTTCTCCTGGATGCAGCTGAATAGCAATTCCTCCTAGCAATCTCAGTTGCTGATGCACTATTTATGCTTTCAGCAGCCAGCTGAACTGCCCTGCTCTCTGTCTTTTGAGGTCAGGTTTTTTTAATTCCCCAAGGTTCCTGCAATTACCATTCCTCGCCCATCTAGGTTTTTTAGTTCTGCACTTAAGCAAGTATGGGTATGTACATGTCCGGGACCATGCAGGGAGGGAAAATCCTGTGTTGAATATATCTTCTGCTATCCACTGCTCTTTGTAGTTGACATGCACGTGTAACATCTCTTATCAGCAGTACTTGCACAGCATCTGCTACTATGACTTTGTCTCTTTGACTGTGAACTTGATTCTAACACAGTGAGCGTTTTCTAAAGTAGCTAAATGGGAATAGGACCCATAAAAGTTGACACCTGGTGGAAACCAAGCCAGGCAGGCATTTTCTTTCCCTGTGGTGTTGTTACATTCCTCGTGGTCAGCAGTAATAGCTCTGCCTCCTGAAGTATGGGCTGCGGGGTTTTACACCGTGCTCAAATGGGCATCACTTGAAGCTTTAGTGTTTATGGTGTTTGGAGGACACATTCTCGCTTGCTGGGTATTCAGTGCAGCAGAGGTAACAGCAAGCAATTACATAAAATGGGGAGTAAGTTACAGGCTAATTTGAGGGTCAAGAGCGATGGAGGGAGAAGGAATGTGCTTGTACATCAACAGAAATATCATGAACCTTTTGTCAACCTGTGTAGCACGTTTGCTGTTGTTCTCCTGAGACTTTTTTTGCAGTATTTCTCTGAGTCATACAAGAGCCTAATAAGGATACTATTAATATATCTGATGACCAAAAGTAACTTCTGCAGTTTTCATAATGCCTGCCTGTGCTTCCATTTCTAAATATCTTATCTGTCTGCCTCTCATTGCTGTCAGTCTCTGGCAAATACTTAATCTCGGACTTTGTTCAAACTTAAGGAAAGAGAAGGTGGCAGAGTTCCCAAAGTAGACTTGGATTTTGCGTGCTTGTTCTCTGATACTACTCTTCAGACTCTAGTGAGTAGCCTGGTAGACTTTGATTATAATAAATTTTTGTTTCCTGTCCGATTTTTTGTGTAGGGCAATGGATTTCAAACAGAGAGGATGTTCCCTTCCCAGGATGTGACGAGGTTTAGCGGAGGGCAGCCAAGTCATGCTTAGGGAATAATTTTTTCCTTCGTGATACAGTGGTTGCAAAACAACATTTAAAGCATACGGTGCTCCAAGGGGAGCAAGCAAAGCTCCAGCTCACTGTAGACCTGGAGCTGCTGCAGCAAAGGAAGGTGCCAGCTTACCCATGAAAACCCAGGGGTATCCAGGTGGTGGAGAGAGAAAAATCCGCAATTTCTATCTCCCCACAAAGTCCTTCATCTCTCCTCCAGTTTGAACTCGATCTTTTTCTAAATACTTGTGCTTAATAAAGTGGGGAAGCATGCGTAAGATGTGTCCTGGAGGCAGGCAGATGAAAGTAAAGGCAACAAGAGAATTCATAATTTCTGGTGTACAGGATTTATATATAGTATTTGTGCTCTTGCAAGCAAAATAAACCAGTCATGCTGCTAGTAGGAGCTTTAAGTCAGTATCACAAAAATAATTTCTAAAAGCTTATCTGAAATTAATATTCACTTTTGTCAGATGGGTGACTTGCTTGTAAGGATGACACTTGCCCATGGAAGGAAAACTAAAATAAAATGCAGCATACCACACATTCTCTGTCAGAATAGCCTCAAATATTCATATCTAGAATGCAAACAAGCATATTTGTGGTTCAACTACAGAATAAATATCAATCTAATATTATTAATTAAAAATTATTTCTGCACACAAGCTCTGGGTAGTGTACAATATTGAATGTATTAAACTCTTCTTCCCCATTTTCCTAATGCTGAACAGTAATTTGGATAAAATTCAGTCTTCTATAACAGCTTGCAAAATTACCAGTTTAATAAATCAGAATCAATACGTTGAAAATGTGTAGGAGTGTGACAATTTGTCTGCAACAGCCAGAACACCAGAATGAGGACGTGTCAGCCCTATGAAATATTGTCAAGATGTTTCACTATGGTCTGTTGACAGAAATGATTTTTTTTTCCTTTTTTTTCCTTTTTTTTTTTTTTTTTGAGGAATCGGGGTGTCAACATTTTGGTGTGGAAAGGAAAACAGTGAAAAGAAACAGGATGAAAATTTTCAAACATGGTAGCTTTTGATTGTGCTTTTAGTTTTGGCTTTTGGTTCCAAAATCTAACCGGCCTCAAAGACGACAGTGCTGAATACCACCACCTCAGACTTGAGTGAGAAAGTCTGAACAGCACTGGCTCTGAAACCCTGGCCCTAGGGAGGAGGTTTGTTCTAGCCTTTTTAAAGCCAGACTCGATGTCTCCTGTTTTTATCTGCATTAAACAATGCTGAACTTAAAAGCTTACTAATATTAAAATGGCTGTGGTTTTCTGTGATGACGTTGAGATAACTTTGTTTGTAAAAATGGAATCTGGGAGCTGGGTTGGGTGGTATAAAAACGAGAAACTAATTATGTCCACTGCAGAATTTTATCACCTATCGCTAGAGCACTGTCAAAACAGCAGGCTGCTGTCTTTGGATTGCTATGTTCTATCTCTAAATTTTGAAAAACAAAGCTGTTTTTCATGTAATCCTGCGTGACCCATGATTTCCTGGTTTAATTAGGTTCATTTTGGTGGTGTTAACTCAGGGACAGATGGAGTCCTGCGTTTGTAACTTACTGTTTTGATACTCAAGAGCAAAGACTGGCAAACGTTACAGTAACATCTTGCGTAATGGCTTGGGGGCCGAATGGAAAATGTAGTCTAAATGGATTGTTTTGCCATATTGCAAAGAAGCAATATGATAGGGGAGGGTGGCAGCGGTGAGAGACCGCTTATTTTTTAAAAAAATAAACCCCCCAAACCCCTGGAACCACCCTGGTGAAACAGAAGAAGTCTGGGGAGAGGATGCCTCCGTACACGTGTGTAAGCACGAGTGTATGATTGCATTTGGTGTGCGTGTGCTGGTGTCTGAGCATGCTTGTGTGAGCGCATGAGTCTGTGTGTGTGT
>Ga0181612_172555_pt1 | contig 18000 bp, 9 predicted proteins | sample HoacroProtozoa21_FD_119630 | JGI IMG/M metagenome (GOLD analysis project Ga0181612, IMG submission 119630) | Hoatzin crop microbial communities from Cojedes, Venezuel. Combined Assembly of Gp0051906, Gp0051904, Gp0051908 | reverse complement strand
TTTTTTTTTTCCCCTCCCCTCCGACCTCTTAGTCACAGATCATGAAAAACATAATAGGCAAATTTGTAATTTGGCCTTCAGCAACTTTGGAAAATAAACACAGAAAACACATTCAAAACTTATTCAAAATTTCACTGTACAATAATTAGCTGAAAATTTTTAACGTTTCACTCATGCTAGCCTAAAATCTAAATTAAAGGTCCAATCCTGTCTGCGTTTGAGAAAATATAAATTTCACTTTTACTTTACTAGAAACAATATTAGAACCAAAATCAATTAAAACTGAATAAAAAGTATGATACATTAGTATTATGTTAACTAACAATGGAGGCTCAGTAAAAAGAATACAAGGCAAAGAATAGAATAGTGCACTGTGGTTTTATTGATGGCAGCAATGACAATTTGCCTCTTCCGTATGTAAAAAGTATTCAGCTTCATGTAACTAAGAACTTTAAAAAAGTCTCTTGTGGTGTCAGGTCCAAATTCCTTCTGCTCACACGAGCCTTCTTTGTTCAATCCTGTTGCTTGGAAAAAGACAGAATTTCTTCTACAAGTCTTCACTAAGTTGGAGATGCCAGTGAATTTCCCCCCACCTCGAGAAGGCTGCTAAACAAAAAAAATAAAAAAAATAAGCATAAAAACTCTCTGCTCTTTGTGCAACATATTCTTTACTGTTATTTTATTTTCGTCCTCCTAGAGTGGGTATCTGCTTTTCAGTACTTACAGAGATATAAGTCTTTAAAAGAATAAATTGGAAAGTTGCACTCCAATGCAATAAACACAATAGGTATAACACACCGAAAGAATGCTTTCTGGCAACAACTTATCACAAAAATGCAGTTTCTCCATTAGTACAGATTTTATATCAAGTTTGAGAATGTGTAGATTAATTCTCTCTTGGGGCAAAGGAAGACCCAAGAAACAGATAATGAACAAGCACTTACAGGTTCACACTCTTCGGTTCTTTCAAGCTCCTCCAAAAGCTATGACCATCAAAACACTCATTTCTGATTACTTGTTCCCCTTCTTCTTCATACTAACATGGCATTCTATGCAGGAGGTGTAAGCTCAGGATGTATTTTTATTATTGTTAGACTCTAATTCTTATATATTGATCCTCCAGGAGGAGTATCTTATTATACAGACCTGCTGCAGGTAGTATTTGACTCATACCATAAACAACCTAGAGTGGCTTCAAGGGCCCTCAGTGCCGTGCCCTGACAAAATTCTGAGTTAGTGTTCTCTACCTCACACTACTGGATATTAATAAACAATCATTTCTTGGTCAACTGCAATCACAGTGATGTACTGACTACCTCATACTTCTGATACTTCACCTTCACGTGACTACTCTGCTGCTTTGTCTTAATAATATACACCAAGTGAACAGTTCCTGGAGGTCTGCAGCAATTGTTCTTAACACCTGAAGCACAGAACAGCATGGCAAGCAGCTCATTAGAAGAATAGAATCATGAAACAGTTTGGGTTGGAAGAGACCTTTAGAGGTCATCTAGTCCAACCCCACTGCAGCAAGCAGGGACATCTTCAACTAGATTAGGTTTTTCAGAATCCCGTCCAACCTGACCTTGAACATTTCCAGGAATGGGGCATCTACCACCTCTCTGAGCAACCTGTTCCAGTGTTTCACCGCCCTCATCGTAAAAAATGTCTTCCTTATATCCAGTCTAAGTAAACCCTCATTTAGTTTAAAACCATTACCCCCTGTCCTGTCACAACAGGCCCTGCTAAAATGTCTGTCCCCATCTTTCTTATAAGCTCCTTCTAAGTACCGAAAGACTGCAATCAAGTCTCCCCAGAGCCTTCTCTTCTCCAGGCTAAACAACTCCATGGATCCAAATTCCACTTTCAAAAAACAACTTCGGATTTTAGAAACTTAAGCTTCCTCACACTTAAGACCCCATTATACTGCAGACATAGATTATGAGCTGATAATTATCAATACTTAATCCCAGATTTGCAAAGGCAACTACAACACCTAAATGAGTATGTGGAAAACTAATCCAGGAAGCAGTATAGCTTCATTTCTGCATTGTTGTACTGGTGCTAATAAGTCCTCCCTGTCAAGTGATGTAACATACAGGTAGGTCTAAAGAGCTTTTGGGTCTGAGGTGAAACGTCTACTGCAGGGACCTAATGTTTCATATTCAATACAAATATGGCCAGCAAGCTTTACTTTTAGAATTGTCTAAATTGCTTTTGAAAACAAAGCACCCTGGCATTTTAAATGTTAAATACTACAATATTAAAATTCTACAGGATTTACCCATTTATAATACAAAATAATCTTCAAGAAGGACTCTGCTTGTCTCTTCAGGAAAAAAAAGTTGATTTAGATAATACAGAGGTACTCCCTGTCAGGGAGTAAAGGTCTCATTTATCAATGATCTGGTGCAGAGGTAAAGCATCCTACAGTGCAAAGTTTTGGTAAACTGATGTCACACTGGATCCCTTATAAATTCCCCTGATAAATCATGTCTTCATCTAAGAAGTTATCAAAAACTTGAAATAAGAACAATATGCCACGCTCTCAAAAGCTCTAAGGAATAAGAGAAGGAGGAAAAAAACATACAGAAGTCCACTTTTAGGAAATGACATTAAATATTCCTGAAATTTTACATGTCAAGACATTAAAGCTACACTGTTGTACAAGTCTGGGTAAGCTGAAAGCAATTTAGAAAAAGACTATGTTTGATTTTCTGACTACATTTAAAATCAGAAAAGAACTGATTACATGCACCACTTATTTTTGGAAAAGCTTAATAGATTTTCATTACTGGTTTCTCTCTAATTCCACTGTCTTCAACCAGTACTTCATTAGGTCAAACACAATACATTTCAAAATAATACCTAAGTATAAGATACATGGTAGCATGAGATGTACTACAGGGGGCTGTAAGCCACACCTGGTAAACACGTCCACCACAGTATCACAGTAAACATCGCCTCACATCACTGTACCTATAAAACAAGACAAACGAGGGTAGCTACAGTGGACTCTACATGAGCTTCAGAAAGCAAATCTAGCAGGCAAAAGCTAGTCTGTACCACACAGAAAAAGCTTCTGGATACAGCACTAAAATATTTTTATCCTCAAAAAAGATTGTCCATAAAGTGTTCTAAAGCTGAGGAAGAATTTCCACTTTTTGACACTAATCAGAGACAACCACAAATGCCACATTATTAAAGAGAAAGGAGTAAGATGTTCAGTTTTCCAGATATTCACTGGAACACAGTGGCATAGGAAGAAATCCATATTACAATTACCAGACAAAAGAAAGGATTGTTTTGACTGGAACTAATACAGGAGCTAACTATGCTTCCCTAGCACCACCCAACCTCCATATAGAAGGCATCTCTTGCCTCTCTATTTTCTTTTTCTGCCTGAGTGATTTGAGTGTTTCAAGCATCTAAGAACAATGTATGTAATTTCATATCTTCACAACTTCTTTCTGGTATTGACATCTAATGGCTGTTACATTATTTTACGTTGAAATGTAGTTGAGCTTAATACTGGAAATCTTCCAAATACAAGCCTAAATCTGATAAAGCAGCTAGCTAAAATAGCTAGATTTAGCAAATCGTTTAAATATAAAATACACAAATATTCTGACTACATTTTAGACATTTAGAGATAGTTTCTACTTAATAAGTTCAAGACAATTCAGTTACAGCAGCCAAAAATGGCATTGAATGCTTTGATCTAAATGGAATGAATCTTTCTATCAAGCAGTAAGTTGTATTTTCTCATAATGAATTGCTGTTTATAGTGATGACTATTTCAGATAACTCCTACAATATTTGCTAATTGTATTGTTGAAGATAAAGCACCTAATATTCCAACAGAGTTAGACTTACAAAAGTAGACAAAATTTACCAGGTTTAAGCTGCCACTGACTGTACATTGCACTGGGTTAATAAATTCAATTTCGGATGACAAATCGGCACTATCTATCTAACTTGAGCAGATGTTGAAGTAAACAGTCCTGGGTCAAAACAGGACACAGAAAAGATCTCATTTCACCAACTGAGGAAGAGAGTTCTAAATTATGATGAAGAAAAAGAAGGACATATCTGGAAGTACTGTCAATAAAAGAGGTATTTTTTAAAGAAAAGTAAGTAGTTGCTGAAAAACTATATTCAGCTTCATGACATATTTTCTAAAATATATCTTGACTTTTTTATTTCCCCCTGGGTGAGTCCATTGCTACTTGTTGACAAATGCTTTTAGGTTTAACCGACACTTTATTTAGAGAGGTCTAACAGGAAACAACAGTATTTGAACTGGGGCAGGCGAAGGGCTGTAACTGGTTTTTTTAATGGTAAGTAGGTTTTGATACCGAGTCTACTGTCCATTTAAACCTGGATCCTGTTAGAATCTTCAAAGCAAGGTGTAAGAAAACCTGCAAGCAACAACCACTTGTGCCTTAGAAAGGTTGTTGCTTATTCGCCAACAATTCATTCACTCTTCTTGAGATACGGGAGTTGCTATCACTGTCTCTGGATGTCTGTTCTCCCCTTTCTCCCAGCTGACCAACGCCAAATACAACTGTCCAGATTTCTACTGTAAAATTAGAAAAATACCAAAAATAGTACCTGGAGACATAAAAAAACCTCCTTGCTTTTGACTGCTGTCTACATTGAGCACATTTCGTTCAGTTGATCACACTGACACTCCTGAGTCAACTGAGTCAGTTTAGAACTCAGCTCAGTGCATATATCAGAACTATTTCTGCATAAATTATCTCATGACATGTTTATTGATAGTGATTGATACACTTACTTAAAATAGTAAATCAAATTATATGGGCAAAACCAGAATAATTATCACCTTGGCAAGAGTTAGGAACAATTTTTGCTCTTATACTGCCAGCAGTCCCCCAAATGAAAAGGGTATTTTTGCATATGATTAAAAAAGTAGAACCATACATTACTGTATGTCAGAAATATCAAAAGCTGCAGAGATCTGCGGCATCTGTTAAGTCACCTGAAGGTGGAGGACTGGAGCAAGGAAAGCAACTAAAAAGAGCTCAGTAAAAATAAACTGGCTATTGGGGGGGAGGGGAATCAGATTCAAGACAAAGACACGTTGTATGTGTACATCAAATAGCATGCGACTTTACAAAGCTTTCTTCATTCAGGATAGACTTTTAATCAGCGTTTGAAAATTAAGGATTTAGAAGATCCACAAGTGACGTGAAAGCAGCTCAGCATGCTTGATTTGTTTAGCAAAAGAATTATAACTGTTTCATCTGACTGGCCTTTTTTTGACTTCTGAATCTACATATCAGGTGTATTTTCTGAGGATGATATATAATCCCTGAATTTCTGCTAATTAATAAAGCATAAATTAATAAAGTACAGGTGCAAGCACACCCTCAAGATTCAGAGTATGGTAAATATTCTTAGGCCTTGTACCTCCCCATCACGAGCTCACAGATTTTACATTTTAGCATTGCAAATTCTCCTTCTCATGCTAAGCAATACAACAGAAAGAATATTAATTCACATAAAGGGCTCACAAGAAGTACAATGTGGGACCTTGGACAGAGACAGGCAGTACTGAGCTCAGCAGGGACTGCAGCCACTGATTTCAGAGAAGCTGGTCTGATGTATGTGAATGAGAGAAATGTGCTGCGGCTCTCAGGTGAAAAAGCATCAAGTAAAAGCTTGCACAGTTGACATGACTCCTTACATAAAGCAAAGTTAAAAATCTATTTGCCAAAGTGTTTTTATTGCCTTCCCTCTTCCCGCAGGTATATTAAGTCTCTTACTACAGCCACAAAAACCACAGAGGCAGAGATATCCAACTTCTATCATAAATATACCAATATCCCCCAAACATTTAGAAGCAGTATGCTAAACATATCTTCCACGTAGGTGACTGCAAAAAGTGGTTTCTAAACTAAAAAGACAGAGTCATAAAACTTTCACTTCTAAGGCACTGATTTAATTTCCATAGTTCTCCATAGGTGTAGCAATCACTACTCTGTGCCTGTTCCTTATAAAAAAGATTACCACTATTAAACAAAGTCAGTCACACATCTGCTGTTCTTTAATATTTTATTTTTTTTTTAAATGAGAAACAAGGTTTTTCTAGGAATTTTAAATTGTCTACTTGCTTGGAAAACTGTGGTTACAATAATTTATTTGTTCAAAATATTCATCATCTGCAACTGAATCCTGAGGGTTCTTATACAACCAACTACTGGCAAAGTTGTAGAAAGTTCTGTCAAACTTCACAAAGACTGAAGAACACTGAAGTATACAACAATGCAGATCTACTTTTCTTGAATCCTAAACCTGTAAATAAAACGTCAAAATAATATATTTACCTTTTATTTCTTATTAATCAGTTTCTAGCTCTTGGGGGTTGATAAAATTGTTGAGTAGGTCGTGTGGACCGTCTTGGCTGACCGTCACCTCCTCTGCGGAATTCTAGAGTTTGCTCATATGTTTCTTCTTCCTCATCCTGCAGGTAAACAGCATTCTTTTAAATGGAAGTGTAGGTAAATGCATTATACATGAGTAGGTATATGCATACATAGATAGACACAACACATACACACACACACGTATGGATGAATGCATGCACACATAGCAACGGCTGCTTCTGTGCTTAATAAAGTAAGTGAGATAACAGGGGTGGGTTTCTAAAACGCAAGAAAGCTAACAAAAACAAGATGGAGAATCTCAAAATTCAGTCCTCATGGCAGCAGCAGAAGTTATTAAATATTTGCAGAAAAAAAGCATATATATTAAAGCAAAATTATTTTCCAAGAGTCATACAGGCAGCAAACTCAAGAAGCAAGATAACCTCAATAACATGCCAGAGCAAGAGAATTATCAGCTTTGGGCAGTTTACAAATGTGTGTGGAATAAAATAAAAGTTTTAAAGTTATACACAGTTCAACCTTGGTTTATTTAATATCCTAATACTACACTGTAGCAGACACCAGGTCCGGAGGGAACATGCTGTAAGAAATCCACTTTTGCGAAAAAGTACTGAATATACAATTTTTAATTCCTTTTCACTCACAACATAGGAACACACACAAATACAAACCAAGAGCATTGAATGATTCATTAACAGTTTGTCAACACGTCCAACACCCAGGAACTGTCTTACAGCACAGCATGCGTATAACAAACAGTAAACAAGTCACAGCAGTAAATTATTTCACTCAGAGACAGAAAGGAAAATCTACAGCCTAAGTTTCTTTCTGTTGTGAAAAGTCAGATCTTGACTCAAAAAGTGCCCGTTTCTGAATCACCCTACATACCAATAAACATGCATTTTTAACATAAGAGACAACCACATTCCTCATGGCAAGGTCTCCTATTTACAGGGCATGTGCGTGGTCACAGCTAAATTTCCAGAACAACAGATTAAGCTCTACTACAGAGAGTCTGCAGTAACTGTAGAAGAAAATAGATTTCAACACAATTGAATACAGCATAATTGAATTATATTTAGTTTCACTGTAGCCAGAGGCTGAGAACCATGGAATTCTGCCATAAAACTTACTTTTCTCGGTGTACCACTTTTGCTGCTTGCAGCACAATCAATTCCCTCATATAAAGAGGTTGAGAGACGCTGATTAACAAACAAAAAAAAGGCAGATGTCTACCCCTAGTACAAACCTTTAACTCAGCATATAAAGTGATCTCCCATCACTGACAACGCAAGCTGTACTAGCACCAAAATGCTATGTTAGATGCCTGAAGTGTTGTGAATACCTTCAGCTCTTTCGGTATACTTCAAAAAACCTGAATAGCTGAAAATTATTCCACATTAATTGCCAAAAGAGTAAAGAAAGGCGCAATTGAAAGTTTTCTTAGAATACTTTGCCAAAGCTTCGGTCTAACATAAAAGAGCTCACTCTTCAAGAATAAACTGGTGAACTTTCATGTGCTTGGTATCTGGATTTCTCCAAAACTGGAAAACTAAATGGCACATATGCATGACTGAAAATTCAGCAATGCATACTGGTGTTTTCAAGAGACTGTAGTGAATTAGACATTAATATTCTCTTGGTAGTCTGCTCAAGAACAGAAATTAAATAGTTTAGTACATTGCATCTCACCTGTAACAGTCACCCTCTTTCTGAGAATAAGTACATTGGAGCAGATTTCTAGTGCAGCAAATCTTCATCAAATCTCAAAGTTAATGTTGTTGATCCTTGGAATTCAGTAAAATCAAATTAAAACTATAATTTGTCTTACACATTTCTATGTTAGTGTAGTTGTCTTTACACACAGAATGAAGAGTTTCAGATACATACAATCCAATTCAAGTATTTTTATTACAATAGGCCAGAGTGAAATATGAAATCACATCCACTTTCTTAAGGCTCTGAATGAAATAAAAGCAAGCAATGAGACAAATGATAATAAGAATGCACGAGCAACAGAACACCTTTCAACTGTTCCCCCGTTCTTCTCTATGCCCAGTGGCTCCTCACAGAGTTACTGAACATCTTGTTGAAGTCTGCCATCTTCACACCAGATGACACACTGGCATCTGTTTCTTGGGTCTTACCTATTCACATTTGATCCTAACTGGATCTAACATTCTCCAAAATAACAATTTGCCAAACCATATCTTTATTAAACACTGTTTCTTGCTTTGCTCCTTTTGGTCCACCATTCTTGATCACTGACCCTCAATCCACCACTGCTGATCTTGCACCCTCTTCCTCTTGCAATTTCACTTTATTTCCATCTTCAGGATTTTTTCTGGATTCATCTTTATCTCAGTTTACTTTAAAATCTCTCTACCCCACGCTCAAAATTTCCATCCCTCTTCTCAAACAGCATCCACCCTTTGCAGGCAAAACTTCGTATCTGTAATGTTCACTTCCTTGCTTTTTCTGTCCTTCAACCTAAAAACTTCATCCGTCCACGCTTCCGCCATTATAACTCTGCAGTCAACCAGGTCACACATCTTGCCACCAACTCTATTTCTCCAATCGGTCCTGCTGCTTGCTTTCAATTTATCAGTTGCTTGTGACTCATTCTAACTTATTCCATTTCCTACTACTTTATCCATGTAAGATGTAGATTACATTTTACAAAGCAAAGGTGAACACAAATCTCTCTTAGAGCACTTTCATTCTCATTCTATTACCAGCAGAGGTTTCATATTAGTACACTACTCCAAAAACTTACATATTTTATTACCTCCATCCTTCAGCTTATTATTCATTATTTAGCTAATATTTCAGGATCCAGGACTGAGTTTTCTAGTACTTGCACAATGTCCACCAACAGCTACTCTGAGATTAAATGATACCACCAAGCACAACTGCGAAACATAGCAATAACTGGCAAATCCATACGAAAACACAAGGAAAGGTTTATAACACAAACAATGAAATGTACAAAGAAATTATTGCAGTAACAGATTACAATGACATGAGAGAGACCGTGGAGGATGTCAGCATTCTTTAGGTATTTAAAATGAGATGGTCCACCCAAGTGACTACCAGCATGTGTTTACATAAAATAATTAAACGGATTTCATAGCTGCAGAATAAAGTTAAAAACCCAGCATTTAACCCAGCATTTAACATACTTTCACAACCGATTTACTCTTAAAGGTAACTATATTAGAGCAGAATAAATTTATATTTCATTAAAAACTTTCTCATTGAATTTCAATTGCAACACTTCTTTCAGTGCATTTGAAAGAACTGTTCAGAAACTTTTTTTTTTTAAATACAGTCCTTTAAGTGAATACTTACTGTATAACTTCTGAGATCAATGAATAGGTGGATGACAGTAAAGAGCAGGACAGAATTTATGCATTACACACAAAAGCTTTGCTGAATGTTCTGCTCGCATATATTTAGGATGCGGCTGCAAGTCACATCCGAGCAGCTCCAACAGTTTGCAACCTACACAGCAGTTACCTCTGACTATTCCTGCTTATGAACAGAAATTTCTGCTCTGTTCACTGGGCCCTTCTGCTCAGGCTTTTCAGTTATAGCTCTCTGTGGGCTACTAAGGGTTAAGCACCAGAACCTGTGCAAGGAGGCATGCAGGAGCAATGTGGGGCCAGGAACCACAGAATGAAGAAGAGACAGAAGGCAAAGAAAGCAGAAGACATTTTCCCTTTCAGTAATGTCAAACCACTGATTCAGTTTAAGCTGTAGTTTTAACTTCAACCACATACCCAACGTATGGAAAACTTGCTGGACTCAGCACAAAGAAAGAGTGCTTGCTTGCTTGCAAAATGAACTTCTCTTTCATGTGCTGTGCACTTCAACTCCCATTTCCCGCTCCAGATTTCATACCTCTGTGCAGGGCCCACTATGCTGGCAACAGCTGTCTCCTCCTGTTAACACACCAAGTGATGCCTTGTTTTTCTGGGTAAATTCCTTTCTTCACTTGCTTTTTTCACCTAATCTTCCAGTGTTGATCTCCTTGCATATTTTAATCTTTGATTTTTGCAGTTTTTACTTACCCATACTTGTAACAATCGAAAATAAACTCTAAGCTTTTCCAGGCATATTAAGAAAAACCCCAAACAAACACAAATCCCAACCACGCTACGGCCATATTGAAAAAATTCACAAGTTTCCCAGAAAAAGCTGAACTTACATATTTAAATTGCAATATACAACATATGCCATATTTTAAAGAAAAAAATAATTGACTAAAGTGTCTACAGTATTCCCTTAAACTTTTATGTTATCTGAATATTTAAATGGATTCTTAGAACTCCATAACAAAGAAGAATGAAAACAGTATTTTATGTAAAAAATAGTCAGTCATTTAAAAAAAGCTCAAGTGAAGTTATACAATCTCAGACCACCTTTAGGACATAATTTCAAAAATTACTATCAAATGAGATGTGAAAATTCCAAGTAAATTATCATGAATACAGAATTTTCAAGGATCTTAACCAAGTACTGACTTTATGAGAAGCACACTTGGTTAAGTGTCTGTTACAGAGTAATTCAACATATTTGCTCTTGATCAATTTTCTTTGCAAGTTAAGCTTGTTAGTTAAAATATCAGTTCCTCTCAGAGTAATCCTTGTGAGCTTGCAGATGCTCACAATTTTTTTTTCACTGTACACAACACATCTGTATTAGACTGGGCCTACGGCCATACAAATTTCTGAATTAAATTGTGAGAAGGAGAAGTAGGATTCAAGGTTATACTGCTAGACTTGCACAGAGCTGACCCGTCACTGCTGTCACATAATTAATATAAACTCTTAGCCCTAATTATGTGCCTTTAAAGAAGTCAGGGTGGCAATACACATTTTTAGAAAAATACACTTTTAGTATGCTTGCACATATCATGGAAGACATTGCAGTGATGTATCACTGATGACTAAAAGTACACATAACTAATCGTAAGGATATGGCCATGTTTAAATAAAAATGTTATTAAATATTTACAATGTAGCAAATACATGCTGAAGTTTCTAAAATTAACTTTTAATATATCATTTGGAATGTTAATGATAAGATCCACAATTATTATTGCTACTTAACTCTTGCCTGGATATTTTGAAGTGTATCATCATACCACAACTAAATATTTTTATAAGCGAAACAACTTAAGTAAAGCAATCAACTGTGTGACACCCTTAAATTTACAACCTAATTCTGACATGTAGGCTGTACTGCCATGGACAGTTGCACTAGAGTAATGTCTGGCTTTTGCTGAAACTTTTCCTTTCTCTTCTCCTGCACCTTTTTCATCACTCTTCTTTCCACTTTTCCTTTCTCGCTCAGGCATACAGTTACAACCTTAAACTAATGCAGGTTCAAAATGCAGAACGGTCAGGATTAAGGAGGAAGAACTGCTTCCCTCTCTCAAAGCCGACAGCTAGTCGTCAGCCCAGTCCACCAAATCACACTTTTAGTCACTCTTCATAAATTCTTTTTCCATTAAAATAATCTTAGGAATGTGCAATTAGCCTGGCCTTATTCAAATATTATGAATCTGTGAAACAGATTTTGACATTAGAAACAATTAATCAAGAACAATTAAAAGTATCTCCGAGGAGGATAATAACTTACAAACTGATGTGGAACTTACAGCTTCTTACCAAAGAGTGTGCGTGTTTGTGCGCACGCATGTCATAGAGAACAGTCCTAAAGTTACTATTTAAACGCAGACTTAAAACAAAACCTACTCAGGACTTCGACATTTTTTAGTTAATCTCCAGCTATCATCCATGTCCTTCTAATGCAGATTCATTTTTGTAGTATAGAGTTCAGTTTTTTGTGGTTTTACATCTCTTAGTAAACACGACCTGCTCCAATTTTTTATAACCTAAACACCATGATAGTTTTCAAAATTTAAAATAATTTTAATGGATTTTAAGCAAACTCAGAACTTGACACAGATTATCCAGATTTCTAATTAACTTTAAATTAAGCTAAAGAACAAAACCATTAACTTCTGATAACACTGGTAACTTTACACGTCACTTGTGAAAATAAAGTGACAGAAAAGCAAAGACAATTAAAAAAATAAAAAAACTACCTCCTCCTTCTTCAATCATGAATGAAAGGGAAAAAATTCACAAGACATATGAAAGGCAATACGCATTTTCTAACTCACTAGACCAGAACAACGACATTCAAGCTACATTCTTTCTTTCATCCTTCCCCATTAGGTCTGTCTTTCTCCACGTTCATATTTCTAGGTATCCAGATATATTTTACTGAGGTGACAAAAAAAGAGCTAAAATAAGCACTTATCTTCTGTATTGGATGAGAAACATTTTGATATTCAGACTATTCATTGAAAAGTGTATAGAAGACCTATAGAACACCAAGACTACATCTGTAAATTATTCAAACAAATGCAAAACAAAAATCCCAAAACAGAAAATATTCACACGTGCTTTTTCTAACTTTTCTCTCTCACACTGAGAAAGTATTTTTTTAGTGTTGACTTCTGGATACAACCATCAAGTTGGTGAACTATGAGACATTTAATCAATCGACTAACCAGGTTCTACTGTAATGTATGGAAACAGCTGCATGGTTCTAAAACAGCAAGAAGAAACAAAATAGGAAGTAAATGAAAACATCCCATACACTGGAATTGTTTGCCCTTATTGTCTAAATGGAATTTTTTAAAAGCAATGCACTTTTATCCTGAATTAGGAAGAATCCGTAGGTCTGCTCAAAAAGAAAACATTTTAATTTTAAAATAAGTTTCTATCAAGAACTTTTAATTCAACCTAATTTTAAATTTCCTCTAATAGTATAACCCTGAGGAAATTTGACTTTGGCCACTTCCAGTAAGGAAGCTCATTTCCATCACCAGCAGGGACTACATAGGACTTCAAAGATATTTCTTACCAACTGCATTGGTACATTGGCACTATTTTCTGTATGAAAAGGATGTGTAGGATAACAACAGTAAAGGATTTATAGAGTATACACATTCTTCTCCCACTTGAAAGTCACAAGCCTATAAGCATCTAGCTACATATGGGACATTACAAGCATTAGATAATTAGTACGGGTGACATACACATATATAAAAATGTATATACTACAGGTATAGTACTCCATATGTAACTCTGATTTGACTTTGACATCAAAACCACCAATAGCTTTGCTGAAGCTTTTAGCTTTAGCTTCACTATAGTAAAATGTTCTATTATACTATACAACATAAGACAGTAGTGCCAGAAATTGCAGTGTTACAGAAACTGATTTACTGCAAAATCTTAACATAACTTTAATTGTCTTTCACGGGATACAATTGACTTGCTGTATTGTACTGCATGATTTACTAAAAACCTCCTGAGACTTTGAACTGCAACTACACAACTACTGTTTGTTGCCATTCTACATACAGCCAGAATAATTCCTACCCATTTACATAACACTTTAACCTACTATACCGGTGTCCTCTTTCTTCTACTGTTTCTCAATCTGTATGTGATTTTTATGTACTATACAAATAAAACACTACATTTTACTTTCAAGGTCTGTTTAAACCATTTTATGCAACAGGGAAATTCAGTTAATGGTTTCCCCAATGTGGGAGTAGTCAAATTCTAAAGTTACTGATAAACAAACTTGCTGTAATGTCATTTAAAAAAACCCAACAAAATATAAAAGACATACACAAACTATTTGTTTCCCTTCTTTACACTTAGAAAAAGGAATTGATCCTTATGAGGGTATGTCTAGGTCTCTGCTGAGCACATACAGGCCACAAGTAAATATGTTCCTAACCATGGTACGTAAAAATAGGTGGCATGGAGCTATGCCATAAAATCTATTGCTTTTTCATTTTGAAAATAAAAATTTTAAAATGATCGTTCCCTGAGCAGTCTTTTCTTTAGCATCAGAAATAAATGAATGATAATAAAACTTTTGTTGACTTTCACTAGTCAAACACCAGAAATCAAATAATTTTACATTTTCTTAGCCCTTTTTTGTAAAACTCTACAAAGTATTCTTCAGGGCCAGCAACTAAAGCCTTAATATACAGCAATTTAAGATATCAGATTACAATAAATGTTTCAGTAGTCCTGAAAAAAATGGATATGCACTATTAACATCTTTAATTAGACTTATCTAATTTTTCCTCTACTGAAAATACAAGCTGAGACAGCAGCAACCGAGTGGAGCTGGGCTTGTTTAACCTGAAAAAGAGAAGGCTGAGAGGGGACCTTATAAATGCTTCTAAATATTTTCAGGGTGGGTGTCAGGAGGATGGGGCCAGACTCTTTTTCAGTGGTGCCCAGCGACAGGACAAGGGGCAATGGGCACAAACTGAAGCACAGGAAGTTCCGTCCGAATATGAGGAAGAACTTCTTCCCTCTGAGGGTGACGGAGCCCTGGCCCAGGCTGCCCAGGGAGGCTGTGGAGTCTCCTTCTCTGGAGATATTCCAGCCCCGCCTGGACGCAGTGCTGTGCAGCCTGCTCTGGGTGACCCGGCTTGGGCAGGGGGTAGGGCTGGGTGACCCACAGAGGGCCCTGCCAACCCCTACTGTTCTGTGATTCTGTGAACTGAGCTCTGCTATGGAGAGCACTCGTGGAGGTTTGTTTTGCACTGCGCTGCCGTACACCACTAAATTCGGGGTTGTGTGCTGTCTGCTTGAGAGAGTGCAACGCACTTACTCTGTCACCGCAAATAATTCCATTGAACTCCTTCACTTTATAAATAGAGACCTTTATTTGGTTAGTCGGCGAAGAGAATTTCCTAAGCAATCTCTGTTCGCACCTCTGTCGCAGATGCTCCCTGGGGCTTTGGAGAAGCTGTTTCAGCCTCTCCCTCCACATCTGCCTTTCCTGGGGACAAATGGCGGTAGTCACTTCTACCTCGGAAGCAAGATGAGGCAAAGTTTTGTTGTGTTTGCAGTGAGGTTTAATAAATTTTTCTGCAGCAGAAGACAGCGTTGTTTTTATTGCTGGTTTCAAGCTGTGCTGCAGGCTGTTCCTGCTGCGTGATGCAAAGAGGTAGTGGGAGTCGCACTTTGCCCCACCACGGCGTTTGAATGCGCTTCCTGCTTTCCCAGACGTCGGACAAACCGTCGCCTTCGTCATCTCCTCCCGCTCTTCTCCAGGCTGATATAGTCAGGTGGAGACTTCCAAGTCCATGAGTAACAACACCGGCTTTGTTTTGGGCTTTTTTTTAACCATGTTGGCTCCCAGACTCTCCCTTTTCCTCGAAACGAGCTGCCCGAGGAAGGGATGAAGAGCGATGGGTCCTGTTCCTGGAGCTCGTCCTCTGGAGACGGCGCAGGGGCAGAGCTGGGATGGGTCTGTCTCGCCCCGGCGCGCCAGAGAGGATTTTAATTGCCGGGTTGGCGGGTGTGCGTCCCGCCTGGCTCGTCAGCGCCGTGCCGGGTGTTTCATCGCCGGGGCACGCGAGCGGCTCCCGGAGGTGCGGTTCGCTCCGTGCTCCCTTTGGGGCTCCAGCCAGGCGAGCTGTGCCTTGCTGGTTCGGTGCGGGGTGTTCCCGCTCCTAGTCCGTAGGCTGTCCACAATCCGTACGTCGTGGAGGATCCCCTTCCTTCAGACAGCGCACGCCATACCTCAGGAGGGGTAAATCCTGATGCTGTGCTGAAGACCAGGTGATGTGATGCTGGAGGGAATATCAGACGTAACCTTGAGCATCTCGCATTCTTACTGTGCTTGAACCCTAAATTTGGGGTCTTTCGCCTATATTGAGGCCTCGGGCAGCGGAGAGGTGGAGTTGTCGCTCTTGCTTTCATCGCTGGTGTCTTGAGGCTGAAGCAGGAATGTGATCACGCAGTCGCTTGCTGTGGTCAGTTCATTTTTTTTCATGGCTTTGCAGTGTGTGAGCTGGTAATAGGCTTTTGACGTAGAGGGGAAGTGCTTTAACTGAGGAGCTGTTCTCAAACAACTTTGCTAAATGTATTTTAAGATTTCAGAGCTTAAGAGCAGGTAATTGCTGTAATTTGAAAAAGTTAATAGCTATGAATAGAGAAATACACTGTTAAAGAATGTAAATGAGCGTTGGAGTAATATAAATTTTATATAAATCAAGGGGTTTTGCGAAAGAGTATATTTCCTTATTCCCAATCTTACAATTAGAAAAAAAAAAAATCAGGCTTTTGGGCACCGAGTGTGTTTTTCAGATACAGTCACTTGAGTAAATGCATTTGTCTAAAACTTCAGCTGTGTGCAATAATGCAGTGTTATTCGGAATAATTTGTTGTGGGGGGAGTTTCAAAGGTTTGAGTTACAGCATTCAGGGGAAAAAATGAAACACGTGTGGGTTTTGGGGTGTTTATGTATTTTGGTCACTTAATTTTCAGCTAAAATTAATGGGAAGTAGCGTTCTAAGCACTTTACTAGCTTGAAAAATAAAAATACCATTTTTAAAACATCCCTAATTTAACAGAAGTGCGAGTTTCAGGGAAGTTCTGCAACATTACATCGGGAACCTTTGCCTGTTCGCAGCGAAGGGACAGGGACAGAGCACACCATGCCAAGAAGGATCTCAACCATATTTTTTTCTTCAAGAAATGATGAGAGCGTGCTTTTCTGGGTTCGGGCTGCAGCTCTTGCTTGGAGGGAAGCCTTGAGGACACGTGGGCAGAGCTGTGCCGTGGCGGTGTCCCCGTCCGTGACCGAGCAGCGCTGGGCTGGTGCCTGTGGAGCCGACAGGCAGGGCTGGGTGCCGGGAGCTGGGGAGCTCGGCTTTGCTCGCTGGGACACGGCGGGTCGCTGGGACGCACCCAGAGCCCGCAGCCGGGCCGTTCCCGCCGGGAAAGGGCAAGCAGGAGAGCGGGAGGTGATGTGTGTAGGCTCTTGAGAAGAACGTCTGCAGGGTTGGTCACGAGCTCCTGTTAGAGCGAGTGGTCAGCAGAGCCAAGGAGGGACCGTTGTCCCGTCCTCCGCTGGCTTCTAAGGGAGGGGAGGCTGGGGGAGAAGAGGCAGAGGCAGCGAGCTACGAAGATGTATAAAATCCCAAAGACCAGACAGAAAACCACTGCATTTTTCAGCACCGAGGAATAATTTGGCACATTCCTGACAGGTTTCGCAGAAGAATGTTCGGCTCTCAGAGAAGCTGTTGTCACTGTGAGCTGCCATTAGCCAGCAGCCCTGTAAATCCCGAGCAGTCTTACGAGATGCGTAGGTGGGGTTTGGTTTACGGGAGTTGTGTGTGAAGCGTTCACGTAGGTGTAGCGCTCCTGAAGCAAGCGTGTAGCATCCCGGCAGCGCCCGCCACCTCGGGAGCTCGTCCCGAAGACCCGCTTGCTCTGCAGCACGGGCAGGAGGAGAAGCCCTCTCACGCTTGGCCACCTCGACCGACGTTCTTCCCTCCGCAGGGCTGCGCTGCATTGGCTCTCCCTACGACTGCGGGGCTCCGTGTGTTGGCCGCAGACAGCACTTCACAGCATCACAGCATGGTTGGGGTTGGCAGGGCCTTCTGTGGGTCACCCAGCCCAACCCCCTGCCCAAGCAGGGTCACCCACAGCAGGCTGCACAGCACCGCATCCAGGCGGGTCTGGAA
>Ga0181612_128904_pt1 | contig 18000 bp, 16 predicted proteins | sample HoacroProtozoa21_FD_119630 | JGI IMG/M metagenome (GOLD analysis project Ga0181612, IMG submission 119630) | Hoatzin crop microbial communities from Cojedes, Venezuel. Combined Assembly of Gp0051906, Gp0051904, Gp0051908 | reverse complement strand
TATACATTTTCACAACTCAAAGTCTTTGCATTTTTATCCAACGGCTACTTTCATTAACTGAGAAGGGGTCAGAGAGGGACAGTTAACAGCCAAATACTAGCCTCAAATACTAATGGCTTTATTACTACAGCACACAGATTTAAAAACCTTTATTGCAGCTTTGTTTCCATAGTCCCAGTAGCTCCATAGGTTCCACATGAAGCTTTAATTTGAAGCAAAAGCTGTTCTTGTACCTTTGCACATGTGATTTTTTCATAACAAAACCTCGCTTGCTGGACAAAATTCCATTCAGCTCTGCACAAGCCATTCACCACCTCCAGCAGCATTTAGCACCGTCGCTCCCCAGCTCTAATGGCAGAGCAAAGCAGCTGCCGGAAACTTACTGATGGAAATAGGAATTGGAATAGCTTGGGGACAGATGATACACCCTGAAGGGAGCTGACAATAAACACGATGGCATCAGACAGCCTATATGTTTGCTGTGCTTCTCTCCGTACCTACGAGCCCCTCGAAGTATCAAGAACTCGCAGCTGACTGTGGTGCTGGGAGCGGGAGCGCCGGGTGCTCAGCGCTCACCCGATACACCTCCAGGCAAAGCCAAGTCACAAAAATGACAGTAAAAGAACCTGTTCTATGGATCTCTAACTAGGTATTGTTTAAACCTCCAGAATGGACAGCTTTAATAACATAATCACTTGTCTACCACTTGTTGCTTAATTTTATGAAGGTGAAAGTCATACCAGTTTCAGCAGCGAGTTCATACCTTTCTGAGCAATAGACTAGATAGCGAAAATTTGTTTGCTCCCACAAGCAATTAACACACCTCCACCTCCCTGGCCCCACATCGTTGACAGAGGTGTATTTTTCCCCACATGCTCCTTTCCACCAGCCATACCCAAGAGAACAGCCTGGCTGAACTTTGCTGCCTACAGTCTGAAGAGAAAAGTGTTTTTCCTTCTCCCAGACATGACTTTCATGACATTCCCAAACACCAGCCCAAAGTCCCAAGCTAACATTTGTCGGCGCAGGTGAGAAACACACGGGTGGAACTAAGCACAGCAGCGTGCAAAGCAGCTACCGGGGAGCGAGAGGCTCTCAAGCCGTGTGTCGTGTTGCCGAGCAGAAGCTGCAGCCACGGGCAGACTGGTTTGGCTCTCAGCCTCCACCCTGCACGCTCCACGGCTTCTCCTTCGCACGGCACAGCCTGGCTTGCCCTCCCCGCCGTGTAACCCCATGCTGGCCCCTCTCCACTGAAACACCGGACCCGCCGCACCGTTAGATGTGGCTTTGGACTTCAAAGACAGGTGGGAAAGTCGCAGCCGGACAGCGGGACCCCTGCCCATGCTGCAGCAAGGACTTTCACAGGCTCCCAAGGGGAATTAAAAATGTCCCTAACTCATACTGGGGGGAGACGCTTTCCACAATCGAGGAAATACATTTAGACTGTGAATAACTCAGTCCCCAGCGGCTGGAGGGGGAGGAGAAGGGGAGGTGATGCTCTTCTTTCATTTTCACCAAAGCAACCTTAGTCTTGTGTAACCCAAAGACAGAGCTAACGGCAGGTTTTAGATTCTATTCCTTCAACCTCTTACCGTGTCCAAGATGCAGCATTAATGCCCCAGGAAGGCAGACGACTCTGAATTACGGGCATGGTTGTCTCAGGAGTTGTTACAGCCCTCCCACTTCCACCCGCTGCGCTCTCATTACAGAGCACCACGGGGTATTCACTCACTCCGACGACTGGAGCCTCACAGCGTCCTGCAAACAGAAGGATTTTTCCTCTGGTGAAATGCCATCATTTACAACTGGTACAGTTGTGCAGGACACTGTTACCGGACCTGCAGTTACCAATTCTGATTAACCGTTGGTGATAGGAGAAGCACAGATTAAAGCACTGTCTATATGTCCCATATATGATCCATATAAACTATTCTGCGCAAGACCTTTCAAGCTCCATCTGCAAACGCAGCCTTTTCATTGCACTGCTTTTCATCCAGTCCTGCACAGTGACCCGAGCAGGTCAGTGGGACCAGCACAGGATACGACTGTACGGGTTTGTCCTCACTCAAGGTCCGGGGCTGCCAGATCATCTCCCCATGCCTCCAGGACGTGCCAGTCTCGTAGTGATCAATGGATTCTTTCCTCTCCAAACCGCCTGAACAAAGCAACCCTTAGACCAAAAATTCACTCCCAAGAGAAGTTTTGCCCCAGTGCAGAGCAGCTGGAAAGCCAGCTAAATTTGCTTCCTAAGAACTACTCTCTTGAAGAGAAATCCACTGCTTAATTTGGGGCTGTCACAAAATCCCCTACGCCCCAAGCTCCACTTTCTGCCCCATGGCACTGCCCATGGAAGCAAGCGCTGGCAATAGCCATGCAATAGTTTTCTGGACCCTGAACTACACCAGACATGGGTGCAACGCACCCAGCCAGGGAGGTTTCTCCTCTCCCTCATGCAGCTTTAAAATCATAAAAGTATAAATGAATACAGGTAGGACCTGTGAGTAAATGTTGATTCCTCGTGCTTACGCAGGCTCAGAGATAACCTCACTACAGTTCTCAGTGGAATTAATCCATGCACTGTGTGCACATAGTGTTATCAAGATACGAGCAGGAATGCATTACATAAATACACATTTACCATAGGGAGTGAAACAGCTGAGACCAATTTTCATTTTTGCTTCTGCACTTAGATATGCTTTGTAGATATTTTCCTTCAGCAAATAATTCAATCCATCACAATTAAAGTAACACGGTGTAATCTTTCCTTTGATTCAATTGTTCCTCTTCTGCCAGATATGCAAGTTCAAAATACAATTCATGTAATATTTAAAACAGAAAGATTATTTTCAAAATGAGCACAAATCTCCTAACGGATTCAGAACTACGTGCTGGGAGTCTTGCAATGCATTGATCATTGGTACTTAATTTTAAAAGATTTCCAAACTATGCCAGCATAAATCTGAGCTGATGTTTCCCAGGAAACTCTAATGGACTTGGGCATCCAGATCCCTGAGAGGATCAACCTGCTTTCCCACGTGCTGCTGCAGCCGCTCTCCATCCCCGCTGCGCTCAGAGCGGAGCTGGCTGCTGCGGCTCTCGGACCCAGGATGGTGCCCACAGCCCACGGAGGAACGAGCCCTGACTCCTCGCAAGGCAGCAGCCCGCTGCGTGCTGGGTACCAGCACAGCTCAGGAGCAGAGCCACGGGGAAGGTCACAAACACAAGGCCAGAGCGAGAGACACCAAGCCGAAACCGGGATGGCGTCCGTTTCTTTGGCAGAGGCGCTAACCGGCTGTGAAGCCAGGCCACGGGCCCCAGCGACTTTGCTCACTGCTAGCTTGCGCAGATTTGACAACTGAAAAGCTTTTACCAACAGTTCCATACACTTGCCCAAGGTAAAGCATATGTACATACAGATATCCTTGTTAAAGAGCAAACAAGAGCTATGCTCCGAGCTTTTGCACTCTCCTGTAACCAAGAGACAAGTGAAGCAGAGCAATTCAGCATCACCCCCCGATCGATGACTGTGATTGCCTCTGTCCTTCCCTCCTCTCTTCCACCTCCTGGCTTTGTTTCCCACTCCCTTCCCTTGCTGCAGCTCCCAGATGTTTCATTTCACATCCAGGCTCTGCAACGGAGAAACGCTTGTGCTGATGCGTCTTGGGCGAAGACCTGAGGACTTCTTAGCATGGGGGAGACCATGCGGGGACACCTCACCTTGGAGTGCAACGCGTGCGCGGGTGCCCGGGGAGTCGGACAGCGGCAACGGCAGGCTCCGTCCCCGCGTCTCCCTGGCGCTGACAGTGGCAACCTGCTCTGACATGTTAGCTAAGGCTCACACACCGCATTCTGGAAAGAAAACACACCAAATCATCAGCACTGTATTAGGAACTTACGATGTGCCGTCTTTACAAGCGCTCATCTAATTGTGCTTTCAGTGAGCCTTGGCTCCCCAGATCGCAGAGCTACTGGCAATAATTTTAACAGAAATGGTATCATTGTAAGGATTTAAGTTTAATTAGCTGGCAAAGCAGGGTTTTATACAAGCAGCAGCACTGTTTTTTCAGGAACCCTTCCTCAGTAAGCGATTCAAAGGAACCAATTACCCAAACGGAGTCGTATGTCTCCACATTACACTGCAGCACTTGCCCCTCCTCACCACAGCCATCCCAGAGTTCTCCAACTACTCAGCAAGACTAAGGATGCTGAAGTGATCCGCCAGTTCAAACCCTCACTGTAGCAGTATGCAGCAGGACCTGAAAAAACAGCTACACAAAAGAAACGGTTGGACTTCATGATCTTGGAGGCCTTTTCCAACCTGGATGATTCTATAACCGGTGTAAAAGGAATAAGAATTCAGAAGTGAGGTCTTTTTCAGATGTCTCACTGTGCCAGGCAGAAAGCAGTCTGCGAGCAGGTGCAACCAGCTGCGGTGGGTCAGGATGGGAACCAAGATGGGCAACGTCCCACCAGGTCAGTGTCCCCCGCAGCTGGGTTTGCACAGAAAGCAACGCAGGTCTGTCCCGAGTGGCCTTGGCTATTTCTGCATCACACTGCATCGCCCGGCACGTACCTGCCCCAGGGACACCAGTACTGTGGCCCATCACCTATGAGCATAAGGTGGGGAGGGGAGGGTCCTTATTCTCCCACCTGGGTGGGCTGGAGCAGGGGGATGGGGTCCCAAACCTCTCCCTTTCCTTCTCCTCCGTGCACTGAATGGTGCAAGAGAGCTGGGATGGCAAGGCAGCAGTGGACACCCAGCAGATGGAAAATTGGCTATTTTCAGCGCACAGTAACAGGCAGTGACTTGCCGAGTGCAAACCGCGGCTTTTGGCGTTCACCCCAAACCGGTGTCAGCGGAGGAGCGAGGAGGCCGGCTGTGCACAAAGGGATCACAGGGCCCGCGTCCCTCCTGCCTCGCGTACGGACCGAGGACCGTTCTGCACAGAACCATTGGAAACAGCTGCCTACGCCAGTGCTGCAGAATCTAGACCCTCTGTATCCCCATACAGAGTTACTTCACGTAGCCACTCCATGCAAAATAAAAATCGCCTAATTCTATACCTATATACTCATAAATTAATATACGAGAACTCCTCTTGTTATTTTTCATGTACACATACTACTATCAGCATATCCCACCTGGAGACTTGGAGTTAAATACAATGTATGTTTAAATCAGTGAAAGATCTTTCCTTCATCTTCAGCTGAATTAAATGAGACTCCCAATACCAAGATCCTATTGTGTCGTGGCACTGACTGTTAATAGGGTGCAGCAAAACATAACATTATATCAAATCCTGTTCGAGCCTTATCAAAGAAGTGATTGACAGGAAATATGTTCTCCAAAAATAACCACAGTATTTGCTGGTGGCACTCGCACAAAGGATGTCCTTGAGCCACAGCTCATATCTTCACCCAGTGAGAAACTGAGCCTAATTTTTCTGCCCATTTTAATGTTCCCATTTTAATCTTATGTACGAAATTAAAAAAAAAAAAAGGCGATACGTTTAAAAGAGAAGTATTACTTTTTTGTGTATGGTTATTATTTTCTACAACACATGGACTACATAAAGCAAATCAGTGATGTTAGAGCAAACCAACAGACTCCGTGCAGCAGAGTTTAATGCTCACTTACACAGAGGAAACAAGCGGGGACAGGAATCCTCCTAAAATGTGGGATGGACACAAGGAAGCATCTACATGGTTTGAGTTGCCAGAAAACTGAAGGCACGCCACAGCAGTCACAACTTGTTCACATAATCATAGCTTACATCTTTCTAACAGCCTGGCAAGTTTTTCTATGCTCCTACCGCCTCCAAGCCATACAAACAATTAAGAAGCAACGTCATTTACAGCAGGTGGGAATAAGAGGTGTGTTGAACAGAGGGCTGTGATGATGTAAAGGTTGGGGCCACATCCACAGTCACAACCAAGTCACGCAGAAGGACAGGCTGCTAGGCCAGGTTAAAACAGGGGCTAAAACCCCTGGCCGTTGCCATCACACCCGCCCATGGTCCTGGCCAGGGGAGCTGACAAAGCAGCTCGGCCTCTCCTGCGCCTTCGCCAAGCTGCCAGCTGTCCCAGCCCTGGAGGGTGGCTGCTCTGTGCCCACCGGGTGACAAGGAGCTCCGTCCCACCCACCAGCCGCAAAGCAGAAATCAGATTTTTCGTTTGTTTGGCTACAAATCACTGCAGGAGGGCACCCAAGGCGGGAAGGCGAATTACAGGAGGAATTACAGCCTAGTAAATTGCTTCCTAGGTACTTCTAATATTAATTCCTAACATTTCAGTCACCAGCAAAGGCAAAAGCACGACACCGCCACCAGCGAAGCCCTGGAACTTCTCAGCTTTCCTCCAAACCCCCGGAGCAGCAGCTGGCACACGAGAAGGACCCCCAAGGGCTGCGCTGCTCTCCCTCTCGGCAGCCACAGGCAACGCTTACTTGCCCCACGCTGCAGAGCTCCCTGAAACCAGCCTGACCTTACAGTCCCTGCTTGGACATTTGTTCTATTAATTTTAGCCAGGGTATTTGGGATCAAACACAAAAGCTTCTCACTTTGCACACGCATTGCGATGGGGGGGACAGAAACAGCCCCTGCACGCTGACAGCCCAGCCACGACACGTGCAAGTGTGGATCTGTGGATGGCAGGTAGCTTGCTAGGGACTTCTGAATAAAAAGCTAATTTTAAAAAAACAACTAAACCAAACCCCACACCTCTGCTGTGGCCTTTATTTTACAGGTCGGTGATAGCTGACCTGCTCGGTTAGAAGCTGTGAGAGGTCCTGCTGCAGTCACCCAGGGTTTGCCCGAGCGGGCGCAGAGTGCTGGTGCCATCTGCTGTTCGCTGGGAACTGGCAGGCAAGCACAGGCAACGCCAAGAGCAGCACAACAAAAGAAAATGGCTTGATAAATTAATATCTGGCTTACGTGAAAATCCTTCAGATGCCTGCGGCTCTCCTGTGGCAGTTTAGGAATAAATGGGGTTTTAGACAAGATTTATTTACATGAGAAATATCACAAGCAAATCCTTGCTGGCACAGTCCTTAATGCTGCATGAAATTAGACACAATGCCCTTCTAGAAGCAAAGAGCGGGACGAAAACAGAGACAGACGCTTACTTTTAGGGTGAAGTTACTTTTAGCTCCTCAGCCAGGAGCATGACCCTTGTATCTCACCACCCCAGCAGTCCTGAGGAGAACGGCACCAAGCTCCTTTCCCAAAAACGTGCCTCCTATTCGGACACACAGCACCAGGTCCATATATAAATCCCCAGGGGAGCGGGTCCCGGTGCTGCCCTGTGACAAGGCGGCCGGCCAGCAGCAAGGCTGAGCACTGGGACACATCTACCCAGCATTGCGACAGGGGACCCGCTCCCTTCGGCCAGACACGAGAGCATTGCCGCCAGCGACCCGAGGGACGGCAGGCACAGCCGCTTGTCCCGCTGCCTTTCCAAGATGCTCGCTCTGCATCCGGACACAGAGAGAGCAGCTCCCAAGATGCTGGTTTGAGTCTGGCAATGGACCGTATTATTTTGCTGCGGCCCAATACAGCTGCTTTGTACAAGATTCATCCCCACTGTCCTTCCAAGGATTATTTATGCTGACAGTTGTGCTCTGCCTGCAGCACTTCAAGCCTGCCATCCGGCCAGAAAACAGGATTCACACCAGATACCATGCCTCATCCTACTCGTACCAGTCACTACACACTGATAAAAGGTGCTGTGCCACACAGAGAAGGCAGGTAGAATATTTCTGGCAGAGCACAGAACATGTAATTTTAAAACGTCCTTGCTCATGGGCATTGAAACCTGCAGACTTGAGGGCCAGAGGTGCTTGTGGGGCCAGCCAGAGAGCTGCAGCTGTTGGGACAGCATTCGGAGCACGCAGAGGGAGCTTCTGCCAGAGCTAAAAACAGAAAGCCTGGGTGGCGCAAGCAAAGCGCGGGCGATCCGCACGCTGCATTTGTGCTGACTGTCTCTGGCTGAGGCACGCCAAAAGGAAAAGTCTCTGCTTTTAGCCATTTTCTCTACCTCGATAAATTGACTCTATCTCCTAAGCACCAAAGAAAAAAGCAAATTGTAAGAACCACTGTCATGATGGGACACGGAATGAGAGATCATGATGAGCACAATCCTCTCTGCTCTAGCAAGTAGCTTGCTTAGGGAAAGGCCAGGATAAAACATCCCTCTCTGGAAACATCTCAGTTCTAGCTGGATAAGACCTAGACCCACATCCGGGGGGGAAACTCATGTGATATCCTGACATATTTTGTATATCATGACACAGCCTGCAGAGGTTTGTCAGAACCCAGCCTGGGGGCACATCAGTACACTGCCTCTAGAGGTACCAGGGCAAGTTCCATCCAGGGCTGGCAAACGTTCAGCAATGTTCACCACTCCTCAAATCGCCTATAGATAAGTCTGTATAGCCCAGACTTGGACAGGTTTAAGTTACAGTGGAAAATATATTGCATATGTCAAAATGTCTGAAGTAGAACCCAAGGGAATGCTGTCAGAAAGCATAGCTGTAAGATCATGCAATAAGCGGATGCCTCAGGGCATCGTATAGAAACATCTCTATTGTGGCACTGTGAGTGAACTTTAATTTAAGGCCAGTCAGACTCCCCATTAAAATGCTGCTCCTGGGATTCAGCATGTAGACAGCAAGCAGGCACCTCTGCTAAACTGCCTTCAGAAGTTAATACCGACAGATGACTGAGGACATCTGCCAGCAATGCCACTTTTCTTACGTAATAACACAGTTCCAAATTACTCACGCTCATCTGCAATCCTTTTCCACCACACTGCCTCAATCCTCTTGAAGTCTACAAACACGTGCCAGCATAATTTAGAAGAGTATTTGCCTAAGGGTGACATCATCGAAGGTAATCTGAACCTACACCAAGACACCCATGACAAGCATCCAGGCTAAAACTACTGATCTGTCTGGCTCAGTGAGAACACCAAATCTTCAGTGGAACAACGAGTAGTGGCAGGGAAAAGGTCAAAGGTGTCCTGCTATCCAAGCACAGCCCTCACGTAAAGCTGCATCGCTCCTCGGAAGCCAGAGGAACGGTACCAATCCAGATTTGGGGTGGGAGCAGTATATTGTCAGAGATGGAGACAGCCCAACAATTGCTGGTCCCAGAGAGGCTTGGTTAAGTTTGATCAGCCAGACTTGGCTGAGTCTACTGGTGAGTCCAGTTTCAGACAGGTTTGACGAAGTGTAATCAGCCAAGCTCGGCAGTCTATCAGTGTTTGCCACCCACTTGGAGACCTCAGCGGAGAGAAGGTAGGAGGAAGGGCTTGGGGAGTCCCAGCACACATACTCACAGCCCTTCCACTGCCTTTGGACCACAGGCAGGCTGTGACACCTCCTGCAGTGACATCTCCGCGTGACTCAACCCTCCCCAAGTCTCTCCTCCTCTGTTGATGATTACTTTTAACTTGCAACCACGTTCATGGCACTTTGCTGAGGAGCCCTCAGAGGAAGCGCCCCAGCTATTACCAGCAACGGGCACCACCGCCCTCCAACACATACGGCAGGCAGATGCAGCAGACTTCCTTGCACGCCTGCCTGCTCAGCGTCCTCTCTTCAGCAGCTAGCCTCGACCAGCCTCTGACTACCAGAGGGAAACCACTCTTTGGGAAAGACCAGCTGGGGCCTGCCAGGCTCCCTGGAGCTCCTCTCTCTCCCGAAATCCATAGCACTGCCAAGCTCGCTCCCTATCCCAAGCTCCCTTGTGGCACAAACACCAGCTTACACGCAGCTTCTTCACGCAAGAGTGGGAAGATGTGCTGGATTTCCTTGCAGCAATAAGAAGAATTAATTCAATTCTTACTATCAAAGCTATCCTAAGCAACAACTTGCCAGTGACGATACCTAGTTTCTCCAGAGGGCAGGTCCACTCATTTTCACGCCAAGACTATTTGTCACCTACCTTCCTCCATTCAGAAATCTCTTTTTGGAATTAAAAAAAAATTAAATAATAATAAAAAAAAAATCAGTACTCCTCTGTCTCAGAGTTTGATGTGGTATAAATCGAAATGTCCCTTCAGAGGCCCCTGACAAAGCACTTCAGGAAGCAGGGCCCCAGCATTTGTGGCCTTTGCGCCAGCTGCTTTTCCATTTTGGGAAGGGTTTAAGATGGCTGGAATAGCCAGTCTCTTCCCACCACCCCTGCATTCAAGCCAGCATCAAAAGTTCATCTGATAATTACACCATCAAGAGGCGAATAATAGTTTCAGCTCCCTGGGCTAGACTGTCTAGCTAGAGGATCCAAGTAAATCCCTGTGACTTGTGGCAGAGTTGCTTGTCCGCAGGAGGTGGAGAGCAGCAGTCCTGGGTTCAAGGCCCCCTCCTCAGAGGTCTTCAAGCACAGATGCAGGCTGGGGAGGCAAAAGACAGCCAAAGGAAGCAGGCGCAAGGAGGTCCAGGTCCCAGAGCATCCCTACACCATAGTCAGTGCTGGAGGGGAGGATCCACCCATCCTCAGGCCCAGATGGCCTTGATACAATTTGCAGTGACACAAAAAAATGATACAGACATTAATAACAGTGCCAGGAGAGATGCATTAGCCAAAAGTAATTTATACCCTTTTGCACGGCATCTGGGACTCAGCAGGAATGAAGCAGGCAGGTAACTGGAAAAATTTAGGAGCTTGTGCTCGCAGGAAACCCAACTGCAAGTCATATTTTCAAACTGGGAATCTGGGGGAAGCCTCCAGGAGCCCATAAAAGGTAACTAATCCAGCGTACCTTAGACTGCTGGGCAGGGCCTCGCAAAGCAGCTGGGTGGTTTTCATGGTCACAAAACTGATGCAGACCGACAATGTCTAACACCCCTTCAGCCTCCAGCTGTGGAAGTGCACTGCTGCGGAGGAAGACAAGACCCAATCTGTTCACAGACCCGCTTTGCTTGGGAACGTCTCGTCCTACCCTCTGCGCACCTACACGAAGCAACTCCCCCAGCCGAGCTGCCAGCGGGTGTTCTGGAGAGCAGGGATTTCCCCCTAAACTCTCCGCGCTGACACTGGGCACAGACACAGCCCCGCACTTCAGAAATGCCCTCGCTCCAGCTCCAACCCTGCACGGCACCTCGCTGAATAACGCGTCTCGCTCGAAATCTAAGCGCACAACAGCACTGTGCTTCTGCCCATCATCCGGACATTGCTTCAGCTCCCACGAGCTCTACACAGCTCTTCCACCAAGTCTGGAGGACGCTAATGTGAAACCATTCAAGTCCCCAAGACCGGCGCTGGCTCCTCCGAACCCGAGCTATCCCCCTGCATTCCTCAGCATCTGGGGAGGGGGGAGTAGCTCAGGTTTTCTTTATATCCCAAGTGAATAGGAAATTCTTTACATTCCTGATCTGTATAAGAGTCCAGCTTCTAATGAAGTTTCGCTACACTTCTCTATCTTGGCCCTCTTTCCATGTAGAGAGTCACAATCGACCTGAGCTGGCATCCCTCCAACACTCAGGACTGCTAGCACAATAAATTATAAGCAGCTACGGATCTGGCCACCATTGTGTCTCACAACAGTGGACCCATTTTGTTCCAGCTGATGGTGCCTCTCTGTTGGCTTTCAAACAGGCTGGAGAGAATAAATTGCTGCAGTTTATTCCCATACAGCTGACATTCCCGCCATGCCATCACTCACAAGGAGGGATCTGAACGTCAGAAATGTAACCCACCACCCCAGACAGCCTTCAGTCCTCAGAGGGGAGCTGGTGGAGAGAAGACTTTCCACTTCAAGACTCAGCACTGACTCCAGCTGCCGGCAGCAAGAGCCTCAAAACCAACCTGATGGCTTAGAGGTGAGTAACGCTTTAATTTCTAGCATACTAATCATGTTCTCAGGCTACACGAGGACTTTTCAAGGTGTGGGGAAGAGAGGCAGGGATATGATTTTTGATTTCAGATAGCACTGATAGCACTAGCACACTGAGCTCTGCTCCTACCTGTAGGACTATCAAGGGTGGTCATCTGAGCATCCTGGCAAACCAGGAGCTCCAGCCCCACAGCATGCCTGGCTCAGTCCTCCTGCCTGCATGAGAACCTCTTACCCTCGGATCCAGGAAACCCAGAAAATGGTGGTTTCCAAAGCAAGAGAGGACTCCACTGCCAACCAAAAGGCATCCCAGCTCCACAGCACATGCACAAGGGGTGAAACCACGATGAGCTCTGTCCCCTTGAACATCTCACTTCATTAATGAGAGTACTTTGCAAGCAGCCAACGCACCAGTACTTCATTTACGGGCTAAGAAAAGTGGCAAACGGTCCCCGAGACACTCGGCTAGGACGCAGGCTCAGTTGTCCAGCAGAGCATCAATGGGGCTCCACTGCCGCCTCCTAAACGTGGCTCACAGGCAGGCTGAAAAGAAAAGAGCAGGGACAGAGAGGCTACAGGGAAGAAAGCGGCCAGAAAATATAATGCACCTCCTCAGTGAGAGTCCTTTCACAGCCCTGCGACCTGTACATAAAGGAGTTAACCAGAACCACAGGCGGGGGATTCACATTTAGTCTTTCACCCCCAGCTCTGCCTTTCAGCAGCAGCAGACTGATTGTCTAACAGCACCTTTTTGCAGCCACAAAAGCTCACTGTCCAGTGGACTAACTTAAAGCTATCATCACATACCACGAAACCACGTTACCTGGCTGTTCTTCTGCAGCAGCCGAGGAGGCAGGACACCCTGCTTGTGCCTCGGCCCTGTGGCATCTTGCACACTATCTGCAGGCCTAATCCAGGGTGTAGGACCACAAGGGCCAGGGGTGGGTGGGAGTTTGGGGGCTCCCAGCTCCAAATGACACAGCAGTTGAGGATCAAGCATTTCCTCCGCAGCCCAGGGAGTGAGGCGAACCTGAGGGCAGGAACTGCCTCTTGAAAGAAATTTTATTCCCTCTGTTGCCTGGAAATCAACCCTCCCTTTTCATATTCTGCTTTTCAGATGTATTAATTAGTATATTGGGGTATTCAAGAGCTTTTTCCATAGCACTGTGTTCTCTCCTAGAGAAATTCCTAGCTGTTTTTGCAAAAGGTAGCAGGAAAATTCAGTGGTGTGTCTTCACTGCTTGAGAGTGGAACTTTGTCCATTTTCCACAAATACTACTAACAAGAACTGTAACTCGCCTCTCATTCTGTTGCTTAATTAACCTATAACATTTTAAATGCATTTGCCGACCAGCTCTCTAAACAGAAGCAAACTCTTTTTCTGGCAGGGAGGGCAGGCAGAGACAAAGCCCTGGCTCTCCTGTGTGTGCTGCACACATACCTTCAGATTATCATTTCCTAACTTCCAAAGGCTACTGCTGCCAGGGGACAACCCCTCGCTGCCTGCCAGGGCTGCTGCAGGCTCCGGTTGCAGCATCAGCCAGCCGGACACTGCCGCCTTCGGCGCTGAACGCTGGCGGGTGAGGTGTTTCCAGAGCAGCTGGGTACGTGCTAGATTCGGCATTTTTGTTTTTCCTGAGACTTTCCAGTAATTAAGCAATATAGCACGCTTACGGGACACTTGAGCTGGAGTTTAGCAGACACGCTATCTCTGTCACTCTCCAGTAAACAGAAAATTTAAGCCGTGCTGTATTTTTAGGTCTTTTCTACCTAGAAAGTTTGTGCCTCAGCTGCCAAAAAGACAGCAATCTGAGCACCCACTGATATCACTGCCTACATATACTCCTGAGCGATGAGCATGATGTCTAGTAGGTCGAGAGACCACCGGTAGCTTAGACTCAGACCACTGCTGGCTTTCATTAGATAAACTTTTCACTGTAGAAAACCTTTTCACAAGAGGGGAACAGAGACAGTATGACCAGAAAGCCTTTCCACCGGTTGTAAACATAAAGAGGTATGTACTAGCATGAAATGCAATACGGGGCGAGAAAAATAGATCAGTCATGCCTCACTGTTCTAATGAAATGGTGTTAAAATCTAAGAGTTTGAGCACGGCACATCCACAGTTACAAAGCTACAGGTCTGATTTACACTGAGTCAAGTGCAAGCTAAAATCTGGCCTGGCTTTCTAGATTGCCTTTGGGTGGAAATGAACAGATTTGTTTTAACGATGCACTCAGGTTGCTTGACAGGCCTGCAGATTTGTATGACACCAGCTGCTTCCATACCAAATGCTGTCCACGTAGTTAAAATTAGACCGATCGTATTTCCTGGAGGAGTTTGGGCTGCACAGCCCACTGTCAGCCTGCGCCCGGGCTCCCCAGCAATGAGGAGTTCACTGCTCAGCACACACCAGGCACACGGTACTTTGTGGAAGCCCAGATGCCGTGGCTCTTCCTTTAAACTAACCTTTTCTTCTCCTTGGACACAGGGTATGGCACATGTCCTTGTCGTGAGAGGTGTCTGTGAGAGCTTAACCAGGCCAGTCTTGATGCTTCCTAGAGAGAGAAAATAACCATTAGACCAGATGTGTGTTTATTTTTCATTCAAGAAATATCTGTGCAAGTTATTCAATTTTATGCAATGCTTTTTCCAGCTCCATTTTCTACAAAATGTCTTGGGTTTTGTAAAATTTTTTCCCCATAAAAAGTTTCCAGTGACGGCTTATTTTAGGCAACTTGAATAATGACGGTTTGGGGAACTTTTAACTGCTTCCTAGTCTACGCCTTAGTTCTACAAACATGCCTCTAAACTACAGTGTTTAGCAACATTTTGATTATTTGCACTTTTCACACATGATTTATGCTCTGTGTAAAAGCTCTGAGGCTGGAATATGTTTTTCACACCACAACAGGTAGGTCCATGTTGTGAGCTTCATGGTGACACCGCAGCGCGTACAGTGGGATGAGCACTGGGGGCCTTCCAGACTTGGTTATATGCTGCACTCTGGGTCCCAGCAATTTCGGACAAACACCATGAGCCCCGCTGGTGGACCCAGAGCTGTTGGTCTGGCCTCAGACTCTCTTTCAGATGCCAACAGCTGCCCCAGCTTCTCTGGTAAAGAGATCAGAGACAGGACCTGCCCTAGACATGGGACTGAGTGCAAGTCTTTAAGAGACCCCAGCTCTGCCCCACTGCACAGCAGCCCTCCAGCCTCTGCAAGACCCACACAAGGCCAAAATGGCTCAAAAATCCCCTCCTTGGGTTGGTGTCAGTGCCAGCTGCCTCCCCCTGCTCCCTCACCGCTCCCCTCGTACCACACAGCTCTAACATCTGACTCAAGCATCATTTTAAAACAAGTCACTTGGGATAACTCCGCTGCTCAGGTGGCAGCAGAGCGAAGAGCCCAGCCCCAGTGTGAGCAGAAGGCGGCCAAAGACCCCATCCCTCGGATGCTCTCCTGCCAGCTCCACAGCATTGCACGCAGTGGGGCGGAGGGAGCCGGTTTCACCAATTTTTGCTGACAGGCAGCTGGCCCACCGCAAACCTCTCGGCTCCCGGGGACCTGCCGAGCGCTGGCGTGCCGCCCCGGGGACGGTGCCTCCAACACGGGGACGCAGGGACGGCTCTCCCAGCGCTCAGCCAGACGCTCTTCTGTCAGGAGGCAGCTGAGCTAAAAATATCTCCCGGCATGTCAGTGAAACCCGAGATGAGGGCGCTTTAAATAACGCTCCCCACGAGCAAACAGTCTCCGGGGGATCCTGGGTTTCTCATTTAACGGTGCAAGCTCAGATCTCACCCACGGGCTTTGCTCTGCTCGTGGATGCGCTGGCCCTGCCCGTATCGACGTGTGCCCAGCGTGAGCGGTGCTGGTGGAGCTGAACCACGACAAGATTTTTAGGCCAGAATTCCCTGTGGGCACAGATGAGAGGTGATAAACTGCAGCGACGGGTAGCCTGGAGGACCATGTGCTGCTGCTCCTGCGCACAGGCTCCCTGCCTGGGGCACGGGCTGGAAGCAGCTCTCACGGCACCAGGGATCAGACCAGGTGCCGGGGTCAGGGCACGAAACTCAGCCTCTCACCTCCATTTTCCCTGCAGCCTTGTCCATTGCACAGCAAGAGCACGGGCAGCTCAGGGGACTCACGTGCAGTGGGACAAGAGGGCAGGCGGGCTCAGGAGCTTTGGTTCATCTCTGGATCCACCAGCTTCAATGACATCAGGGCTATAAGGCAGAAGCATCAGACCACCAGCCAGGATACGCTGCGGGATAACCACCCGAGACACGCCTGTTTGGCAGGAGATGACAGAAGCTACAGCAGGCATATGCTGCATTACACAGTGGTGGAGAAAAATATTATGCAGGCTCCAGAAAAGCTACCCCAGATTCCTATTTGCTTCTGAGTGCAACTTAGCTGCTGCTATCAGTCTATACACATCCCATTTGAATGTGTTCCCACCTGAGGATATACTTTCTCTTCATTCCTGTTCAAAACAATTTAAATCAGTGAAATAAAACCAAGATGCTCTGTGACAGAAAAGGCTTTTTCCGTTTTGGTAGTTACTAGTATAGCAACGACACCCCGTGCTACGCTGGATGCTACAGCAGTCACAGTTCATACAGTGCTGTTCACAACGACAGGGACGCAGGTAACAGGTCTGGTTTGGGGACAGCGGAGATCAGAACACGCTGCGTTCTGCAGAAAGTGCAAACACAACAGCACAGCCACGGACGGACCGCACGACCAGCGAGTGGTCACTGCAGCACTAGAGAGCCAAGCCACGAGTCACGCACACTTACACACACTGACCACACAATTCCAGTCTTCTCCCAAGCCTGCTGCAATGCCACACTCACCTCCGTGGAAGGTGTGCCCCACATGAAGCATCGAGCTGGCCAGACTGCTTGCTCTCCTCCTTGGCCCCGTTAAATTAATCCTCCTTATGACTCACAGGAGAGCCACCATTGTATTCTAGGGTGGAGAGGTTAAATAACTTGCCGGCTGAAGAGCATACTGTGATATTTTCTACTTTAAAGAAAGGACTGTGGGTTGCCTTATGTATTAAGGCTGAGGCTTTGCTTCATTATTCACTGCAGGTATCCATGGGGGAATGGGGAAAGCATCCTGCAGCAGGCAGCAGCGAAAGGGAGAGCTGGAATCTGGTCCATCCCCTCCTCACGCTCAGCCCGGCTCACGCAGGCAGTTGGAGCCGCTGGCTCCTGGCACTGTGCGGCTGCAGGGAGGGGAACGGGTCAGTCAGAGGGCTCACGGGTTTGTACCAGACCAGGGCAGCTCAGCACTGCCCCAGGGCATCGCTCTCCATCCAAGCACGGACAACACAGAGGTCTTTAGGAGCAGCAAACCACGGTGTGGGTTTTTCCCCAGAGCTTTCAGGAAATAACTTTGTCACTATATAGCGTCCTAAAGGCAGAAATATCAGTTTCCATGCTCTTGAAATACCATTCTTTCTGGGACACTGAACACTTGTCCATGTCAAGGACCCCCAACCTCCACCAAACGCAGCCCCTGGGACGTGCCTGCGCAACGCGAATGCCAAAGGTAAAGGCAGCGGAGAGCAGGCGGGTGCCTGAGGATGCCCAAGGACTCCAGAAATACTACTGCTGGTACTCACATCTGCGTGTACCCCGCGGGTCACAGCCACGGGCACCAGAGTTATCACACCCTTACACTCCACAGGATCTGCAGTCTTCATGTGTAAGGCAGTCTGAGCTCAAAATCTTTCCACATTCCTGTAATGCTCTGGCATGCAAAGAAGGGGGGCAGGGTTCTTAATAGGGAAAAAAGGAAGCAAATGACCAGGATCTCTGTTTAACATGAATCTGCCTGCTTTAACAAGTATGGACTCTCATGATTTCGAGTGGAAGCTTAGCATCTCTTAAAATAAGCTCTAGGCATCTTTCAGTGTCGGTGGTTAAAAGGGGGTTTAGTCACTTGGTTCTAGGAGCTCCAGTTTGACTCAAGTGTCCAATATCTGTCGGCAGTTCAGCTGTTAACCACACACGGGGAGGGAAAGCCAGGATCTTCCAGCCCTGAGAAACAGCTGTGCTCAGAGGAGGCATGTAATACGAGGGATAAAATTAATTCACTCTCGGCCCCAGTCTGTGAGCCATTCCCAGCCACGGGACAGGACGAACACCCGACTG
>Ga0181612_105636_pt1 | contig 18000 bp, 16 predicted proteins | sample HoacroProtozoa21_FD_119630 | JGI IMG/M metagenome (GOLD analysis project Ga0181612, IMG submission 119630) | Hoatzin crop microbial communities from Cojedes, Venezuel. Combined Assembly of Gp0051906, Gp0051904, Gp0051908 | reverse complement strand
TTTTTGTTTTTTTTTTTTATGAATCCTCTCTTTCCATGTCTGTGACTTACAGTATTCCACTGCAGGTCCCACACTGTAATCACTTGCCTGCCCAGCTCTACTCTTCCACCCAACGCTGTGTTGCCAGGGCACTCTGAAGTGCTAACCTCTGAGCAGATGGACTGCACTGCTCAGCTGTTGGGATACACACGCAGATGGCTTTCAGGATGTTACTGATCTGGTGTGATTCAAAGATTTCACAGAGACTGAAATCTGGGAAGAGCCTGGGAAGAAGTCAGATCTGCTGCACTTCACTGTCGCATTACACCGACGTGCACTGCAGGTTTTATCTCTTCTCATCTGAGAGATGGTGTTGTACATCCTTATTCCTTCTTCCTAGTGTCCTCACGTGCAAAGATCATCTCCAAGCAGAGCTGTATTTCTCAGCATCCGAAACAAGGAGTCACTGGGCAGAATGAGTCACTAATGCAATTTTTCATAGTTTAATCTAAACTTTCAGGGCCTGATTTCATTATTATTGCTTGCACTGAGTGGTTTCTTCCTGTATGCTGAAATCAGCAGGATCACTTGTGTCACTTGGTTGGAAGATTTTTGAAAAACACAGGTTGTTTTAGGTTAGGATTCAATTAGGGGAGGGAAGCACAGGAAGAAGTGCTGGGCAGGTAAACAGCAGGTGATGAAAGATGCCTTCACGCAACCTTTCCTCTGTAATGTTGTACTTCCATGTTACTTAAGCACTTGAGTGGTTTAGTAACTTCCGTGAGCTCCAGGCTGGAGTAGATGGGCTGGCATGGAGTGGAACAGAGAGGTGGGATCCAGCAGGCAACTAAGAAGCGCCATGTCTCTTGTGGAAATGTGGAGGTTTTTGGAGAGCAGGGAGTTGGATCCAGTGCTGTTCTTTACGTTTTCTTTCCCAATAAATCCTTGCTCAAGAAACAGAATAACCGCCCCAGACCATCAGAGCTGAGTACTCCAGAAAAAACATTTAGGTCTTTGAAATTACCAAAGGACCTGACGCCCTTTCCTCACATGCCATGAAATGGATCTCTGCTATTTCCCAGAATCACAGATCATTCTTTTCCCTTCTGTCTCTTCTGCTAAAACCAACCCAGTCCCTCTGCAGGATTTCTTAGTATCTTGGCCAGTCTAACTTGAGTAATACTCTTGTGCTGAAGCTTTCAGACTTACTGTATTACATGATTTTTCTTTAGTCACATCTTCCTCTTTTTTCTCTCTAGTTAAGTCCTTTTCACATGCATAAAAAAACTTTTGCTTATTTTTGCCTGTTTTGTCGCTCAGCCAAATGGCAGAGGCAGCTCAGTTCTGACAGTCCATCTCAGTGTTGTCTCTCCCGTTTGTTTCTCTTCTCTGAATTCCCGCTTTGACAATGTCTTACCACTAACGTGCTGAGCAAGAGTATCCCAGAGGACATCACCCACAGATCTTAACCAAGATTGTCCTTTCTCTCCTTCAGGACATGATGTATTTTCTCAGATTCTGTCAAAAAACTCTTTTGCAGAATAGCATCCCTTCCCCCACTACCTCAGATTTGACTTTTTCAAGATTAGCCTAGGAAGGTTTTGACCCTGCCAGATCTAGGGCAAGAGACCTCCCAGGACACCAAGTCTGGTCCTGGACCCCCACTGCACTTGTGCCAGAGTACTGGCAAGTCAGGTTGGCTGCTGTGCTCCTAAGTGAGCTCTGTCCTACTTTCTTTCCTTCCTTTACCCCTTTTTCTCTGTCCCTTTTCTCATGGCAAAAGCAGTTCAACCCCTTTTTCTGAGTCAGTAGCTTTTTTTTTTTTTAGTTCAGTTCAATCTTCCCACGCTGCAGAGATTTTTTCCGTGCTGGCTGTGATATCACTCTGTATGGAGAACTTTCTTTTCCTGTAATCCCTGACAGTGTGCGTGAAAACTGCAGCATATATTCAAATATTTTGAGAAAGCACAGAATAATAAAAAAACTAACAAATGATTACCAGAGTCTTCAATGTTCTAATTTTCAAAGCAATTAGATAATAGAGTAGGTCAAGAATATGTCTGCCCTGCTTTTTCATTTTCTACTTTTCTTCTGTCCTATTTCTGTAGTTTTTAATCCTCATACTAGCTAATCCTTTGGGAGTTAGGATGAATCCCTTGAAACTAGTGTACTTGGAAGGCCAGGAGCAGCTTTTCCCATTGCAAGCACTAGCTTTACCTAACTGCGTAGTCTGTATGAATATTCTCTCTGGCAACCTATGTAACCCACAGAACCTCTCAGATTGTTATTTGCAGTAGAAATTGTTGAGTTCAAAGCCTGTGTTTCAGATCGAATGAGTCCTGGTCGTTAGGCTGAGGCACATGGGTGATGAATAAGAATTGCCCTTGCACACCGTCCCAGCTACTTACAAGCACTGATTGGTGTTTTCTGTCAGGTTGTAGCAACACGTAGGTGAAATCCAGAGCGGAGGAGAAGGGAAAGAAAGCAGAAGTTGAACAGAGGACAGGCTGGGTCACGAAGAATAGACTACAAAAGTGAAAACTTTTCCTGCCCAGTTTAGCACAAAGTGAACGAGGGATGACGAGGGGGGTGAGCACAACCAGCTGAGCTCCTCTTCCCAGGTCTCTGGGTGGCGCCTGGGGCTTTGGCAGGTCCCTTGGGGACAGCAGCTGTCACGGCTTCCTCTTTGGTCCTTTGTAGATTCACAGCTGGAGAAGTCTCGTGGGCTGCTCGGCCTCCATCTGCTCTCTGTTCATACTGTGATATGCTCCGCAGGGCCATACAGTCAATGCACCCATTGAAACGGAGAGTCTCTGCAGAGCAAACAACCCTTGTGACTCGGTGTGCTGCGCTACGCGGGACGGGCATAAAGCTGCCACCTCCTGCCAGAGCCTCCGCTGGCTCAGACCTCCCCTGAAAATGCAAAAAGCTCAGGTCAGGAGTTTATTGTTGCTGTAGGTTTGAAAAACGTTTGTTCTTCTCAGTGTCTGGTGTCTTTGGGGATCAGACACAGAGCTGTGAAACTCTACATGGTGCACTACCTTCTACAACATTTACCAGGCTACAGAAAACTAAAAGTCTTAGAGGAAAGGTTGACTTCACAGAGTGAGTGCCCCAGGCCAGGCAGGTCCCAGAGATGGGGCTGAGCTTGCCAAGTTCAAACCCTCATCCAGGGCTTCATTTGGCTTCATTATTGCTGTGATGCTGTTGTCTCTGGAAGGGGGCTTTGGGCACTTCCTCCTTGCTCATTCTTATCAAGGCCAAGACTTTCATAAGCCTGTCTGAACTGTGACCTCAAATTCCAGGTCAGTGCCTGCATCGCGACCCAGCCCACCCATGGAAATGGGAGCAAAGTTGCCGACACCTCTGGCTGCCTGGATATTTACGGAGTTCTCCCACACGAAGCCCTCTGAGAAAAAACCTGGCTCTGGATCTCTCTGCTCTGCACGTTTGCTCCTCTCAAAACAGACTTGATCAAAGCATAACCCAGTCTGACAAAGCATTTGTGAACTTGAGCAGACCTGGCCTTCACTGCTTTTCTAACAAAGCCCCAAACCAGCCATGCCTTGCCTGGTTCCAGGCTGGGTTTCACCCAGCTGTGGGGTTCAAAGCAGCCTCAGCCAGTTGGGTTTAATTGCTACAGACGCCGTACTCTGTGCAGTGGGACGCAAATTGGAAAACAGGATTTCACCCCCTCGTACTCTCAACAGACAAACACGAGAGGGGTCCAGTGTCTCCAAAGGGCGGAGGGTTTGGATGGGAGTTGCGGGGAATTTGCAGGAGGAATTGTGGTGGAGCTGGGTTTGCACAGGGGCCAAGCACATTCCTGGTGCAATGCTGTTGACGTCAGTGCCCCATGCCTTGTTCAGCGTCGGCTCCTCATTTGTATTTTCTCCTGAGCTCACACGGCCTGGCATCTGGTTTGTGCTTTTGTTACTGCAGCTGTTTGCTGGCCTGGCTGCTTCAGTAATTCCACCCCCCATCCCTGGAAAACCCACCCGCGAGCCCATCTCCAGAGCTCTGTGATTGCTCTGTAAAACACACGCTTCCAAGATTGGCTCCCTCTCCCCAGACTAATTCATCTGACTAATTATGCCCTTCGTTGGTGCTAGTTTGTCGTGAATGCAGAAATATGGTCATTACAATTTGTTCTATTCTTGAAAATTCCAAAGTCGTTGAATAACGATGAATAGAAAAAGGCTTTTGTTCATTCAAATTCGGCAGTGAATAGTTGCAGCCCCTCTGATGGACCTGGCATGTGAGGCTGTCTCTCTCAAAAACGTGAGGCTGTGGCAGCAGAAATTTGGCTGCTTCAGGGAAGTCGGGCGGCAGGCTGCCCCGTTCTCCAGTGCTGCAGCAGGTACTGCTCACAGGCGCTTTCCTGAGCAAAATACTGGTGAACTCTTGAGAGACTGTCCAGTGGGAAGGGTGAAGGAAAACCACTGGGACCTGGAAAGGAAAAACGGATTTCCCTTAGTGGAAGTGGTTTAGAAAACGAAATGTCTACCAGCACCTTCTCAGTGCAGGGCCAGTCTAGCAGGACTCAAGCACATGAATTCCCACGCTGGCTTAGACCAAGGGCTTATCATTGTGCCCAGGCTTCAGAGGACAGCATAAAATGCTATTAAAATGAACACTGGGTAGCACCATGTTAATAACTATGTTTAACTATGGAGAGTACTTCTGCTGTTTGCATAAATCTCTGCTGGATTTTTTGCATTCCAACGAGCACTTTGTCTCAAATAAGTTCTCAAGACAAGGGCCGTGTCTTTCAAATTCCTGTGGAGCCATGTGTGCAACGGTTCTGCACATCGTAACTAAAAGACTTTGCTTCAGCTCTGTTTCACCAGTGAGTGGCAAGCTCAGAGGGTGGGTGGGATAGTTTTACACTTGGAGCTTCTTCAACTGAGTGCTCTCTGGGTCTTACATTTTAAACTGAGGTCATCAGGTATGCCCAAATGTTGTCTTCTGCAGTTGTGCCTATGTCTGCCCTCCCATATCCCTGCTCACCTGCTTGCTTTCTCTTCTGAAAGAACCATTTCTTTGGATCCCTTTCTATATTTTTATATGGATAATCTTTTGACCTTCCTAGTGCCTTCTTCATAATTTTCTATTTTATTTTTGGCTGTTTCTTTTGAAAAAGAAAACTGGACACAGTTATTTCAGAGGATGAACTATCATTCCCATAATTCCACTATATTTTCAGTATTATCTTTGTGATCTTTTCAGCATTATCTTTGTGATATTTTCAGCATGCCTTAAGACTGATTGTTCTTGACCACTGCTGAAACTTGAGCAATACTTTTACTGCATCATTTGTAAGTGGTTTAATTTAGTTTGTAAAACATCAGTAAAGGCAGTTTGCCTAGTTTCCCATTGCCTGGCTCTCTCTACAACTTAGGACCTTCTGAGACTCTTAAAGCTGCCTTTTCTTGATGTCATGGACAAACGATGTGAACCCTAGTTCAGATACTTCTATGCTGAAAATGACTGTTTATGCCAGATTTCCACCTGCTGCATTTTTGCTGAAATGGGTATTTTGAATTTATCTGGATGAGCATTCCTACCCCAATATCACCTAATTATGTGGAAATTGAAAAAAATTCTCAGCACCTATTTATGCATCTCTGAGAGCAACTCACAGATATTCCTGCTTTCTAGAAGGAATACTGCTACAGTGATGTTTTGGTTTAGTGGAAAGTAAGCTAAAGCTATAACTCCCTGAAAGAACACTACATATTGACTCAAAGTCCATGAAAACATTGTTATCTCAGGACACCTCTAGAATGAAAGCAGATCCTTTTGCTTCAGTCATCTCCTTGACTCTTTCCTGAGGCCATAGCAATCAAGTTCTCAGCTGTGCTGTTTAGTGGCAGATCTTCATCGTATTCTTAGGGGGTAGTTCTGTTCTACCCAGAAACCACCACCACAGCTGCCATCTCATTGACCACATCAGAAAGAAAAGTGAAGGTTGAAAGAGAGATGGAGTGAATTGCCCTCTGATATGTAGATGAAATGTTGCTTCCTTTTCTACTTGCTTTAAACATGCTGCTTTAAAAGAAATCATTTTATAATTAAAGTGAATCTATTAGCTCTGGTGCTTCCCTTAGGTTTCTGCTTCAATATTGTGTGAGATGCAAAGTGACTTTTGCTCAAAATATTTGCTGTGGTTAACTGCAGAGAAGGCCTGTGAATCCAGAATCAGCCAATGGTGGGAAACAAAGACCAGTGAGACATGGTCTGGCAGAAATGAAGAGAATTCCTGCAGATGGAAGATTTCCCATGAAAGGCTGCACACTGTTACCTGTTTATTCCCATTTGTCTCCCTGGCAGGTTTGAGATTGTGCTTGGAATGTACAGCGTTTTCACATTCTTTTCTGTGTATCGTTTCCTCCTCTTCCTCTGCCCCCTTCCCCCATCTCCAATGTTTGTGTTTGAGTTAAAGCTGGACACAGTGGGAGAGAGATCTGGGTTCCTCCCTCCTCTTCCCCTCTGATCTCTCATCTCTTATTTATGTCTGTAAATGTTTTTGTTTTATTTGATGTACATTTGCCAGAGAAATGCTGGGCCTAGCTCCAGGCAGTCTCATTTCCCTCTTCCATCTTGAGACATTCCAGACACCAACAGCATGAACTTGCACAGCTAAATGTTTAGGAGAAGGCAATGAAGCTGTGTCACCAAAGCGCTCTGAATATCCCTCAGAATAAAATGAGATTATTTAGTATGTGCAGAAGAAGAAAGTATCACACCTTTCCTACGAAAAGTCTTGGAGCAGACTGGGGAAGGCCTATACTTAAACTATCAACCATTGTAATCAGCACAGCATCTCACTTGAGTCTCATATCAGAGGTAAGGTACCACCACACTCAACTCACTTCTAAACCCAGAGCACTGAAAGATCACAGTGTGATGTGACTTCCGAATCCAGTAGGGTCCCAGGCCCCTCCTAGCACAGATCAATTTCTTTCACTGAAGATCAGCACCTTTGTGTTTCTTCATCTCGTTCCTCTCAATCTTTCAGTACTTTCTACAAACATGGAGCGACATTATGGCAAAGCATGCTTCACTTGGAGCATAGGCACTGTACTGCTCATCTTTGAGACAAACGTCACCTACTGCTATGAGTTCTGAATCTGTCCCCAGTGATTTTGTCTGCAAAGGTTTCAGAGATTTCAAAACCTCCTGTAGAAGTTGATGCAGAAGTTTGCCAGAGGTTACCACAACCTGTAGGAATGATGACCTTCAGCAGAGAAGTAAAACAGACAGCTAGGACCGTCTGCCTTACTTACACTGTTGCAGCTAATTTTGACAGAGGCTGTGAACCAGAGCACAAAGTCTGGAAAAAGTACTAGAGGTTTGGGATTGCTTCTGGACATTAGTGCTTGTGTGAATCAAGCTCTAAGCCTTCGGAATGGACATGTCCACAAAAGCAGCTCTTTCTTATTCATTGCCACCCGCCCTGGATGTGATGGCAGTACGGGAAATTCAAAGCAAATGGGATTCTGGAGAAAGAGTTCCAATTTATCCTCAGTGACGCTGGAGTAACTCCACATGAAGGGTCCTTCACGTCCAGATGAGCAAGACAAGACAAAGACTGGCTGCCTGTATGGGCTTGCCCTGGCTGGTAGTGGCTAAAGCATGCTGTGTCTTCCAGTTGCCTCCTGCCTGTCGTAAAGGTCTTCACACTGCTCTAATCAAGGTAAGGACAATGCTGTATTTAATCAGTTGCCTGTCAGCTGGCACAAGGCCTTGAAGTGGCTTGGGAGAGGGAGGAGAGACACTGCACGCCTGCTTCCAGCCTCTGCCCAAGACACATTCAGCAACATCAAGCGCTCCCACTCTGTTTCTGGGTGACAAGCAAGTATTAAAACAGGGATACTAGTTACACAGACATACAGTATCTTTGCACCAGTCTAGGCCCAATGGTTTACTCATTAGCTCATCAGTCTTATGGGAAACATCTAAAGCCTGGTCATATGTGAATAAATATTCCCAGTGGAAGAGGGGGAAGAGACAGAGGGAGAGCTAAGCCAACAGCCTGACTGAATGCAAATAGGAGAGGAAGTGAACCAGCTCTGCATTGCCAAAGTCTGGATTTTGCTATCAACGTTGTGATTGTTTTTTCTTTTCTTAATGCCCCGGCTCCATGGAAATCAGTGTTTGTTTATTCGTATTTAAATAATGCATTCCTAGCTCTTGTGTTTGTAGCATGAAGCTAGAAGTGGAGTGAGTCTAAACTCACTAACATCCTGAAAAACCGCCAAATTTATTATTATTTCTCAGAAATTGGAGCTTTAAGGCAAGTCTCCTGGAAAAGGGGAAGTCGGGATTACTGTTTTTGAATGTTGGCTAACTCAACATGTTGGTAATAAAATCTTCATTAGAAAACAGATGCTGGTTTTAATTTCTGATTTTATTAATGGGAAGGGGGGATACAAAGACCTCAGGGAATTACACATTTTTGTGTATATTAATATACACATATTTCTTTTAACTGAGCAGCTGATGGAGAAAAATCTATGAAAGCTGTAAATAAAACCTCTTTTCTCCCTCCCTTCTTGCAAATTGTTCTGTAAATAGCTACGATTGGTTTTGGACCAGCGGCCAGACCTTGACTGCTTAATCAGTGGATCACCTGTGCTTTTTCCCCCAGCATCACTTGGGAGCATCTGGCGTGTTCTCTACACATGGGACAGGCATGTGGCTTGTACCTGAGTTTGGAAGGGACACAGCAATGATCTCTCACTCTTCCCCCAGTGGTTTGGAGCACAAGAGAATGCTTGGTGAGACAACAAGGCTACAAAGTGTCAACTCCTTTGGTGCAGGAGGTCTTCCATGCTGGTGCCTTCCACTCCTGGAGACATGTATGTGATAGACGACACTGCCTCATGGGTACTGAGCAACCACTGACATTCGGCAAAGCCCTTGTCTCAAAGGTAGGTAATGCAGATGAGATTTGGACTGGTTTAAAACTAGCTACTACTAGTAAAGCAGGTTACTATTAGCTTTAACAGGCTCTGGTGCTTTCTGGAAGAGCTATCCTTCTGTCTGCAGACAAAAAGGTTCGAAGCACGCTAGTGAGGAGAGCTGGTTTGGAAATCTGTGCTGTCTCTCTGAACATAAATATACTCTGATTTCTCTCTTTTTGTATATTTGAATTTAGTGAATTTTGAGGACTTTCATCGAGATAGAGTGAATGAAATCCCATCCATCAGACTGAAGCAGCCTGGGGCCTGGCAGAACACACTTCCATGTATGCTGCCTCTGCTTGCCAGAATATTTCTTGCTTCCAATTGGAAAGAGACAGGTTTCCTTGTGGAACAAACAGCCTGCTTCAGTCATGACCTCTGGGCCAGCAACAGACTTAATGGTTTTTTTGTGAGGTATTCATCATTTCTAAATAACTGACTTGAAATGCAGCTATTTTCCTTCATAAAAGCTACTGTAATTTTGATCACTTCTGAACTAAAGCAGTTTCAGTCAAACTGAAAAACAGGAAAGCAGAGGGAAGAAAGACAGTGATGATGCACACACTTCAAAGTGAAGGTTTATGTGTGTCTTCCTTGGTAATTACCCTATTCAGTTGCAATGGATCCAGAGCTGCAGAGGAAAAGGGGTGAAGGGACATGAACTAAATCTGGCCAGCAAGATAACTTTTTAAGGGTAGGGGAAGACACTCCTGGAGAGCACAGTCAGAAGATAACAGGACAGACTGACAGGCTGAGAAATTTGGAATTTGATGTGAATGCTCTTGTCTGTGAGTCTTTGATAGTACCGTAGGTGGGATCATGTCTCCTCTCTCCCACCTGTCCTTGATTTACAAAGGATGGAGACTGCTGCTACAGTCTCAGTTACAGACACCTGGCTCAAGTTCGAGCCAAGCAGCTCACATCTTTACTGCTGGTGATTGCCATCTCCTTTCCTGTGCCAGCTAGGATGGTGATGGTCCTGGACACATTCCAGTAGTTTGGGCGGGAGACTTGGGTGGAACCGGCCTCCGCTCAGTTTCTGATGCGCAACTCCCATGGCACAAAAGCAGTTCCCTTTCTGGAGTCTTACCAGATGCATCGAAGACTTAAATAGAGACTGAAAAAATTTGCTTTATCTCTTGCAGTCACTCACCAATTTCCAGCTGTGCAACGATGGCAGGGCAGCATGGGGAAAGTCTCCTTTTTCAACTGAGCATGATATGCCCCTTCTGGCTGTATTCAGGGCATGAGTACCCTGAGTCAGTTCACTGGTGGTACACTTGTCTACTATTTTTAAAAATTACTTAGAAACCCAGATTCTTTGGCTCCCACCATGTATCATATTTGGAAAATGACATCAACACATCAGCAGCAGAGACTGGCTTTTGGCAGGCTTGAGAGACCCTACAAAGGGTGATGGGCCTCAACTTGCCAGAGATTTATTAGCTTTAGAAAGAGGGGTCTGAAGTATTCCTTCAGGCTGTGGGATGGGAATTCGCTGTGACAGTCTCCGGTTAGGAGGTGATCTGTGCAGAAACCCTCTAGTCTTTGCAAATCTGAAGTTAGAGGTTGGAAAAAATAGTTAGCATTGGCATTCTTCAAGGCACTGATATCTGATTATTACTGATATCTGGACCAGTCAGTAGCTGAACAGCCTGTCACTTGAAGATCTAGAAGTATTTTCTTAAATGTTTTTAGAGCCTGTTGTGAAGTTCCCTAGAATGAATCACTGTTTAACAACAGCTCAGTAAATATCACACAGTTAAAATGACTGAACACAGTACAGTTTGAACTGAGATTGAGTCCTCAAAGAAAAGGTTTGTCAAAAACTGCAAAACAAACACTGTTCTTTTCCTTAATGCAATAAAACCCCTGTCAGCCCCCAAAGAATCAGATTTTCAGAAATTTCTAGCAATAGCTGCAATTTCTGAATGTTCTCTTCCACTTCAGAAGGCTCGCACCTGATGGTCAATAACTAGTGCACATGCTGCTCTTTAAATACTGCAAGGAGGGCACATGACCCTAGCCACGGGCACAAGGACACGGCCTCTGCTTGGGAAAACCTTGTGATGCAGGGTGTGAGTCTTACACATGCTTTGTTGAGAGCTCCTTGATGCAATCTGAGCCTAATGAACACACCTGACAAAGTAAATAAACTCGAAAGACAGCACTTCCTCAGCCGTTTTGCCAGAGTTCTAACTGTAGCTGTGCCCAGGATAATAAGGCAAAATCTGCCTGACTGTCCACCAGCCCATTTCTATTTCTGCTAGCAACATCCGCAGGTAAGAGCAAAATATTATTATCTTACTCCAACTGTGTTTTGCTTCAGCTGTAAGGTATGGGGAAATATTTCTGTTTGCTTAAGACAATTGGTATAGTTCATTTCAGGAGTATCTTTGTTCTGGATAAATGATGCTGCCGTCATTGTGAGGCACTGAACTTGGAGAAGACAGCCAGCATCTTTTGTTGGTACTTCTCCGCACGTGTTCTTTTTGACCTGTGACAAGTCACTGAATTGCCCTGTGCCTCTCTTTCTTAGATGTAAAGTGGGAGCAAGCTGTATGACTGAGTTGTAAGGTTACAGTTGTAACCATGCATGAGGTATTTACCTATTTTACAGTAGTAAACAAGATTGGGATGACCAACAGCTATATTTCTAAGAGTAATTTTTTTTTCCTTCTGTCGAGTTTTTTGGAACTGGACCGGTGTAGTGGGATGACTGTTAGTTGACTCACTATTAATTGGCTGGTAAGGGAGAATACACTGGATGTTGGGATGAAGGAGCTGCATGTTGGACCAAATCAGCTCAGGACCAGCAGATCTAATTAGCTTTGTGGCAGCCTCCTGGATGGGTCTGCACGACCGTAGTGCAGGGAGTGAGAAGAAACAGTCGGGTCTGGCAGAGGTAATGAGGTCAGACCCAGCATTGCACAGACGTGGTTGTTCTGCTTTGAGGACTGGGTTGGCTCAGGACCAGTGTCGGAGGGAATGGATTCCTGACAGATTGGAGCTGGCTTTGTGTAGCACTGCTCAGTACACAGCACAATCGTAGGATTGCTCAGGCACTGCTTAGATAGATGGCTTCATGTCCACTTGATGAAGGCCAGCATTGAGGGGACTGGCTGAGACAGCTGCAGGAGTGTTAGTATTTATTTTTGAGATATCAAGGGAAATGGACGAGATCCCAAAATGTAGGAAAAGAGCGCACGTCATGATGGCCTTTGAAGAAGGGAGAGAAAGAGGTGACAAGAACTGGGTAGTAGTCACCCCAGTTCCAATTCCTGGAAAAAGTGGAACAAATGAGCTCTGCGTAAGCATATAGAAGATAACGAGGTGATAAGTTGCAGGCACGCAGGCCTGTCAAGCAGAAATTCTATCAGTTTGGCCTCTTTTTTTTTTTTTCTGACAGTAACCTACCAGGAAAGAAAAAGGAGATGTCCTATATTCTGAGTTGGGTAAGATTTTCTGTGCTCCTTCATGTGATACTCATACACCAGCTACAGACATACACCCTAGGTGAAACTCGTGGAACATGGGTGCACAGCCCCATGGAAAAACCTATTCACTGAACAGCCCTTGGAGGTTTGCGTCAAACGGGAAGAGAGCGATGAGGGGGCTGCAGGTTGTCTCCCTGGTCAGTCAGTTTTGTCGTTAATGGCTTTGTAGGTGCAGCAGAGATAATACTTACCAAATGTGATGGCAGTGTCATGCTGGGGGGCATGCAAGCATGCAGGAGAACAGGGTCAGAATTCAAAGGGGTCTTCAGGTGTTGGAGGACCAAATGGAAAAATATTTGATATGGACAGGCACAAAGTAGGAATGGATAATCTACTGCACAAATACAAGGTAGGCAATGGCTTGCAGGACAGTAAATAGGGAAGGTTTTGGCAGTTACAACGGATCACAAAATGAATGTGCTTCGAGTGTTTTGCTACTGTTAAGATCCTAGGACAAACAGACACAAGTATAGTCTCTGAAACAGTTTCCTTTCTCTGCTTAGCACTGGTGGAGTTTTGGCTCGAGTGTTATGCCTAATTGTGGATGCTAGATTTCCCAAAAGCTGTAGATGGGTTTAAGAGAGTTGACAGAAAAGAACCCCAAATAATCAGAAGTCTAGAAAAGATATTCTCTGTTTTTTGAGTTCGTCAAGATAAGAAGGCTGTATGCTAACTTCTCAGCTTGCTGTGAAAGAAAGAAGACAAACAGTTTTCTGAGCCAGTGGTAGATAGGACAAGAATTTTCCCTTACAACTTAGACTGCAGGAGGGAAGATAAGGGTCAGGCATCAGGAAGCCATTCTCATGCCACACAAGCGGCAGGGGCAGGAGAAATCACTCAATAACGAAGAAAAGAGGTGTTTGGCAACCCTTTTAGAAACAAAGATAGCAGCAGCACCTGCACACTTTTGTTGACTGTTTCTGCATCCTCCAAATACTGAAGACAGTTTGCACAACCGTCAGGACAAGAAGATCCTCTCTCTGGCTTCAATTTAAGTGTCTGGGGGCCACTGGCTTTAAAGACATTTCAGGTTCTGGTTCTAGGTCCATGTGGGAAATTGGAAGGATTTCCAGTCTTGGGAGAACTGACTTCCATCCCGACCACCTCCATGTTTCTTTCCCTGAGCTATTTTTTTCATCCATATATTACTCTGAAGGGAAGATAGACTCTTGGCAGCACTAACAAATATCTGATTGAAGGTATCAGATCCTTGTGCTGTTCTAACTTCTCGTTATGTCTCCTTCCCAGATAGCAAGCAATTCAATGTGGTTGTTTGAATTTAAGTGTTAGCATAAATTTTCTGCTAGCCTTACCTAAAAATTTATTTCAGGCAGCTCAAAAACCTCCTTGTCATTCACTCCCTTGCACAGCGAGACAGTAATGATTTTCCCAGCCTGTTGTCAAGAAGTTTGCATTAGAACAGTATTTAAAAAATGGAATTTCTTTTCTGGGCCACATCAAGTTCAGATAAACATAGCTTAGCTGGATGAGGCACCAAAGAGTTGTACAGTTCTGGCAACTGGTGTTACGCAGTTCAGCAGGACCGATGTCATCCCACAGAGTCTCGAGCCGTTTCCTGAGTGTACTGGTGCTTACACAAGAACAATCAATGTTCCTGGGAGCAGTTACTGACTTTTAAGGCAAAATCACTGAAGCTCTTGCAGAAGATGGGGAGAATGAGGGAAGGAGAGCAGAAAGGTCTCTAGCTCTTGTGAACTGACTGCAAAGGAAAGCTTAAAAAAAAAAAAAAAAGACTATTTACTAGCAGTTACTAAGAAAGGATAGATAGCACTGACCATCTGGGAGGGGAATGTTCCATTTTGAGGGTTATACTCAGTTCAGGAAAGCAGCAGCTGAGCACGGCTGAGCTGGATGGATGCACTGATGCTGCCTTTGTAGCTCTGTTCAAGGCAAGCAGTGACATGAGTTTTGTGGCCTCAGACACAAGGCTACCAGTAAATGTTAGCATCATTTGTTATTCTCGGGCCTGGCAGAGCAGAAAAGAAGGTCAGGATGAGGGTGATGATCTGCTGTCAGCACAGCGAGGCTGGAGCAGAATAGCTGCGGGGCTCTGGCACACTAAGATTGAGTTGCACTGGCAGAGCCCTGTGAAAACCAAGGACACTCATAGCAGTGGGTGCTGCAGGCCAGCAACACAGCTCTGTAGGAAAGTCTTCTCTCCATACATGGTTTCCCACTGTGTGTAAACACTTAATTTCTCCTGTAATTGCAAAAAAACTACACTGGCACACACCCTACCCCCAGTTAGAAAAGGCTCCGTGTGAATGAACAGGTCTTGCTGGGGGCATGTTAGAAGTATCTTGCTTGGCTTTTAGTCATGCTACAGGAAACAAGGTCCCAATTTCAGCTCATGTAGTTATTTCAGGCAGAAGTGGTGTAAACTCCTTTCTGTTACAAATGAAAATACAGAAGAATTCTCACCTGTGGTTTTACCTAGAAATTTAACCCTGACTGTTTACTGTATCAGACCAAACATGCAGGTCTTTGAGTCTAAACTTAGCATCAGAGAAGGGCCAGTTAGCCTGCTCTTTTCCTTGCCTTTGGCTGTTCTCTTTTAAGGCAAATGGTGACAGATCCTGAATATGCCTTACTTAAAACTAAAGGGACAAAAAAACTTACGGCAACTGAAGGGCACAGTCCAGCCAGCCACAGAGACGGAAACGGGTTGATATCTGGTTTTGTTGTGTCAATACCAGAAGAATTTTATCTCTTGTGTTTAGCTCAGTGATGCAATTTTGGTGTTAGCGTGTCCTGATTTTGTAGAACAATACAGCAACACATATATGCCTGCAGGTTGTTGCTGTGTTCCTGAGCATATAAGATACATATAAGACACTTGCAGGATGAAGGATAATATCATCAAAACACATAACTTCCTGTGATAAAACCAGTAACCTTATCTTTTCAAGCTGAGATTTTTTTCAGATGTGAGTTCGGAGGCCACAAAAGGGACTTCTTGGCTCGGTGTCTGTGGGTTCTGAAATGACCCATGTTGTTTTCTGGCAGCAGAGAGGGAGAAAACATTTGCGCATCTCCTTGCAAAGAACTCACAGTACAGACCAGAGCCAGCCCAAGAAGCAGCAATGGCCAAAAAAGAAAGAAACCAGACAAATAAAAATGCATGACTGGCTAATATAAACAGCATGTCAAGATGGAAGCAACTTTGAGTTCTCATTTGCCAGCTAGAGCCAGTACCTCTTCTTTTCCTCTACTCTCTTCAGTGCAGTTTTTCGCTGCAGTCTTCTTCCAGTATCAGTGACCATGAAGAAACTGCAAACAGAGGTCACTTCGTCATCTGCCACACTGTGTGTCCTTCATGGTGAAGCCTCTCAGGGTTTATTTCTCCAGGGCAATGCAAAATCTCTGCATTTAGAAAGGGAAGGTTTCCACCAGCCCTGCAAGGAAAATAAATGTACATGTGAATCTGCAAGTGATGGGTGCCTTTGCTTGCCTTGGCCATGAGGTACCTGGCAAGCCTTAGTGAAGGGACACACAGGATGTGAAGCACTGCAAGAACTCTCTCTGCGAATAAGTGCCAATATTATACAGAAAGTTAAACTTATTTGCCCTAATGGACACATTGGGTTTGATTTCTTGCCCGGGGCATCAGATGCTGTTACTTCATCCTGAAGAAGAAAACACAGACGCTGTCACTCCCTAGTTAACTGTGGTGTGCTCACCAGTTTATCTGAAGCGCAATTCGCTCCTGCCCTGAAATTTGTCACCATTTCATGTGTAGCACTTATTCAGTCGTGACTTGCAGAAATTGTATTACGGCAGCTGAATCTACAGGAATTCAGATATCTCTGAAGCAGAGAATTGTTCTCTCTTCATTTTAGTCCTGTCCAGGCCTGAAATTGCAGAAGTAGCAGGCCTGAAATTGCAGAAGTAGGCTTGGTCCTAGGAACCTGGATCCATTCCCTTTCTTGAATCCCTCTAACGTGACTTTAGACACTCAGATTCACTTTATCTCTGTTATTAATCAGGGGGTTAGCCGGTACTTAAAACACCCCAACCCAGTCACTGATTCCTGCTCCAGGGAATACCATTAACTGGTTGCATGGGATGAGTAAGCAGGCCCAGTTCTTATGAATTTGCACAGAAATCAGGAAAAACAGTTTCTCAGTTGTTTGTGTGGATGTTACACTGACTTTGAGGGTGGAAAACACTCAGCACTTCCAATAGCTCTCTCTGCCCTCAACCGGACAGGTCCCGTGGGTCTGCCCAGGGTTTCACAGAAAACGTGACGTGCTGTTTAATCAGTTAAAAAATCGACACGGGGGGGGACAGTCCCAGAAAATCTAGTGGCTTAGTAATCAAACTCTTCTTTTTTTCTGCAGTTTGTTCAGCTCTGCTTTACAAAAGGTTTTTGAAGACTGTCCTACTGCCCTCTGTGGGCTTTACTGAAAAGTACCTTAAATAACCCCTCAGGCATGTGTTGGGAGCAGGAGTCCCTCAGAAACTTTCTCTTCTCTTGTGTCCATGTGCTGAATCTGATTATTAAAATGATGTCTTAATTTAACGAGGCCAACTGTACCCCCGCTGTGCCTGCCAATGCAATAAGAAGCCTAAGAGAAGGCATCTGTAATGGTTGTTGCGGCTTGCTTGCTCTGAAAGCCAGTGAGACATAAACTTGTCTCCAAAGAAATAGACAGATGGAAGCATAAGCAACGAGTTAGGAAGGAAGATCCTGGTACATATAAGATCCTGCCTTAGTTTCGGTTTAGGTGGTTTATTTTGGTCATCATTTTGTGGTTTCCAGTGGCTGGGCTGAGGGTTTTTGCAGGAGGATTGAGTGGATAATCAATCTTACTGATACAATTTACATCAAAAACTTTGTGAAGCAGAAAGAGTGTTTTCCACCAACTTCTCTATGATGGTCAGTTTTTAAAGAATGGAAATATAAATGCTGCTTGACGGCTTCAGCTGCCCAGTGCCCCTTGGCAGTCTTGGTGCTACGATGCAGAACAGACAGTGCCTGGGGGTTGTCTTCCGCACCATCCCTGGCCAGGGCATCAGCTTAGATCCAGAGAAACTAGCAGAATTAAGGGAGTTTCAATTTGTTGTGGTTTGCCCAATAACATGGCAAAATCTCTCATTTATTTATACTGTCTACCAAACTAGGGAGATGTAAGAATGTTTTAGTCTCAATGGGCTATTTGGACTTTAATTTCTAAGCTGCAATTATTGCAAAGAATTTTTACCAGCATCATCTCTTAGGAACTAAGCCTGAGAGCACTCAACTCATCTGACTCCAAGTCAATATGGAAACAGGCATCAGATGGTTGTGGTTCCACTTACAGTGCTGCTGGGCTTTTAAGCAAAGTGCTGCCAGCAGTCACTATCACGTAGAATCATAGAATCGTTTAGGTTGGAGGAGACCATTAACATCATCGAGTCCAGCCATTAACCTAACACTGCCAAGTCCATCACTAAACCACGTCCCTAAGCTCCTCATCTACACGTCTTTACCTCCAGGGATGGTGCCTCCACCACTTTTCTGGGCAGCCTGTTCCAGTGCCTGACCACTCTTT
>Ga0181612_133851_pt1 | contig 18001 bp, 6 predicted proteins | sample HoacroProtozoa21_FD_119630 | JGI IMG/M metagenome (GOLD analysis project Ga0181612, IMG submission 119630) | Hoatzin crop microbial communities from Cojedes, Venezuel. Combined Assembly of Gp0051906, Gp0051904, Gp0051908 | reverse complement strand
TCTCCCAGGCTCTGTGACCTGGCAGGATAAAATTTTTCTCTAACCGTGTATATACAAAATTTGTAAACATGCACATATATGCAAGACAAAGCAGCATAAAGATTCGTTAAAGCTAATGGCAGTACAGGGAGCAGTTGGTGCTAGATTACACAATGTGTTCTCACCTGCACCACAGAGTCCAGGTTGTTACACCTTATCCTGTGTCTCCAAAAGATCCAAAAATCATTTCACTAGTAACAGAGATACTGCTTCAGTAAGTATTAGCAAAATGCTGCTTGGTCATTAGGTGATTTCTCAGATAAATCCACAGATGTATACATCCTTGACAATGAGGAAAACCCTACCAGATCATCAAACTGCTCACAACATTTCATGTGAAGGAAAGGCAGGCAGTGGGATGCTGGCTAGATGCATGTCAGATGTGTTGAGAAGAGAGTCCTCCAGCTCCAGTGAATTCTTTCCATCGGAAATATCAGTATTTTGAAACAAGTAAGCATCACTGATTATATGGTTACATTCATTGTATTTATTCTGTGCTGATCTTGAAATTTTTTTGTCAAATGGAAACAGATTTTTTCACGCATGCCATTTTGGGGGTGTGTGTTAATTTTAGAACTATTTTCAATAGATTATTTTAAAAAATGTTTTGAGATACCGAGGAAAGAAGGATTTCAGCATTTCCAAAAATAGTGAACTCTTTCAAATAAATAATTCTGTCATAGCTGGATTTTTAATTGGCTGTCATTTCTGTTCAGTTATATTGAACTTCTTTAAAATTTTGAAAGAATGGGCCATTTTCATATTCAGAATGAGAGAGTCGGATAAGGAAGCAAGCTTCAGGGAGGAACTGAATTACAGGAGAACAAAAGTAGGCAGAAGAAAAGGACATAGGTCTGGTCTAATTACATGGGATACAACCGGCAGATTAGATGGAAGTGCGGAGAGGAATGGCTTGGAAAGATGAAGCAACAATAAAGCAAGATGTTTAAGGTAGTCATATATCATTTGCTTAATTTAACTGTGGTTGGAATCATGTGAAAACTTTCCAAAGAGCAGGGAGGGGGGAAAGAAGGGCAAATAGAGGAACAGGAGAGTAAATGAGCATATCTGAGAAAATAAAGGCAGAAGTACTGTTGCTGGTAAAGACAAAAGGTATGTGTGGAATGATGGAGAAAAGATGCTTTGTAATGCAGAGCTGTCCCTGATGCACAACATTATGAATATCTGGACCAAAGAACATTATGAAAAAAAAAGGTGGGAGCTGTACAGAAAGAGGCTGTGTTAAGCTAATGAGTAGATGCAGCTAGCAGATACAGCTAGATCGGACTTCTGTAGGCCAGTAATGAGACAAAGAGTGGCAGAGGCAACTGCTGTGCCTCAGTAGTCACCAGAAGACTAACCACAGCATCAACCTTGTCAACCTGCTGCACCTTCACCTCCAGCTCGTTGTCCTGATTTAGCCCCAGTCAGCAACAAAGAACCCTGAGGCTGCTCTCACACTCCTCCACACCCCGGTAGGATGGGCAGGAGAATCAGAAGAAAAAGGCAAAACTCATTTAACAGAACAGCAAAGGAAGAGGAAAATATCAGCAATAATACTGAGAAAAAGAATATACAAAGTGAGGGATACACAGTGCAATTTTGCTCACTGCCTGATGCCCAGCCTGCTCTTGACCAGCTCCCCCAGTTACATCACATAGTATGACATCACATAGTATGGAATATCCTGTTTGGCTAGTTTGGGTCAGCAGTCGGCTGTGTCCCCTTCCAACTTCCTGTGAAATTTAGCTCTGTCCTAGCTGAAACCAAGAAAGTCATGCTGTCTGAGGAGACAGTGGGACGGAGGCAGTATGTGAAAATAGACACTATGTTTAGCAGTGGCTCCAAAATGTATGCTTCCAGTGTGCTTGTTTTTCTCCCATATTTAAAACTTCTGCAGGAAACTGTGCAGTCTGCAATCAGCTTAAGGCAAAAAAAATCCACACTCTGCACTGAAAGTAGGCTTTTCTTGACTTGTTTCATCTTGGCTTTTATTGTCAACTTAAAAAAACTCCTTTTTATATGTATATTTACTCTGTGTATGGGCAAATTAGTACAATAATACAGCAGACAAGAAAATGAGATGTTATTATATCCCTTTCTATGTGAAAAGAAATATTGTAAGCTCCACTGAAAAAGAAGTTATATGTACATATATATATACATATATATGAGCTCCAGTATATATATACATATATATATGTGTGAATATTTTGGCAGCAGTGAAGAATGAATGAAGAATGAATGAAAAGGTATACTTTTATATATAAACATGCACATACTGATGGGTTTTCCTTAAGCTGGGTACACTAATCTGGTGATAGTTGGGATTACATTTCAGTAAATATCTCAAAAACTATTAACCTCTAGAGATAAAAGTATTCTGGAATTCAGTTAAAAATAAATATTTATCCTAGTGTTTGCCATTTGACTTTTCCATCAACTCAGTTTCTGTAACAAATGTCTCTCATGCTGTAGTCCATTATTAACCTTACACAATGTTAACTTAATTTGTATGGTTTGTAATCTTTATTTCCATTGACAGTTTGTGGAATAAGTCCAGGTTTTCTCTGTGTTAAGTTAGCTTTTGATCTGGTCCAGCATCAAGGCACAGTAACAAAAATGGATTGTAAAAGTCTTTAGCCCATGCACTCCCATAATACTTTGTTCATGGAAATACTATTATAACGTGAAATTAATTACAAGGAGAGATATCACAAACAGTAGTAATGAAAATAAATTTTAGTTTTTGATAGCAGTTTTATGATTGAGAGGGTCCATTAGCAGATATATTGTAATTATAGAACAATCTTTTATTAAAAACAAAATCTGATTTGTCTCACAATGGTTTGGATAATAGATAATTTCTTGTATGCTTTCTCTTGCATAGTGTTGACTACGTTTCAGTTTTATTTTAACTTGGCCTCCATTATAGTCTCAGATCTCAAAATGGATTCTGACTTTCTGAAGTTTCAATGTTTTCCTGTCTGAATTTGGTGTGAAATTGGGAACTGGCTATAAAATTAAAACCAAGGTAGGATTTCAAACTCTTTGTTTTCTATCTTCTAAACTCCATACTGAAATGCTTTTATAGGGCTTCTTGAATGGATTCTCTTTGGAAAAACATGTGTTTCACGCTTCAACTTTGTGATTGGCTAGTCACATAAGAATAGGTGCCTCTCTGTGCAGAAGAGCACAGTGCATAGAACCCATAAATATTTTCAGTCTGGTTTGTGCTTGCATGATGATTTTCTTCAGCAAAATATTTAGCAGATCTGCAGGATCATTTATGAGCTTGAAAAAATTCACAGACAAGTCTTTCTACAATCCACATCCATTTGTAGGGAAAGTATTTTGACTTGTAAGAGTCTTGTTCTTGTAAATCTTTCATTCATTCAAAACCCTTGTACCTTGCAGAGGTAATCAGAATTTGGAAGTTTTTCTATCCTAGCCAGGATCTCAAGTGTCTTAGAAAGGCAAATGTTGCACTGCATGTATATGCCCTTTTTAGTTTCTTAGAAAAGGAAAAAGATAAAGTCATCTAAATTCCTCTGTGAACGTCTGGTGAATGACTGGGAAAAGGACAATGGAACCATGAAATCCAGTCTGGAACAAGCTATCCAGTCTCTGGGGCTTGCTGTTTCCCCCCACTCCACTAAGCATCGGTAACAAGGAGCCAGACGTATCCTAAGTTGTTTCTGTAGACCTGAAGAACAGCATGGACTAGAACAATAGATTCAGAGCTAAAATTTCTCTGGTGATAATGATTTGCAAGAAAGCAGCTACAAAAGAACAGAAATAAAATGAAGACCTGAAAGGGAGATAAATCATCTGTCTGTAAGTAACAGGATATGTGTTTTCCAGATAGGGCCTAGTCTGAACGACCATGGGCTGTTTCAGAAGATAAGGGAAGCTAGTAGACTGGAAGCCTTGGCTGATTTGCTGAAAAAACCATTGCCCCATCTACATGTGTTTATGAGATTAAAAAAAGAGGGTTACAGTGAAAGGTGAGTACATAAAGGTAAAGGGAAAAACATAAAATCACTGTCTTATGTGTTAGAACATCACCCATCATCAGACATGATGGCTAACTAGTCAGGTAGCTCAACTGGGATGCCTAGCATCAGCCCAGCAGAAACAAGCCAGAACCACTGGCTTGATTCATGGCTGAAGGCAATCGGGTGTGGGTTAGACTACATGCTTAAGTAGTGGTTTTGTGGATTGCTGTCTTGAAAAGGCAAAACAAGGACCAACCAATAACTGCAAGGCAAGTAGGAGTTCTTTCAGTACAGCATTCAGAATAGTGCCCTTGAACATTTCTTTGCAGAGTCACAGACGGAAATTGCACTGTACAGCTGCAGCTAACCTGGGAAAAGAGGTCGTTGCTGACAGCACCAGTGCCAAGCATCTGGAAAACTCAAACTTTGGACTGATTGATTTATGGAAATTGCTGGATTCATATAATTTCATCACGTAGTCTAAAATCTCTAAATATGTTGATGTTGAACACTGTCTTTTTAAACCAACCTCGTAAAAGTTCTGTGGAAACAGAAACTCTTACCAACCTACAGAGAATCCTTGTCATCGATGTATGACTGACTGAACTTGAAAACATTGAATCTGGAGGTGAATCTGTGAAGAAGAGATCCCTGGACCAGATATGTCAATGTGCTCTGTCATGGATTAGGCTCCTAGGCCTGACTGCATTTATTGGACAAGTGTTGACTGAGTATGCATGCAGAGGTAGGTGAAATGACTCTATCACTTGCAGAAGGAGAACCAGATTTTTATATGCACAAAGACTCTCTACCAGGACCTCTGCAGTGTTGCTTGGCCTATACGGGTGACCTGGGACCTGCACATGACTCTTAAGGTAGTGTGAGAGATGCAGCAGTCAGACAAAGGCATGAAAGCAAATTATTAACCCATTTAGAAAGGTTGTATAGATTTACTCCTACACACCTGTCAATGTGGCATAGGATATTCTTATCTTGGCAGCGGCTGACTTGCCTAGGTGTGCATATAGGACGACCCCCTCTCACAATTAACATTTTCAGAACCCACTGATTCTGGCTAGGCCCATTTAATCCCTGGCAGTGTTCAAGGCCAGGCTGGATGGAGCTCTGAGCAACCTGGTCTGGTGGAAGATGTCCCTAATCATGGCAGGGGGCTTGGAACCAGATGATCTTTAAGCTCCCTTCCAACCCTTACCATTCTATGAATCTATGATTCTATGATTCTATGAATAGCTTTCCTTTCTATACGTACATGCAACCCATCATGCTGCTGAGAGATCAGGGTAATACCTCTTACCTACACCACTCCTTAATCCATAAAAGGCTTTGGTATCCACAAATACCTTTGACTAGCTAATTTCAGAAGATGTGCAGGTTTCTTGTGCCTCTCTGGGGAGGAGAGAGGTGAGGAAGCAACAGAAGAAAGTCATGAAAACATTTGCTTTATGTTTTGCAGTGCTCTGCAGGCAAGGCTGTGTTTGTTTCCAGGATCCATGTCTCTTCCTACTCTGTGTCAAGATGCTCACCAACACAGCGTGGCTGCACTGCACAGCACTACACTGTTTTCCCACACCACAGAAACAAAGTCTTTGCTGCAATTCAAGTCTAAGGAAAAAAAAAACCTAAACATGGAAGAGAAACAAGCGAAATAAACCTTTTTGAGTGTTAATTACTCAATTAAAATGCCTTTTAAAATACTTGCTTGCAGTGTTACATACAAATTCTCAGGTATTAACTGTAGGTTACATACACGACTATTTTATTCTGACAGGTTTTTTAACAAAAGATGTTGCATTCTGTAGACTTCCAGAGCACTGTTAACTCGTGCTAGATCTTTGGCCTGGAGACTTTTTCACATATCCATTCCAAAATAGGAAAGTGTGTGTACATACATAGGTTTATATACAGGCACTTTTTTTACTGTTTTCCAAAGTGTAAAATTAACTACTCTCACTTTTCTGATTTCCTGACTTACGTGCCATTTCTCCCATTCTGTGTTTGCCTGTTTGATGCTCTCCAGCATACCCACTGAGATTTACTCTATTAAATAAAGCCTACAGATACGCTGAAGTGTTGTGAGTCCTTAAAAGCTGATTCTTTAGTGTCTTCATTGACAAGATGACTTGTTAAGCCATACTTTTCTCATGACCTCAGAATAACTTTGAAGAAAGTAAAAAATATTGGAGAACAAGTTGTGCAAGCTACTATGCTGACAAAGGTCACTACTTACGACTTAAATACATGAAATACTAAGGGATGACATTTATCTGGTATCTGATGGCAAGGCGCTGTTAAGGAGTCTGCTTGTCCTGACTGGGTTATTAAGGCTGGAGACCAAAACAATAAAGCCTCTGGAATAAAAAAGTTTTTGGAACATTTTAGGGAATAGAAATATTAATTTGGTTTATTCCATTAACACAGCCTATGGCAAATGCCAAGGGACAATGGACTCTGAGTTATACCAGATTCTTTTGAAAGCACATCGGAAGATAAATGTTGCTAATGTGATGTTTTACGAATATTATACCTTACTATCCTGAGGGTAGTTCAAGATGGCTGGCTTTAATTTATGCTGGGATTGGTTCTTAGTGAGTTACCCCAGCTCAGCGGAAAGAAAAGTAAGTTCCCTTGGACATACATACTTATTACTCAACACACAACCACATGCTTATTTCTAACCTCACCAACTAGACCACCTGTTTATAGTGATAAGCATTTAACCCATGTGGACCCTAAAATGAACAGTCCTTTAATATTTTCTGATCCATCTGGAGAGTGGAAGTATTTTCTTTCTTTTTTTTTTAGCATATATTTAGCTTTTTGTAAAATAAGATAATTCAATTTATTCATGGGCTGTTTGAATCTGCAGATGATTTAGGCTTTACATATCTCTAAAAATGACTTTCCCATTCTATCTCAGCAGTCTAATATTTAAATTTTAATTGAAACTAATCTTCTGATTAATTACATTCTTTTTTTCACTTGCTTAGGCTTTTCTGCAATTATAGCTCTTACCATGATTCATTGCTCTTCTCCCTCTAGCCTTCTGTAATTCCTCTGTTAGAAGGTAACTGTCTGTGGGGGTTATAGAGACAAAATCAATTTTATAGGTGACGTTTGTAAAGAGGTGTGTGTAACTAGACCACCCAAGCTTTCGGTGGGTGCACCTACGTTTGGAGTGGTGCACAGAAGGAAGGACACATCCATGCCATCTTAGTCAGCAGTGACACTCATGCTGTTTGTCAGTCCTAGATGTGTGCTGTGGATGTGCAGAGCACAAGTGAATCCACACTGTGTGTGGCATGTTCTTGGTGTTGCAGGTCCACAGTTCCAGCCTCCAGAGCAAAATCTCTTGAGGGTCACCCCTGGAGCACTCCGAGGCACCCCATAAGACTCCAAGTATGGACATAAGGAAAACTCACACCACAAAGCATGTGCACTGACTTGGTAGTATAGATGGACCCAGCTGGGTATCTAGATCTAGAGCCACAGAAGAATTTAGATACCTAAATATAACTGGGATGAATTTTAGGAGCTATTTTCAGGATTAATGAAGACATACTAACCAGACCCCGTCACTGACTGCGAATCGTTGAAGGCTGGGAGAGTACACAGAGAAGCATCATCTCTTCTGGCTTAGCTCTTCTACTCTTTCCTTGGCATCTGCATTTGGCTGATGCGGGGGACTGGATCTCAGCGATCATATCCATCAACCTCTGGGCTGATCCTTCATGGCTGCAGCTCTGTTTTGATTAATACTTTCATCTGCATTCAGAAGTGTGATTGCTAGAGGAAGAGAGAAGTTAGCAATGAAAGGGGTTTTTTTCATGTGTAATTAGTTAAATATAGTCTAACTGTTTACTTATTGTAACTAATACATAGAACTGAAAGCAGGATTCAAAATCCAGGACTTTTAATTCACAGAAGAGTTCCCCAGATGGCAGATTGCCGTATTACTCATGCATGCTTATTTGTCTTTTGGCCTCCTGAACTTCAGCCTCTGTCTTGTGCTGTGCCACAGATTCAGCTAGAAGGGATGGGGATCCCTGTGAGTTTTGGCTGTCCCAAACCATGGAAATCACAGTGTTGTAGAGAGGGTGTGATGATGATCTAAACCCCCTCTAACTAAGGAGGCCGGGAACAATTTCTGTCTTCTAGTTGATTTCTTTTACAATTAGTTTGCTGGGAAAGAGGCACGTACTATCACCAGTAGTTGTTTTTTTCAAAGTCCTAACCTTCATTCTGTCTTTCAAAAGACATCTTTCCTAATGCTTCAAAAAAATATACACGTCCCAACACCCTTCACCCATTTCATTAATCCTAAATGACTGATCTGCGGTGGATAGAGATGCCTTTGTACAAGCCTGATTTGGATGACTAGGCTCTGGAAAGGATTAGCAGCTCAGCTCTAAATTTACAAATATCTAATTTTATTGTTTCATTGAAAATAAACATATCAATGCTTTGTGGGCCAGATAGGGACTGGTGTAGCTGTGATTTCAATCCTCTGTAATAGCCATAGCTCTGTATAATTTGGGGCATGGGGTGGGGGGGGGACAGCAGTCTTCTATTTTCTTTGATATTTTGTCTTTGCAGTTTCGTGAAAGCTGTCTTAGAATACTGTTCAGTCCTAGGGAAGACAAAAATAGACAGATGCTTATGCTAAATAGCACTGCTCTTTTGGAATACCATGATTTTTTGTCTAAAACATGCATAATTTTGGGGAAGGAAGGGGTGGGTGGATGACTGAGGAGCTGTAATGGATAGAGGAGCTGTGACAGGCATTGGAAGAGATATTGGATACAAACACCTGTTTTTGGGGAATGGAGATTACTGACTGAAATTGCCACTGAGTTACTTCCATACAGAAGAAATGCATATTGTTTTAAAGTGCTGAATCTAAAACTGCTGCAGTCTTTTTTTAACATTTTGATGATGCCCACTGAATTAGCAGGAGGGCATGTTCATAATCTACCATCTCCAGCTCTTATAAGTCACATCTAAGGATGTGATTCTATTTTGCTTCACAATCAAAATCACCTTGGTTTTCTTGGAAGGTGTGCTACAGCAAACATTCTGAGCTGTGTGGGAACCTCCTAGTTTTTTTCATTCCATTTGACATTAAGTGTGTTCTGGGATTTAGATGTAAGCCTCTCAAAGATAAGAAGTTCACTGTAGAAAAGGTGCAGATTCTTAATTTCTGGAGTTTGATCAGAACAGATGTACACAACAACAAAATGGTCGGTTTATTAGAGAATTGGAAAAAAACTCCACCAGAAAAATGACGTTTGTTTTTAACTTTCCTCCTATAGAAGCTCGTAAAACCTAATCTCACCTCAGAATTTCAAAGATATAATTAAATTACATTTAAATAATAATTAAATAAATAACAGCTGCTTTGTAGAACTGTGTTTGCAATTGGTATTACCCTTTGATACTGGCACTGCTGTATAGCTCACAACACCCTCAACCACAAACCCATGCTCCCTGGCACAAATACTGCATGACAGGTAGGTCTATGTTACTGCCCCTATTTTCAGGTTTTCCTTAAAAAAGCTTCCAGAAAGGCGAAAACAAGAAATAACATATCAGGGCACAGGCTACCCTTTGTAGCATGGTACGCAGGTGGCTTGCTGAGCACTTTTTTGCGTATGCACCAATAAGCAGCATCTGTCTGTGCTGGGCTGCAGGTGCACGGAACTGATGTCACCTGGGCACTGCACTGTGGCAGTGGTGGCCTTGGTGGCTCCATGGTGGGTGTCCGCTGCCTTGCCGTTTGGCAGCAGCCTGCAGCACCTTGGCACCTCTAGCTTCCCCTAATATGGCCTGGGGCTCCTCGAGAGATTTTTGGCTGTTGTTTTTGGTACCAAGGGCTGAATTCAAACAGGTACCAGGTGTGACAGGCTTCCAATGCTCTCACAGGGTTTAATTTATTGAAAAATAAATAGAGCAGAACCTAGTCTTGTTATTGTTCAGCTCTAGGAGCCAAAGGCAACAGCAAGTGAGAGTTTTGAAAGTCTCAGAGGCCTTCTTTTGGTTTGGAGTCTGTTATTCCTGCAAGACCTGCGATCTGTTGTTTATGGTCTTTACTCACAAGTTCCTAAGCAATTATTTTCAGGACATTGATCAGGTAAAAAACAAAAGAGAGAAAAATTGTGTGATTACAGCTGTGGTAAACAGTATGGTAGAAGGGCAGAGAAGAATTTTGCTTTGCTTCAGATTTCTTCTGTAGACTGAAGTTAAGAAATGGTGTTGAAGATAGGGAAGATCAGCAAGAAATGCTTCTTTTTACTCTGATGAATACTTTGAAAAGATACAGGACAGTATTTGGCAAAAAGTTCTTTTACTGCGGTGTGATCAGGCAGTATTTTAATATTGCTTTGTATTCTGGCAAACTTGTCTTTCAAATAAATGTCAGACATGGAATTGTGATAATGTTTCTACTGCTTTCTTCACATTTTTATAGTTAAAAAAGGTTAAAGAAATTATCGTCAACACTTAATTGAAAAGTATTAGAACTAGATATATATCATACTTTTGAGTTTCACCACAAATGAAAGTTAAAAACATGCTAGTTATGAATTATTAAAATACTCTGTTCATTAGAAATTTCAATTTCAAACCTGTTATTTTAAAAATGGTTTGCCTAAATGCACATGAAAATAACAAAGATGCTTCTTAGACACATTGGTGACTTGAGGTATTTTTACTGGATTGTCACATGAAGATGAGCAATCTATGTGTAATACTTTCTTTTATTTTCTTAACTGCACTTATGCCATCGAAAAACAACTTAAGGAGATAATTAATCTTTTAAAAAAGTTCATCACACTGATTCAGCAAAATAATGAAACATAGTGAACCTGTTCAAAAGCATGTAGCTGAACTGAACTCTAAGTAAATACACAGTACTTCCTTGATATCTTCCTAGTGCAGTTGATATTGACTATACTGTGCCAATAAAAGTGACAGTGCTGTTGTGGTGTGCGTGTCAATTATTCTCAGCTTCCAAAAGAGATGACCAAGATTATCCTACAGGTTTATGCAAAATGTAAGTTTGAATAGCATTTTACTACCTGAGAACCATTCACTCCAGAAAACATGACTGATTTATGTTCACTGGTTAGTTACTCTGTGTGAAAGATTTCTCACTTCCATTTACTGTGCCCCCACTATGTTGGCCGGGTGCTTGTGGTGGGCAGAGGTCTTGCATCAGCTACTGTGATAGTTCCTTCTAAGCAAATATCCAGTTTATTCAGAATTTCTTGTTGTCTTTAGTCTGTTAGTAGAGCATCTGAAGAGAGATAACAAGTCACGATAAGTGGTTCCTTCCACAACTCAGCCTCTGCCTGAGTAGCTTGAACAGATTGATGCTACAAACATGCAGAAACCACCACTGAACCTCCATATCTGACTGAGGATAAATCTACTCTGCAGTGAAAAGTGTAACTGCAGCTTCAAGCTGACTAGCTCAGATGCCAACACATAACTGGGATCCCATGTAGTGTGGGGTAGACAGTCCATTTGGACAAATATCTCACCAGATCCTACCACCTGCAATGAATTTGATACCACTGCTGCTGAAGTTTAGCTAGCGTATAACCACACAAGGAGCAGTCATCCTTTTGTCCGCTATGGAGAGGAAGCCTGCTGGTCTTCAGACAGCAGTACTTACTGTGATGGTGCTGACGGATTAAAAAAAAAAGAAAAATCTCTATGCTAGTGCCATTAACTCAAACTGAACATAGAAAGCAGAGTAAATACACTGGGTTTTTGTGGCAGCTGGAATGAAAGTGTTACTAATCTTTACTCCTGTCTTCTTTGATGCCTCAAGCTATGAAACCTTACAATCTCAAAAAGTACCCCCAGACTGACAATTCTCAAGCAGCAGGAAGATAAAAGATGCACTTGAGTTGGCATTTCTGTTATGTTTATCAAGTGGGGATTAACTAGACAAAGTTCACTGATGGGAATACCTGGGATCATTTAACACTACGATAAAAAAATAGTGAAATAGCCACAACACTGTTGTCAGCATCTGATCTTTATAAAGTGACTGTACTATCTCTTCTACATTTGGTAGACTATTATAGCTTCTTTTTTTTGTCTGGTTCCCCACCTTGTTCAACAGCTGTGTAACATTTTTGAGGGTTGCTTTCCACTAGACAACCTTTCAAATTAATAGCTCTTTGGACCGTGTCCTGTCTTTTCAGCTTTTTTGTATAGCATAGCACTGATCCCTGACTGAGGTTTTGTTTCATTATAGCAACGAAAGACTAATGTAATAAGTTAGTGAGGCTAGGTAGGATCTAGTGAGTCACTGAGTCATATCTCAAAAGCACTACTGCGAATTCCAATAGCCATCATTAGTTATGAATTTTCATGGCAGAGGACTGAGTCCTGCAGATCTCTTTTCCTTGCACAAGATTTGCAGAGAGAGTTAATAACTTGCATCAAGCCAATGATACACTTGGACACAGAAAGACAAACAGTTTCTGGGGCTTATAAACATCTATCCACTTCTAAAATAACATTGCTTACGTTCTGTTGGTAGAACTGTGCAATGTTCTGCTGTATTCCTGAAGGCTGCTTGGGTTCTTGTATGTAAATAATAATAACATTGTTGTTGTTGTTATTGTTATTGTTGGGTTTTTTTGTTATTGTTGTTATTATTGAGGATACCAATTCTAACTTGTTAGGTGGTTTGAAATAAAGCAGTTAACTAAAAAGTGAAACAACTGTTTTAGCTCTGACCATTTCACACACTGTAAATAAAATACGGGTTTTTTTTTACAGATTCTTCCTGAAATATTTACATAAATGTATTCTCCTTTTCTTAGTGCCTTTTGTATATTTGTTACAGCTCATAACGTGTCTTCCCTTGACAGATGGTGTTGTTGAATGTACAGCCAAGTTTTTTTAGCACCTGTGAGAAGGGGGAATAACATACTGTCCCAAGATATCCATAAACCACACATAAGTTTTGGGAACCAGTATATGAAATTAAATGTATACAGATGCGTCTTTGTTTTTAAATCAAGAAATCATTCTATGAGATTCAGAACCCAGATTATCACTTATAAAAAAGCTGTTGCTGTGACTGTGAAATGATCCTGCCAGATACTGATGATAGATTAGGCTAATGAAGAAAACGACAGTGTGAGCAAACACACTTTATTTCTTACTTACAGATAGGTAGGGACATGGACACGGTGAGCTATTTTGTCTCATTTGACAGGTGACATATCATTAAGCTGTGATAACCTAGTTACTTTCAATTATTTGCCCATAAAGTCTATGCAGAGGCGGGTTGCTTTAGAGGAAAACAGGACATGAACAACCAAGAGCCCACAGCAGAATTCAGTTGTCCAGGCTATGTTTATACAGACAGGCCCACTGAAATCACTGTATTTACAGTCAAGTTTTGTGGAACTGTAACTGGAAAAAAAACCCAAACTTTAAAATGCATCTATTTCTATGGTCTAACTGGTACATTTTCACTGCCTCAAGCCTGAAAAGTAGCAATAAAGGCAGCTCATAGGCTGGTTAAGTTGGATGTTATTATTGTTCTGTATTGTCAGAACAGTAAAGAATGGCCATATATTGTAGAAGCAGTTATGTTTCCATCATTTTCTGTGTTCATTGTTATTAAAACTTTTCAGTACATATGTGCAAAACTAGAAAACTAGCATTTTTATAGCATTTTTAATATGGACACTAAACTGAATGCAACTCTGCATTTGGAGTTTGCTTGTTGAAAAGAGTGAAAACAACGTATACCATCTGCAATCTATGCAGAATTAAAATGGTGAGCAAGCGTTACTCTTTTTCTGTATATAAGAGACTATTATAGGCAGTCCAGAATGTGTGTTTCTCGCACCCTGGAAATTATAGTAGAGCGACTGATTTTGCTCTTACTGAGGCAGTGAGTTTAAAGCAAAGATATGTATATAATCCTATCAAGTATTGCTTTTAAAGATTCCAAATGACACTACATGAAATCCTCACATATCTTTAGTATTTTTCTTTTAACATCATTTTCAAAAACCCTTGACTTGTAAAATGAAGTAATTAGTGCCAGTTTTGCTGTTACTAATTGCTGTGATCAAAGAATTTGCATAAATAATTTTTAATCAACACTGCCTCATTTTCTGAAACTAACAATCTGATATGGATAATTTCTCACTGTACTTTATAGAATTCATTGCTTTTTATTGCTATAAACTAAACTGAGATTAAGAGCTAAGACTGATTTTTCAGTGAGGAGTACTGTGAATGCTTTGTCTGTTTTGAGCAGAAGTACCACATTTACTGCTCAGGCACACAGCCACCAGACTAGTGAGAGTAGTATAAAAAGTTGGGTGAAAGAAGCATACCTCTATGTTAGTGCCTCAAAAGCAGTGCTCTGTATTTCTAGGATTACGTAACATTGATGTAAACACTGTGCACCAGGAGAGCAGAGAATCTTATTGTTAACACATTCCCTCAGAAACTTCCAAGAACAGATGCCTGTACGTGGCAATATGACCTGTCTTCTCTTTCATGATATCTTCTTTCAATGCAGACATCCAGCCAGCCATCAGAAGAGTATTCTAATACCCAAATATTGCCTCAGTATGTCTGAAGTTCCTGTTTTAATACTTGACAATAAATTCAGGTGTTCCAAGCTTATCTAATTTATTTACATACACAGTGTACTACAATGCAATTAATGTTTGATGACACTTAAAGGAAGGAAGTGCCTTGAACATGCTAAAGTACTTTCTGATTCTAACAAGGAATCAGAGAGCAGACCCATAGCATAAACTGACGCTGATCACTAAGTCTTTCTGATACCGGCATTAGAACTTCTTTTTTTTTGCAATGCCAATGAAAAACATGAAGTGACATTGTCAGAAGTAGTTCCTCTATAAAAATCCACATCAGAAAAATCTTTTTGTTTCTAAAAAAAACAAAAATCCCAAACTGGAAAGTTGTAAGAAAAAAATGCAAATATCTTACTAAGATCTCTTTCAGTTTACACCACTCCTCAAGGCTTAAGTCACTGGGTTGTAAAGTAAATGTAAAATTTTCCTGTTAAATATTTCTTTAGATCAAGAGCTATTTGCATGTAAATGTATTTAAGCAAAAGCTGGTTCATGTGTTTGAGTTATTAGTGTGTACCTGCATACGGTTATTTCCTTTTTTTCTATGAGTTTCACGTTCCGGATTGACATTATGTCCAGTTTTATATAATCTGTTCCTAACCAGACATCCTACCTAATCATGGTTACTCATTCGTGCTAGTGGAGGACTTGCTGAAGAAGAAGGTTTCATGCAATTCCACAAAAACCCCAGATATTTATAAAAGATAGAGTATTAATTTTAGAATCTATAAAAAATCTTCGAGGCACCAGCTTATAACAGGATAGAGTTTGTCCAGAAAAGTGTAAGATTCTCACTGAGCTTAATTAAAACTTTACTGGAAAACTTCTGATTTGGGAGAAGAACGTATGAAATTAGGGGTCCTTCATATATTAGCAGAATTTACATGGGCCTTGGCATTTTTACAAATATGTCTCATTTCATAATGCATGTGCGTTGTAGTCTACTTTCTTTTTCCTTATCCTGTTAGTGAGAAAACTTTGACTTGCAAGCATGGTAAAGTATAATTTGGGGAGCTAGCTCTCTGATTGCTTTTATACACCACTGATTATAGAATCCCTCCACACGCAATTTCACACTGCTTTCTGGAGTTTGTTACTTGTGAAGTTGTAATGGCCTATACCTTATGGAAATTTAGCTGCTGAAATGCAAATAGTTACATCTAGTTTCAAAGTATAATCTCAAACTTTCACACTATTTATTTATAGAACACATGTGGGACTAATGTAGAAGAGAAATAAACTCTACTGTTTCAAAGACTTGTGGTCTGGCCAACGGTAGGATCTACCACCAGTGTTAATATAAAAGAATTATCTGCTGAAATCAAAGTAAAAATTTCTACTAAAATAGCAACAATCTGAAACAGAGCATTGCCTCGCACATTGTTTCTATTTTAACAATTTCTGAATATTATTTTTTGTAGCTTATATTAGAATTGACAGGTGTTTAAGGGAGAAGATAACAATTATTAACTAGTTGGTGAGTTAGTTTTCTTGCGGTGGCAGTGGGGACTGAGGCTGCTCAGCAGGCAGTTTGCAGCCCTGAGCTTCCTGGACACAGCCTTTCTGAAGACTTCCCACCTTCGCAGCCCAGCAACTGAAAAATCAGAATTATTCCTCCATCTGACATACCATGTGTACTCATAAAACATCATCTCTTCTCCAGTCTGGGAGAAGAAGTTAACAAACACAACCAGGAGACTGAGGACAGCCTATGGAGTCCTCACACGTGACCTGTACCCAGCCTCAAGTTTGTCACATTTGAAATGTGGACCATGGAGAAATTATGTCACCTGGCTAGAACCCATCTGCTGTGTTTTTCTCTGCATCACATACTGGAGCTGCAAAGTGAGGTCCTATTAAAATTAATCTCAGAATGGAAGAGCTTATGCATAACACAAATTCAGATCTCAGGATCTGAGAAATATATCTTGTTTAATCGTTGGAGGGTAAATCAGAGCATTCTGATTTACACAACGTATAAGATGCAATGAGCAGGTCTCAAATAAAATTTCATGCTCACAAATATTATACGAGAATAATTTTTTCTGCATGAAGACAGCTTCTCAAAAGAAATGGATTTTATTATGTTCCAATAAATAGCTAATAAATCCAGAAATGAGAATCCAAAGTGACAGGATAAGTGGCATGATAATATCAGAACACTTTTTTCATATATTATGTAATGTAACAGACTGTGAAATAAATTTTCAAATATGAACTTAAAGAGCCTAATCTTTCTGTGCAGATTGCATGGTTGAAAACTTTTTCTATCATACAACAATATCTCTTTAACACATGATCACCACATCGACATTTGTGTGTGTACTTTCTAGTATTTTTAGGATGGATACCACACTCCTCCCAGATATATTCAAGCAATCACACCTGAAAAGTTCAAGCTAACTGTAACTTTGTGCAGAATCAGCTTTAAAATATCAACTAAGATTTGGCACAAGATCTTGTTACTACTAACTACAGCACACAGATTCAACTTTTAAATGGTATATTTTTGTACAAGAAAATGCATTTTAAAGGCTTGTGTAGAGAGAGAATTTAATGGAATCAGAAAAAAAAAATCCTAGAACGCTTTAGGTTGGAAAGGATATTTAGAGGTCTGTGATGGACTGCGATGTCACCTGGCGATGGAATGTGATGACCCCGAGAGACGGATTCTGACCAGGCGTCCCTTGCTGCTTATAAGAGGGCACCCAGCCCCACCCAGCCGGCTTCTTTCCAGACTCCAGCTGAGCAGTTTGAGAGGTTCGGAGTGCTGAGGGAGGCCTTGGTGCTGGTGGTGTGCTTGCGGAGTTGTTCTTCGCAGCTCTCCATGCCCAACCCCAGAGCCATTACAGGATTATCCCCGGCCCTGCCAGCTTCCGGCAGCCGGGGCACCCAGGAGTGGCGCTCGCTGCAGCAGAGGTGAGCTGGGCAGGGGCAAACCTCACCCTGGGCAGCTGGGAGGGTTTCCTTCTTGAGGGACCTGGGCACTTCTTCCAACCCTCCCCAGGCCAGCCAGGGACCGTGGCCTCTCTGCCTTTTCTAGCGCAACACCAGCTACTGCAGCACCCGTGAGAGGGAGCAGTTTGTCATCCCCAGCTCCCTCCAGCCCACTGCGGTGCATAGGAGCATGGCCACGGAGCTGGACAACTGCTGTCCCATCTGCCTGGACAGCTGGGAGGAGGCCAGCTACGTGATGCCGTGCCTCCACAAATTCTGCTATGCGTGCATCATGCGCTGGGCTGAGAGCACACCCAAGTGCCCCCTCTGCAAGAGGACGGTGACCTCCATCTTGCACTCGGT
>Ga0181612_116900_pt1 | contig 18001 bp, 8 predicted proteins | sample HoacroProtozoa21_FD_119630 | JGI IMG/M metagenome (GOLD analysis project Ga0181612, IMG submission 119630) | Hoatzin crop microbial communities from Cojedes, Venezuel. Combined Assembly of Gp0051906, Gp0051904, Gp0051908 | reverse complement strand
TCCCTATACTCTTCCCAGGAAGCCAGTCCCTGCTTCCACTGCCTGTGCAGTTCCCTCTTCTTCCTTAGTTTGACCAGCATCTCTTGCCTCAGCCATGCCGGTCTCTTCCCTTCTCTGCCCGACTTCTTACACTTGTATATGTAGACATTAATTTTTTGAGACACATCAATCCTGCTGGAAGTATCTGCTGCCAAAATACAGCTGACAGATGGTGATGAATTTGGGTTGGACACCTATCCAGATTCAAACCACTCCAATGTTTCCAACAAGCAATTACCAAAATTCCACTTGAGTCATCAGAAGAACAATCAGAAAAGGAACGAATAACACATCAAAAGAGCAATTTCTTAAATGTGGTATGTATTTTGTTTAATAGCTACATCATACAATTTAGGATGACAGTCTTCAACTTATTTATCTAAACTACATCATGATTGAACCCATTTTCTGAAAATAACAAACTGTAATGAGTTTTGCAAACAGTAGCCTACTTGGAAGTCAAAAAATAAGATCTTATTAAATGGAAAAGTAGCACACCATGAAATCCTGAGAATTGCTTTCAATCGGCAAGGTACAATTCAGACACCCTTCGGTGTTGTGTCTCCTCTTGTGGAAAAAAAAAAAAGTGTTATCCTTCCAGCTCTACAGTACTTTAAATTTTGTTTGCGCCCATGTGTAGCTGGTATGCAGCCAGCTGAGATAAAGGGCATCATCTGTCAGGATTATTGCTGAGAGGTTAAAAGGGCAGAAGGACCTTCCTACAACTCTTCTGTTCCTATGGCTCTAAGAGACCAACACTTTCAAGTATGACACAAAAATTTTCATCTTTCTCTAGTCTCAATATTGTGTACTTCTCACAAAAAAAAAAGCCAGACACAAATTGAAGCTGGATCAACACAACCCTTGTGACAATCCCAAGTCTCTGGACCGGGAATAAACCTGAAAATCTTAGCGAAATCAAGTGCATTTGGATGGTCAGATGTAAAATTCTCCCATCGCTGTTGATATCAAAACCAGCTCATCCACAAGCAGAATTAGAATGCAAGAGTATTTCGTATGGTTGGCCATTTAGGATAAAGTTTCATCTATGAGCAATATCACTGTAATGCACCCATGTAATAGCAGCAAAACTGTCATATTTTGGGACCCCAAATCTTTCTGTATCCCCCAACCATTGTTCAGTCTGTAAGGTTCTAGCATATAAAAAGGTCTGTACTCTTCAGCATGATGCAGCCTGCGTTCATAACTGCCAAGCTTTATCAGTGCTGCTTACTGGGAATAGCACCCACCCATGCTATGCCCGTGTACACAGGATGAGTGCCAGCTGGCACGAACCATAGCAGCAAGCGTGCTAACAGTATGGACTATTTCACTTCAATGTGCTAGCCCATGTCAACACATTGACAGTTTTCTATTACAGACTACTATGACCCTTCATGTGAAGGCCACCTAGTATTTAGCATAGCAATCCTGTTCAACTGAAAGCAGCTAAAACACCTGCAAAATCTCTGCACCAGAAGCCTTAAAATGAAAAAGCTTGTAGTCCAGCAATAAACATTAAATACTACAAAATTACATTTTAAAACCTGTCTGAATCACTAGTTTTCCCTTGCAAGTGGCTGATGCACACAAGGCACACATTGTAAGCAGTGCTGAAGACTGCCATCTGACAAGCAAGCTCCACCCAGAACATGTAGGCAATACAGCAAGAAGTCCCTGTGAACACTGAGGAATGTTAGCATCTGTGCAATTATTACTTTTTCAGTCCAGGCATGGGCTCTTCAGAATGAATGTCAAACTGATGAACTTTGGACATATGATGAGTGACCGGAAACAAGAAATAACAACAAATGAAAAGGTATTTACAAACTTGTTCAACTCAGAAGAAATAGGTAGAGGAACTTAAAAAATAAAGCAGAAGATCTGAAAATTGAGATAACTTCAACAGAAATATGGGAAGAAAACCAAACCTGGAGAGGAACAATAAACAAACAACCCTGCAAGTTCCACAAACAGCTGCATAATAAACAGAAACCTCTGAGTAGGGGATACTCTGCAGAGCTGTTTCAGAGTGAATCCCAGCTAGCTGATTTCTCTGCAACACTTTGGGGTTTAGAATTTTACAGTTCTAATTTAAAGAATATAAGAGAATCCAGTATTTTCTGCCACTTTAAAATATAGCAACATCTTCTGTGATCACAGCTGCTCTTCAGGGCAGTCTCCTTTTTTAAATGAAATCACCATAGTTTTGTTCAAGTAAGGTATTGGACTGGGAATCAAAACTCATTAAACGTTTGAAGTACTTTGGCAGCATGCACTAAACTGCCATACATGTTTGACCAAAATGCAAATAAACCCAAGAACAAAGAAGATGCTTACAACAGTACCTGGGAAGCATGACTGGTCTAATCATTACCTACGTTTCCCAATAAGTCACTATGCTGACTGCGTCTGCCAGCTACTCTGACCTCACAGTTTTCACAAGGAAAAAAAAAAAAAGCAACTTCAAATAAATAGCACTGATGATTGTCATTTCCTTGTCATTCCTTAGGAAGAAAATGATCATCTAAATGTGTGAAGACAGAGGGTAAGCATTGGTGAGGAAGAGAACAGAAAACAAGCATCAAAAATGACTGGAATTCCGTACCATGCAAAACTTGTGGGTTACGCTGTATTGGAAGTAACAACCCAGCAGCTTTAATATTTGTCCTATCCTATGTCTCAGGCTTCTCTTGAGATTGTCAAAACCATTAAGATCTTTTTTGTTGCTGTGCTGTCTTACTACAGCAAGAACAGAACACAGAAATTTCATCAATCTTTTTCTTCCTTGAATGTCTGAGCCCACCAATGGTGTACAGCACTTTAAAAAAAGTAAATTACAAAAATAAAAATAAAAATCAAGTCAATGCTTCCTTACTTCAGATTTGCTTTTTCTGATAACTTGTTCCCACATATTGTTCCAAAGTTTTGTCATTTAAAAAATAAAATCAATTTTCTGTATCTTTTCCTTCAAATCAATATTCTTCAGATGGCATAAGTAGCAAAGATCTACTCCCAAGTAATCTGAACATTTTCTGTAGATGACCTCCTCTTAAAGGATTTTACCTTAAAGCAAGCCGCCAGCAGACCACCAAATGAAACGAGATGGTTTCCTTTGACTCAGGCTCTTTTTTCCAAGGATTCATTTTTGAAGGAGATAGCATAGCCATCAGTTATTAGCAGTTTAATCCATTTAGCAAACCCATATAAGCACTCTATGTATTACAGGTATGATTCTTTTCAAGGGAACGTTATAGTGGCAGCCCTTTCATTCAAGTAAGTAATACTCATTCAAATACTGTATTTCAGTTACAGCTTTCATAAAATAATATTTTTAGAGCTTTTAATAATTTCTGGGATGATGCCAGAAATTAAAGTATAAAAGACATAATCCTACCAGATGACTAATCAATGTTTTTTATTTCAACAGGCTTTGAATCAAGCTCCAATATAAAAAAGTTGCGGAGCTTTTTCCTAATACCATCGTAAAATATGGTACACAAAGTATGTCACATTATATGTGACAAAATACAGCCACAAAATATGTCACATTAATGGATTCTGTCCTATCGATAAGTGCTATTCAACAGTTTCAGTAAATATAAATAAGAGAAATTATTTGCTGAATCTATGTTATTTAATAGCAGAATATTTATAAGTGTTACCTTTACTGCAAATGCCATCAGTTTGCTTCCTATGCTACATTTTTAAATCTGAGAATATTTTTCTCAATAAAAGTACCTGTGCACTCAGCTCCTACTCCCATGCTGGGTAAATCTCTGACTATGCGCATGTCTAAATCTTATATCTTTTTTCATATCATGTACAGAACTCAGAACGAGCAGTAGGGCTCATTGCATAATTATTAACTGCTGTAGGAGATTGTGTATGCATGAACAGTTTCAGAATTTTTTTATTTGGTTTGGTTTTAAGGACTACTTCACCTCTAAATTCTGAGTTTAATTTTTATTTTTATCACAGGCATATTTAGTTCAAATTTACTGCTGTGTTTTGTAAATGCTGTTATTGCTTTAAAAATATATAAACCTGCAATTTCACAGCTTATCATACTGTTTCATTTTGAGAAATATATATTAAATGTAAAGAAATACTTCAGCAGTCTCTGGCAGTGACTGTTATGTTTGGAAACGGTTTCTATTAGTTTGAAATTAGACATACTAGTATTTGTAATAAACAAATACTTTGCTAAATTTAGCCCATTCTTCTTTTCCTGAATTGCTCATGTTGTATCTTATTAATTTAAGCAACTGTGAATAATGAACGTATAGTTGCATGAATACGTGAGCCAACAGCTTGATCAAGAATTGTGCACTTTTCATTCTTCCCCTTTTACTATGGTGTAATTAGTATCTACCTTGCCCCTTGAGAGTATGATTCATTCTTCTGAATTCAGAAGGATAATATGAAAAAGAGTTTCAAATAAAAGTTAACCAATCCACATTACATGCACATGTATGTTTCTTCTTACAGTTAGGACTGGAAAATCCTGTGTCCAGAGGTAGGAATAACAAATACAAATGTCCTGTTCAAGACCAAACCAAACTGCTGCTTAGAATTCAAGTGAACTTGAAAAGACTTCGTTGTATTTGCTCCCACCCAGCAGAATGACTCCACCCATTCTATTTACATACAGCATTTCTCATATGTATAATTTTTTGAAATATATACCATCGGTCTGAAATTTTTCATACATTCTCTTTATCCAAAAATGAACAGTTTGAAAAAAAAAACAAACAAAAAAACAAACCTCACCACACTGCCTCAGCCATTTCCCTTATCCGCCTGCTAGTGCCAAGAAACTGTAAACACTTCTCAAAAGAAAGATACAACTGCTTGAAAATTGGATCCTCAGTACCAACCTCATCATCTCTGCTGGCTGGTGCCTATGTCTGATTTGTAGACAAAAAAAAAAAAGACTTAAAAACTACGTTCTCAGTGTTCATTAGTTAAGACTTAAAATTTTGGTAGAGTCTAACAAATTCTTGAAATAACCCAAAACTCCCTTTTAAAAAAAGTTACTCAAGACCATGCCATTCAGATGTGTTTCTATTTTAAAGACAGTGGCTGTTGCAGAAGTGCTGTTGAAGATGCCTACTCCTCCTAGTAATTGTTCCTCTTCACACTGATGTTCCTGTATTTATTACCATCGACTTCTGAGGGTGCAGACTGAGCCACCTAAAGTCTCTTATTCACATTCCGTTCTTCCAAATAGCTGAATCTGGCCAAGAATTTTAAATACATCTCCTCAGCTATAGGTTTTTCATGCAAAAGCAGAAGAAATTCCCATGTCATTTTATTGAAATTTTTCTTATCAGTCATGATTAGAGAAGAGAAAAGCTCTTATTTAGAGAGATTAAAACCTGACTTAAAACCACAAAGTGCACACACAATCAGCCAGTGCAAACCACGTCATTTCATTAATGGCAATAACTGTGTGCTACCTGAACTGACAGCTGTGCTCCAGTCCAAACTCTGCCTTGTATCTATACTCGCTTGGTACAAACGTGAACTCCACCACTGGATAAGGCAAAAACATTTAAACCCACAAAATTGGTGGGCCTCCACATATCCATACACTCTGCTGGTGATGTCAGGTGAACAACAGCAGGCAGATATTTTCTTCATTTTATTTAGAAAGTCCTTCCTTGAAAGACCTGTCACTAAAGCAGATGGGATTTGTAGACAACCAGAACACAGACCATCTTTGTGACACTAAGAAATATCACACTAAGCAACAGAAGTCCTATAGTTGTCACTGTGAAGCATCTCCGCTTCATCTTGCTGAGGTGTGCAGACATATTGTTACACTTGATCTCCCCCTTGATCTTATTCCATTCACTTAGCTGAAGTGGGCTCCCACACAGCACCATTTCTTCCACTAAAATTCCTGTTGTGCATAGGAGTCCTCACATCTGTCATATATAAGATAAAGGCTGATAGCCTAAGGCCACGTCTACGTGAAAGAAATACACCTCATCACAACTATGTTAGTGCTGCCACACTGGAACACATACACCATACACATGTTGCACCTTCACAAGTTCAGCCGATACCAGTGTGACTTTATCCAGCAGCAAAACAAAAATACATTGTGCGACTATACCAGGAAGAACTGCTAAAACACAGTATCAGCTTAAGAAAATGAGTTTTTAGAGGTTTGGAGCTGACTGACTATGACTGTCTGTCAAGCTTCGTAGCTTAATTGAATATATGCTCAGTACTTTAAATGTTAAATGATTAAATAACTCAGTTGCCTTCAGAATATGCTTAATTACAGTCTCCTCAACAAGGCTGCCGCCCAGTATTGATAACATGAGATGTATCAGACTTCACAAAGAACTGTAAGTTTTAATTTTGTATTGCTAAGTTTAGTTGATAAGAACAGATGTTACTTTCCTCTGTACATATTTTTCTGTGTTGTTTAGAAAGTACAGGCTATGTTTAATTCTTTGTAAGTAACTATGAATCTGACACCTTGTTTCCCAGCATTATTTTTCTTATTCCATCTTGACTGGCACTGTCATAGCACAACAATCTGCAGAGCAATCTCTAGGCTCACGATTAAATAGCCCCTCATGGTATTATTCATTTCACTGGGAGACATGATAAATATATCCTGTAGTTAAAGGCATGCATGTGAAAAAAAACATGATATTTGAATATTTCAGCTCAAGTCTTGATAAAGTAATACAAATATAAGAAAACCAATCCCACACCAGTCTCATTTCAATTTCATGGACTCTCCTCCGCAATCATAAAACAGTACTAGCCAATCTGAATGGAAATATTACCTGTTCTAAATTGATCAATATTACACTGAAATGGACAGTAAGGGCTATAAATACTATGTGCCTGAGAGACGAACTTTGAGGGCTGAGTGACTGTTTTCAGGTTTATGGTCAGTCCATTTTGCTGCTCATTCCAAGACTCAAAATCAGCTCCTTCACTACAGCATCTCTTGTGAAACAGATGCTGAAAAAGTGCAGCCTTGCTCTCAGATTACCCTTAGAATCTTCTGAAAAGTGACTAGCACACTGCCAGGCAAGAAACATACAGACACTTCATTTTAAGAAATAAAGGCAATAAAACTTTTGAAAAAATTCATACAAAGGCAATGACACTGAAATAAGGTCGTAAGTCATCCTAGCTAAGCTTTCCTTCTAAAATGGAGATAAAAGCAACTGCTGGGTTTACCATGCTTGGTAAACAATGTCTGCCTTTGAATGAAGTCTTGAAATCTTGTAGTCTTCCCTAACAGTAGTAGGATTTTATCCTGATTAAAACCAGTACCAACAGGCTTTCTCCTCCACAAAGCCTTTTTTTTTTTCATTCCTATCAGTGAAAGATTCATTTTCCTTTCCCAGTGAGCGACAAGGCACATTTTAGGTCCACCAAAACAAGCACCTGCATACTGCACTGGCCTGGCTCCCATAAAAAATACTGTCACAAGACTTTAGTATCTTTATTCTCAAAAACCAAGAAACGCTGATATCACCATTTTACAGATGAAGACCAGACATATTTAGAACTACACAACTTGAACAAGTACGTGTAAAAGTAAGGAACTGAATCTAAATCTTCCTCATGTAGCTTAAAGTTTACATCATCCCCTAGACGTACAGAGATAGGTTCATAAGCTAAGTTCCTGTACACATTAGATTACCTTTGGTTTTCCACCTCCATCTCCCTTTCAACTCATCTTTTCCTTTCTTCTTCCAAATTTCTAAAGCCCAGAAGGGTACTAGTAAGAGCGTATCACCTTTGTGTCACTGAATTATGAAGTCCTGCTTTCTGGCCCTTTCATATCCTCTGTTGGAATCACTACCCTTGGGACAACCCATATTTAGGAGATCTATTTCCGAGTCTGAGATTTTAAACAAATGCTCAGACCTCTTGCTACATGTTGAATCAAAAATATCAATCCTAAGGAATTTACTAGGACAAACTCTCACTGACTTCAGCATCAGGTTTTCCTTATGAAGGCGGCAACAGTTGACAGAAAGAGATAAATAGTTTATGATCCATAATTTCAAAACACTTTCCAAACATTAATCAATTATTAAATTTATTTACAAAACATCAAGTTCTAACAAAACAAGCAAGGTAAAAAAGAGGAATGACAGGAGCGTAAAATGGTAAATGCAGTTTTCTGTACAGACTTACCCAAGCCATAGCAGAAGAGAAGAATAGATCATATGTTAATACAGTATACTATTTTAAAATGTGAAACAAAGAGGAGATGTAGGGGAGAGAAAGAAAGAAGGAAAAAGAGCATGTTCCTTATAGGACAAGAACACTTCCCCCATTGTCATTAAGCCTGTGATAAAACAAGAACTATTTCAAAACAAGTTTCAAGTGCTTTTTTTCCTTTCATTCCCTTTATTTAAGCTTATTCAAATTTGTGAGATGAAAGTACAGACAGAATAAATATCTGAAAAAAGGTACATGGACCTCAAACAGTTTTTCCACGGGTTCTCTGAGCTCCAGCTTTTGTACAGAAAAAACGTTCAGAACAAATTTTATGTGTATTAGTCCACAGCCGAATATAACCACTGGGTGTCACTAATGTTCCATAAAAAAGGCAGCAAGTGATTGCATTTTACATACATTTTCTGGCGGAAATATTGCAGCGTGCTTTGGCAATCCCCAAGCCTTCGTAAAATCCCCACATATTTAGGACCAGCATTAAATTTAAACAGATGAATAAATGGGAGTACGGAATCTCAGGAGCTCTGTGTATTTTCCCAAGAATCAATACTATATCTGCCTCAGCTCTAACCGAATAGGATTCAATTTAGTAAGCAATGAAATCCTGCCATAGAATAACAATACATGAAAGCAATTGTTTCTATACAGTCGTTTTGAGAACAGATCAACCTAATTAGTTGGTGTCAAATAGAACAAAAAAGCCAATGTACTCCTATGGTAAAAAAAATCAACAGATCCTTTTTTTATCATTTTTTATCAACCAATACTAAAACCCAGCACTGACAAGAACTTTTTAGTGTGCTTTGTATGTCCCTGTGGTTGATCTGTAAGGGAGGTTTAGATGTGAGATTCTATAAACTAGTTCTTTTTTTGTTGCCAGCAAATTAACTTCCCACAAGCAATACTCTGTTTTAGCCTGAATAAAGCAAATGAATTAAAAGGATTTTCTTTCATCAGGCTTAGGGAAGGGGTTTGTCAAGTGTCAGGTTGTCAGACTTCTAATCACTTAATAAAAGATGTACAAACAATAAATCATTCATGACACAAACAAACCTTTTCACTATAAAATAAGATATAGCTTCTACCAGAGTAGAACAGCATTCAATATTCAGTTTTTGAAGTGTAATACCTAAATATTTGGGGGGGATTTTGTATTGGAAGGATCAGCTGTGAAAACATTGCTTTAAATCTAAAGCTACTGAGATCAAGTTTATCCTTGCAGTTTAAGTACTTTCTTTTCTCATTAGTAATTCTAATTCTTATTCTCTTTGCTATTTTAGTTGGTAGGAAGTAGAGCATGACCTATTCCTTGATTCTTAAAAATTTATTGTTGTTCAAAAATAATAAGTTTTCTACTTTTTCACAGTCTTGCTAGAATACATTAAGGATACAAATACAAAAATGTTACACTCATAACAGTACACCTCAGTATAAAGTATTATACCATCACCAGTGGTTCCATTTCTTTCATACATCATTCCAAACTCAGCATGTCCTACTTAATAGGGGCTCCCCTTTGTGAAAATCGTATACTGACTGACAGAAGACAGAATGTTTATTTCTCTTTCCTCTACTATTCCGTGATTGTTTTAACATATCTAACATGCAGCTCTGTAGGGTCACATGTAATATGTACATACACATTCTGTGTACGTTACTGCTTCCCTTTCCCCAGGGCTCTGAAACTTTAACATTCAGCATGATTCACTCACTCCAAGAAACCTGGCAAGATGACATGAACAGAAATAGTCTGGTCAAGATAAAGCACACACAACCTAGTAAAGTTGTCTTGCAATTTTCCTCCATGCCTATATTTTTCATTAGATATTACAATATGTATTCTGTTTTTATCAGAATGAAAAGATACATATGTATGCATAAAGAAAATATATATTTGGATAACATTTTAATGAGATTCAGAATGACACTGAAATGATGTAAGCAGATATAGGTCTGTAAAAGACAGCAAGCCAGAGCTGGTGGTCTCTGGAACAGGCTCTTTCTAAATACATTTTTCTTTATTACAGTATCAAGAAAGATATTCTGGGATGACAAAAATTACTTCATAACTGAAGGTTCTCTGACATCTGTCAATTTCACAACAGCAAAACCCACCCAATTCTAGGAAAAAACAGAGCTAAAAGCCTGATGTGCGCTAATGGAGAAAGCTGAAGATCTTGCCTCTCTCTTGAGACTGAGGAAAGCAGAATTCTTCCATAATCACTCCGACACAGGAATCCCTATTCCTAAACAGGCGATTCTGACTACGTGAGTTGCAATGGCCTTGGACATTCCATGGGTTTTATACTCTTTCAGTTTTAAGGGTGAGAGGGGAGTTAGTTTGCAAGCATCTATGTCCCTAGAGATATTTTCTTTAACTTATAAAAGCTTATAAAATGTCTGAAAGGCTTCTGTTGCACGTCTCTAGACATGCATTCTGTCAGCATATGTCCTTCCTGGAACATAACATGCTATGCGATGTTGCCTCTGAGGATGCTTAGTCATTTTTCCAAGGCAGCTACCAGAGTATTCCTTGGGAAATTATTCTGATCCATTTCACAGTATTGCTACTTACTAATTACTAGCAAGGAGGGACAGATGTGAACATTGGGACACTAAACTAGAAACCGAAGAGTAAACGGTTGAGAAGAGCATAACAGAGAACAAAGCTATACAAAGGTATATTTTTTTGGCTAGCATAGATCATCAGAATACTACTTTGCAGATCTTGTTCCCAAAGAGTTATTTGAGGGGAAAAAAAAAAAAAAAAAAAAAAAGTCCAGCATTGTTCCAGCATTCCCCACCCTTTCTTTTTGGTTCTTCTAATAGATATCCCCTTCCTGGGCTAATCTTCCTCCTGTTTGTTCCAAAATGAGGAGGAGAGAATTGAAGTGAAAACTCATTTCTCCTTTGATCAGTTACTGCAAACACCAGGTAAAGGAAAATTTAATGAATACGTTTGATATTTTTTAGTAGATATTCCAGGTTTTTGAAATAGCAAATTTAAGGTCTGCTGAACCCTGAGATGGAACCACATGCAAAAGTGGCTTTGTGCAAAGTAATCAGGCTGAAAAGTAGCATCATGAGAAGTTTCCTTTATGTCCAGCATCACACCTGGTGAGACCAATGGTGGTTTCTACCATGGAAAGGACTAACAAGTCTGAAGCTCCTCAGTTGCCATGGCAAACATTTTACAAATGAATCACAGAACTTTCTCACTACTAACACCATCTGGCAGAGTTCTGAAATGCTGGTGGTTATATTACCTTACGGATGCAACCCTTTCTAAATACAGTAGCATAGACTATTTCCTTTCCCACTACATCCAGGTAGCAACTGAAAGGGATGGACAAAAACACTCAAAGCATATTTGCATATTTTGCTGCCTTTTCTGCAGTAACTGCACTGTCCTCCCAAATTAAAAACAAAACAACAAAAAAAACCCAAACCCAACAAATTAATTACACTCACTGCACTGACTTGTCATTTTTTCTCCCACTCCCATCTGTTCAGTTTCTCTCAGCTGGAAACAAGAGAAAAAGCCAGCAACGTTTGACCACTCTGTTCCCTGGAAGTTGGAGCAGTCAAGAGACCAAAGTTTAGAAGTGAATCCTATTTATAGATATGGGGTTTTTTAAATGCACTGGCAATTTATACATGTTGCATATATATCTTTCACCATCAAAAAAATACAAATTGTAGAACCAGGTCAACGTGACCTTAAAATGACTGAACAAAAGTACAGATAACAGTGTAATGCCCTTAGGCCTCTGGGCTCTATATAGCAAAACACATAAACCCTCTCGCCTCTTTTTCCCATTAAAAAAAAAAAATTAGAGTCTCTTTCAATCTCTGCAGTTGGAACTGGAAAGGATTCCTGGTGCTTTTGCAGCATCAGCTTCCAGGTTTCCCAAGTTACCCACCTTAGGTGGTGGCGGTGGGGAAATCACACTTCAGGCAGCTCAGCATTTGGTACTCCCAAATACTTCAAAGACTTATTTCTTCAAAATTTCTTTGATTTTTTTTAGTTCCTGGTTCATGATTGTTCTGGCTTATATTTTTTCAATAAAATGTTTCAGAGTTTTCTTCAGAACAGGGATTCCAGTCAACAGCCAGCTCTATAAATTAATCTGAATTCTTCACTTCATTAGCACAACTGCACAGATGGAGTATTTACATTGGTGCTAGAAATTTAAGCACCCAAGCACCAAAATAAGCTGTACAAACCATAATAAATTACTATATAACTAGATTGCAAAGTAGCTGATTTATACCTACTGCATTTCTTGGCCACGGCAGGACCAAATAATCCAGGCATTTGCAATGTTGAACTATCTCTCCTAAGCGTCCCTCCTTTTCAACATTTTATTTATTTATTTAGCACCAAGATATAATGGGAATAATTAACCTTTCTGCTGGCACCAGGCCAAGTTCAAGAACCAAATGGAGAGCATTTGGCTGCTCTTGAGCCTGCCGGTGTTACTTCGGCTCTTTGATAAAAAGCAGGCCAAATTCAAGGTTGACCTAACCCACTACTCACAGCAACAGCTGAGGTGTACTGTGGTGCTACCGGTAATGAAAATACAGACTGCCTGATAACTACAACTACAAGGTCATTATGAAATGATCCCTTTTGGGTACAATATCAGTAAGATATAAAAAATACTATGCAATCTACTTAACAGACTGCTTGTCCTGCTATCTTAATTACAGGGTCTATATATTTGCTGGAAGAACAAAGCAAAACAAAAAAATCAAGGTTGATCACAGAGAAGAAAATACTACTTAAGTAATTAAGGCCCCTTTGCTTAAATTTGTAACGTACGTGGAAATTTCAAAATATTAAGAATAAAGAGACTTGATCTGAATTCAGGGAAAATAAATATTCAGAGAAAAAAACAAAAGCAAGTTTTTCCACAAGCTTTAACATAAGGAAACTTACACAATTTTCTGCTCCTCTCAATGCAGCAATCCTTTGTGAACAGATGGTAGCAGATCTGTGTCATGCAGTGGGCAGCATTTCCATATCACACTGCTGGCAAATATCACAACCATTTAACTCATCTATTCCTGTGCACACCCTCAGAACACACGTATGCCTTGCTGACCTGTCAGAGGTGTTCGGCACATACCACTCATCAGTAATGAGGGCTCAACACTAGCTTCTTCTTATAATGTACACAATGAACAGCTAGTTTTTCATCACTGCTTCAATGACTACAAAAAAATCAACATCTCCCTCTTTTTCAGGCAAAAGCAGACACAACCCCAGTTCACCCGTTCTAATTTAGCCAAAAGAAACGGAAGCCAAGACAGGTCAAGAAACCAGCTGCCACATGCATTTGGTTGGTAACACTAGAGGATCCGTTTTCTGTGAGATAAGTTGTTACACGAGCAGTGGATTAAGCAAAGCCTGCCCATGGGCTGCCACCTCCTCAGTCCCCTTCTTATTGCCCTGCCACGTCCCTTGTGCCATCAACCTTCTGTTTAGCACCATCACCTCCTTCCTTAAACCGAAGGTACCAACTTCCATTTTCCTCCTATGCCAAACAAGACAAAACTATCAGTTTCTCCTTGCAGCTTTCCATCAGTAGGGGCCTAATTAAAGTCCCTCTTCTCTACCTTGTCAGGAATTTCCATAATATGTACAAGGGATATCCACATTTGATTAAACAAGAGTTATAGACTTCAAGAATTTGGGGAGATGGAGGGAGGGAAAGACAGGAAAGGGCAGGGCAGGACACAAGCTAAAAGCACAAAAAAAAAAAAGGCACAAAATCTGAAGACACATACACAAATTAAAGAAAACCCAAAACACTCTTCCCACCAACCAAGTCACTGGAAAAAAATATTCATTTATTTAGGTCCAAATTTTCACCTTTTATCTTGACTTCTTTTAAGTTATATGACTGGATAGCCAGAGTGCACTTTCAGCGAATTCATTGAACAGCATAATTAATCATGGCTAGCATTCAGTTCATTTCTCATATCCTGTTTGCAGTTGTAGGAACTGAGAGGATGTTTTTCATAAGCATACATTTTTACTACAATCTCAGAATTGTCTGCAAGATCAGAACACACAGTTCACATCCCAAAATAATCCTAGAGATCCTCAAAGCTATACTATAAAGGAGTCAAGCAAATTTCACATTAACACATACTGCAGCATTCTACAGATCAGTTTGAAGACTAGACTAAAATCCACGTGTTCCTTACCAAAATGTTGACATAGGACTCAACCACCCTTAACTGTCTATGCACTGAGAATCTCCACAGTTAGAAACCTCTACAGATATCTCACATTCTTTGGAGAAAATGTACAAAGAACTGAGTTGTTCCATATATAATTTTCTGGGAAATACATTTAGTTTATTGTCAACAGTAACTTGCTTTTTATTTTTTGAGTGATGCAAATCCCACAAAATAAGTCAGTCACCAGTTCAAAGCTTTGAAGTCCATAGAGCTTCACAGATCACATCACCCTTAAACTTAATGCTACCTCTGAGAAACCATATACAATGCATGATTTATTTTAGCAACCAAATACATAGACAGCACTTTGCTCTTGCTCCTTAGATGCCACTTCTAGAACGTAATTTACAAATATATAGTGCACCTAGCTTAAACATTAGTGCTCTATTACTGCAAGAGATTTGCAAAGACTCATCTGTGGACCCAAATTATGAGCAGGTGTTAACCCAAGAAACCTCTGCTGAATTTCAGTGAACTCCGTGGCAGTCACAGCTCACTAACTCCCCCAAGTAAAGATGACAAGCACCTGCCTTCCTGAAGAAGAAATTAGGATGGCAACAGTTCTAGATAAAATACACTATGACTAAATGGGCCTAGTGAGAAAGGCTATATGGAGGTCTCAGTTGCAGGACTTTTTAGCACTTTGGAAAAAACAAACCACAGGAACAATATAAATCAAAATACCAACTTCAATTGCAAGCTCCCTAGGACATCTATTAGAGATCTTACATGTTCACTGTTAAAAGAACAAAGAAAAAAAAAAAAGGCAGTCTATTTTTCTGAGTAAGTCTCTAACTCCTCTGAGTAAACTGCCCACTTGCCACTTCAGCTACTAGCACTTATAGAGAAGTAGCATCCAGAAGTTCCATTCATAAGTCATTGAGTCAAACACCAAGCAAATATATGTCTGACCCTTTCCTAATCAGGCAATTCACAACTGACACTGAACAGAGGACTCTATGCCTCTAATTGTTTCTTTAATCTAAAGAAATGCTAAAAATTACAATTTGACATTTCTTTCATTAAGAAAGTGTCAGTAACTCAAACCTAACTCACTGAAGCACTGCTCATTGGTATTACTGTTTCTTACTACCTCCTAAAGTTTACTTCACTAAGACTGCTTTAGAATGGACAAAAAACAGCTGAATAATATTCATTGGAACTGATTTCAATGAATTTAGTTTTCAGCTGGAGAAGTATATCAGCTCTTTGCTTCTTAGAGCTGCAAGGCAGCCAAATGGAGGTATTTGAAAAAAAAAAAAAACCAACCCTTAAAAAGAATTTGTTTGTTTAGTTTTCCATTTCACAGGAGATTCTGTATTTTCAACCTTTTACTCTGATTGATGGGGGGAGGGGAAAATATTCACTCATATACAGCCCCATTTATCACTAAACATGTCCTCTGTTCTATATCCCCAAGTTTTTAAAACTCAATTAGACATGAGAGCCTCACTCAAGTTTTAAAAAGAAATTTCATCACTAAGCAGAGTTGGTGAGAGATGCCTCACAGTTATGTTAGTAAGAAGGAATATTGATAACTATTTTACTTCACTTCAGATGATTCATATCTGTCCTGACAGGCTCACTATAAATGCATAAAGCAAATTAAATACTTGTGGTTCTAAAATTACCCACAGTAAACACATTCGTACTGCCTAAGCCACAGCCCATATAAATACAGTGCACTGTTCTCAACACAAGAAAATGCCACTGGGTTGATTAACAACGGTTCAGCTCAAGTGTCAACAAGGTCACAGAGTTTAAGCTACAGACAAGACTACTTAAGAGTTAACAATTAGATCCTCAAAAAAATTACCAAACCAAATTAAACCCCAGTAATTGGCACACCATACATTAGTTACACTGAACTGTGACATATTGCACAAGGGGCAAATTCACAGCCTTATTTTACACACCTCTTCTCATAATGTATTCTCTGTGTAGTCAAAAAAACTAGTCAGATATTCCAGAAGGCAGTTTGAAAAACCTAGCCAGGTAGTCTAGACAAGATGTTGCTCACATACACACTTCAGAGACTCGGCTGAGCATATAAAAACCAAAAGTTAAACTCTGTGGATACTGTTTCCACTCTTCTTCTTCACCCAATGCAAATATACCTTTGGATTGAAAGACAGTGCTTGTTTTGGTTTTAATATTGCAGACAGAAGAAATAAGAGGTTCATAGTGACTTTCAACAGTTAAATCCATAAATGATTCCATACTTTATTTGCACCTGCAGTTCAAAGGAAGCAAAAATGACAGTTACAGTGTTACAAGCTTGGTTGTTTTTACTTACAATTTAAAAACCCACCCTACAATCTTTTGAAACATAGATAATATTATAATAGGCTTAAAGTAGTTCGGGTCTTACCAAAAGCCAGTAAGTCTTAAAAATATGTTGGTTTAGGATACATGCAGGTACCTGTAGAAAATAAGTTAGGCAAAATGACGCAGCACATAACACACAGATGCACGTTTTAAAATAGTCTAAATAAGTGCCAGTAAAATTCAAGAAGGGTACCATGTGTAAAGCAAACTGAAAATAACACAAAAGAAAAAGAATCTGTAATGGAATAATTTATTAGAAGAATAATAGCTATCTTATAAAGTTAGGCAACTTAAAGCTGAAGAAATACACACTACAAGAGCTACTAAGAAAGCAACACAAACCTAAACAAATGACAAGCTTTTCAAATGTCAGTCCAAAACATTCTGGCTTAAATTCCCCAGAAGGGCTTTTAATTCAAGTCTTCCTCAGCCTTTGCTGCAGAGTTGTTCCTGTGGTGCTAACGAAATGGATGGTCTTGAAGAGCTGGTCTGTGTCTCAAAACACTGTCATCAGAAGTTCATAACGGGCATCTTCTTCCGGTGTTCGTCAGTTCCTGGATACGAGTCTGTGCTATAAACAACCCCATGCAACACCTTTCATTACCTCCTTAAGGACAGAAATGTCTGCCTTTGAGAGATGCAGAACTGAAATCTTTGCTGCAGCATGGTATGATTCAGTATGTATCCAAGGTTTGTTTTGTTTTTTTTCCCCTCAGCAAAAGAGGACTAGGGGAAATTCCCAGAACGTCTTTCATATACACCTAGTGCCATGAGAACACTGAGTCTGATACAGAATGCTCATTCTTATGTCAGGAAAGTTGTCTGTGTGCAATTGACATTAAAATCATTTGTCATTCTATTAAATCATCATTTAGAGTGGAAATTAAAGAATATGTACTTATAATTAATTGCACATGGTCATTTGTGACTTCACTGTGGGGATTCTGTTTTCCAGATGCTGAAAAAGCGTACAGAAAGGCAAAATACACAGATGATCAGAACTGCCAGAGTACAAAGTATTAATTCTTTCATCTAAAGAAAAATATTTATATTAAAACAACAGTGTCTCCACACAGAATGGTGGGGGTTGGAAGGTACCTCTGGGGAACACGTGGTCCACCCCTCCTGCCGAAGCAGGGTCGCCTACAGCAAG
>Ga0181612_152608_pt1 | contig 18002 bp, 6 predicted proteins | sample HoacroProtozoa21_FD_119630 | JGI IMG/M metagenome (GOLD analysis project Ga0181612, IMG submission 119630) | Hoatzin crop microbial communities from Cojedes, Venezuel. Combined Assembly of Gp0051906, Gp0051904, Gp0051908 | reverse complement strand
TAGGCTATATAACGCTGTGTTATTTATCAATAAACGCCATTTGCCGTCCACCACATTGGTGTCTGCGTGCTGATGACCCAAGCGGCCGAGGGGTGGGTCGCCGAGCCGTCCCTGAACCAGGTCGCCACGCCAACGAAGGCGACAGCCTGTGTGTTCTGTACCAGTGAAATCAGTGCGACATTGCTCCGTGCAGATCTGTGGTTCACTTGTGAAACTGAAGAGTGTCCAAAGCAGAGCAAAAAACATTGCCAAAGTACTGCACAAAAATTACTTGTTATGCAAGATTTCAGAAGTGACATCTATTTAGATTGTCAGAAAAAAGATTTGACAGTGACTTGAATGAAGTATATTAGCAGGCCCACTGGATATTAATTGGCTTATTTTCATTAGTGGAATAAGCCACAACAAGAACCAGTGACAGGAATCTGAAGCAGGATAAATTCGAACAAAAAGTTAGTCACCTTTTAAAATATTTTGCTTTTATTTTCAACAATGCAAATGATTGAAAGCAACAAGGACATCAGATTAAGTACTGGTCAAACACAGATGTTGTCCCTGGCATGCAAACAGAAAGAAAAAAAGCAAAAGATGTGGTTTAATTAGGCAGCAGCTTCATTAACTTAACTCATCTGGGATCTATAAGCAACAAATCGTACAATGCAGCTCATGAGTCTTTTTTCAGTTGTTTCTCTTGTCGAAGCCTCTGTCTGTGTTTGATCCCCAAGGCAATGCTGGGGCCAGACTGAACTTCTGCCAGAATGAGGAAGAAGCTGGAAGAAAGAGTGCTGTCTTCTCTCTGCTCTGTAGGTCTCTCTGCTCTGCTCTAGTAGGTCTCCCTAAATCCTATTTCATAGGACACAGAAATAATTCCATGAAGTACAGGATCACCTTCATAGGAGGTACTAGCAATTAGTCTGGCTGACCGGCCCCTGCCTGCGGTTAGTTGGCAAAGAGATAACATTACCATTTTTAGCAGAAGCGGAAGCATTCTCACTGTCTGGCTCCAAGCTCATTACTGGGCTATATAACTGAGATACAATGACTGGTCATATGTTGGAGATCAGATTAGATGATCTAATGGTTCCTTCTGGCCTTACGTTTTATGAGTCCTTCACAATCCACTTCGTGTGCTGCCTCATTGGTCCTGAGAATCACATGCCAGCGCTCCCATTCCCTGGTTTTTATGACTGTGACCTTTATAAACAGGAATTCTTGAATAATTTAATGGAAAGGAGGGAAAGTGTGAAAGCAATCTAAGGTGAGGTAAATGAGCAAGAGATAAGAAAGCCTCAGAAATGTTAGGACATTTTAAACCTATTTACAGAGCATAATAGTCTGCCTGCATGTAGAGACACCAGATATTAAACATCTGTTTCCTTTCCGGAAGGAAAGGAGTCGGTGGAATGGTGTCATATAGCTCATAATGCAGTACATTTAGAACAAGTTCAATATTTTTACGCTCGCTTTGCTGCTCTCATTTCCTTAAATTCCAAGCCCAGGTATATGATTTCAGCTGGCTCTATGAATTCTTAAATGATATTTAATAGTTAATACCTTTGACTAAACAGTGCTTTTTGGGTTTTATCTGTTATGAGAAGTGATAGTATACTCTCAGAATACTTCCTAGAGTTCCCCGGTTGTTCTGGAAATAACTTGCTACAGCTTTTTAAAGGGTGTGACATTTTTCGCCAGGTACAACAAACTAACTCTGCTGGCTGATGTGTGGCTGAGTAGAGATTCTGTTCTATCTATTTGCTGCTTCCAGTGAGTTTACCTTGAATGGGAACACTACTGCAGAAATCACTGTACCTGTCTATGCAGCAACTAAGCTTTTATGTATTACTTACGTTATTGTGCAAATGGAGAGGCCGCTTCTGGTTGTGCTTCACATAGCTGCAGAACTGCCAGCCACCAGCTAACCTTTAACTTCACTGTTCTCATGTTGTTTTCTTTTTAATTTTTTCAATTCTTTTTTTTTTTTATTCTCCAAGGAATGTTAGCATTGGAAAGTCCAGTTTTGTGGAAGATAACTGCATTTTACTTCCCAGAGTTATCAGAGTATTGTGTCATTTCCTTCTGTTCTGGCCAGAACATTTCGAACTGGCACCACCTCTGAATCGCTACATCACTTGATGAGTCTTTAATTTTTTGCTGAAAATGAACATGGGATGATTTATTTCCATGGAGAAGCCTTGTGTGTCTTAATGACTCTTAAAATCAGTTTCTTTCCCAGATGCATGTGCTAATTACATCGTTGTACTTTTTACATTTCAGTCAATTATAGCGATGCGTTTTTCTTCTGTGAGTGCAGCAACTTTAGGACTGAGAACAAAACTGAAATGGCAGCTTCTACAAAGAATTGCATCATAGAGTAAAAGTCTCTGTGGTAATAAGTCAAAAGAAATGTAAATGCAAATCTTCAGAAAAAAACAAGTTCTTAACTCTATTTGATTTCAGTGACACACAGATGCCTTTATGCAAGTGAAAGTCTGTGTTATCATTGCTTTGATTTTCCCCATTAAGCAGAATAAGAGATCAAGAATAATTTCTCCTTGTGTGAATAACAGAATACATGAAAAATTAATCCCTGATAGATACACATTGGCTTTCTGATCTATAGACAGCAAGGGTGATTAAATCTTTCCAATGTATTTTGTTAGTTTTCGTTCTAATGTAATAATAATATAGAGTGACATTTATTTAGATAATATAGTGGACTTACGAGACTATAATTGCTCCCCTTTTTTTATATCTGCAGTGGAAAGCTGTGAAATATATGAACATAGTTCAGCATCTTCAATAAAAACATGTTTCCTTATAGCTATATTATGCAAGTGCTAGGCACACTTTTAATGTAATTTGGCCTCACAATATTCCAAATAACTCTGTAAAAAAGATTTGTAAGAAGCACGAAAGTATTTTCATCTTATGTAGGCTTTATGTTGACTTAAGAAAGATTCAGTTCCAGACCAAGGTTTTTGATTTTTACTACACCCTGTTTAGAAAGATACACTGCAACCGTTGTGGCATCCAAAGAGAAACTTCAGTGTTAGCAGTGTCAGCAAATACTTAACTTTCGATAAATGTAAAGTGGGTTAGGTGCCGAATAGATATTGGTGCCTCTGCTGTTTTTCAAAACTTTGTGTCTGGTAATTATTCATTTTCTAAATACATACAATTTCTGTCACATCAAGATTAGAAAGCAAATGAAATGGCGGGCTGGTGAATCAATTGTATAAAAAAAACCCCTTTAACTAGATTTTCAGAAAGTAATATGATTAACATTCAATGTGCAAAACTTGACCAAAATGGTAGATATTCTTGTTCAATGTGAGACAGATAATTGGCTCTGTCTGGGTTATTCTATTATGTACCAAAGAATACCTTTTATCAAAAAATAATAATCACCAAGAAATTGGGCTGAACCTTCACCTTCTCCCCTATTACTTAGAAAATAGAGAGGCTAGATCAGGAGCTTATAAAATGAAGAGTGAAAATTAATAAAGGGTAAAAAAAAAAAAAAAAATAGGAAAGGAGGAATCAGGTCCGCATGACATAATCCTTGCTGTAGGTGGCACCTGACCAATTAACAAATTTCAGAATTTGTTTTTTTGTCTTTTTCATAGCAAATTAATTAAGGACACAATTCTATTTACTTTCTCATACTACAAAGGTGGTGGGTTTAGTTTCAAAGTTAGCTGCTATTCAGTTTTTCGGAAGGGCTAATAGAATCTGGCCTGAGGACTGGCTTTGAAAAGTAGAAGGTACCTATAAGAAAATCATTACATTAAGAAGTAGACCTGCCATTTTAACAATGTTCTCTAACATACATATCAAGCATCTCGTCAAACCCCATTCTGCTCGTGTTTCCATCTGGTGACAAAAATATATTTTTTCCTCTTTCACTTCCACTTTAACATTACAGTAAACTGCGCTGTGGCCTCAGACACTAAGATGTCAAACTACAGTATATTAAGCTGGACTGTAAATGAAGATGAATGTGTGTCTCAGCAGAAGGGTCAGGCATAGGAGACAAATTAGAGATTTTTTTCCTTTTCTTAGCAGTAGATTCTGCCCTCTGTTTTCACAAAGGACCTAGTAGATGGGATTTGGTAACATGAAACTAGAGAGATATGGTAAATCAAGCCCATAGAGTACCATCTCACTTTTCCTCACAAAGAGGATCACTTGTACAGTGATCTTTATGAACTCAGTAAGGAAGGCATATTCTGGTCATTAACATGTATGAGTACTTACTGTACACATAGGCATCTGTGTGTTGACAAGGCCAGGCCGTGGTACGGAGGAGATGGGATTAGTGGACAAATGGAATACTTGTTAGTATCAAACTCAGTATGATCGAATTAATTACAATGGAAAAATCATCTTTGCCCTCTCTGGGGGAAAAAAAAATTGAATATAGTTTTTCCTGATTAGTGCAGTATCACCTTTTTCTCAAAAATTTTTAGAAACTTCAGAGTAGATTTTAACAATTTTCTTCTCAATTCCTAGTAAGACAGAGAATGCAGAAGACAGTAGTTATACACTTAGCTTTCTTTCCATTTAAAAAACCTGGGTTTTGTCACTAATGCACCATTTTTACAGAGAACTTCATCTAGGTACATGCTTGAACTGCTTTTGTTATATCAAAAATCTTACTTAATATTTGAAAAAAGGAAAAAAGCATACAAGAGGGAATTTTGCCTTACTTTTGTTAGGATGAGAGGTATTTTACACTTGGCTAAAGTTAAAAATTTAACTTTACTCAAGTTAAAGAGGGACTGAAGAACAGACATCTTTGTAAACTATCCCTGAGGTTCCCTTGTCTGGTGCTGTTTCATCCCTTGGCAGCCTTTGAGAGCGTTTCCAATTGTGATTTGAAGTTGTGCCATCTATTTTACATAACAAATTTTGGTTTTGTCTCATTCAGTACTAGTGATGGTGTTTAGGCTTTAGAATGAATTCAGAGCAAATGTTTAGAAGAACTTGAGAGATGTCATACAAATGCCTGACAGCAAATATTTAAAAACGTATGTCTAGTTTGAATGATCTATGTGCATTCCTTTCCCTCACACTGTTCTGATTCGCAGATGGATTTATATGATTTAATCGATTGCTAAACCTATGTTTCAAAATAGTATTGTTTAATATTTTAAAAGCTGTGTCAAGGATTTTGTTGTCTCCCTTAAAAGTAGGTCTGCAGAAGAACTAAACAGTTATTTTGGTAATCATTACTGCTACAAATAAAATACTACCTGCCAGTATATTAAATAAAATAATCACACAATTTGAACAGAAATACAGAATTATTCTCTATCTATCTTCCTATATTTTGTCCATTTTAGTAGATATCCTAAACTTCTGATTTGGTGTTGCAATTTAATAATTTTCCTTTATCTGATTACATACATGAAATATACACTGCACTGATGATGAAGAATTTATCATATCTTAGCATTATAATAATTTTTTATAGACTGAATCTCCATTCCTGAAGTGGGAAGATATATTGTTGTAAGCAAGGGAATAAAATCTTTTTTGATATACCCAGACAACACCAGAAAATTAACAGAGTTATATATTCCTGTGACAAGAAAAGTAGTCATGCTGATCAGTATAACTTCCATTTGCTGTCCTGTATTTTCCTGTTGTCTTTTGGGTTAAGTTGTAAAGACCAGTGTTTGGAGTATTTTGTATGTGGAAAGAATACAAATTATTTCATGGCAGTATTAGAAATACATTGCTTTATGATGTTCTAGTTTTGAATAAATTATTTTTTGTGCATTAAAATTATATAACACTTCTTATTTCGTTGGCTGTTGGCCAGATATTAAACCACCAACATGTGGCATTTGGCCTTTATTACAAGAGGTCCTGGTTGGATAAAATGTTTATGTTTTGAGATACGTGGCCTTTGATTACTAAACATGGATGAGATTGAAATAATCAGTATGGTTTGAAGAGTATTTTGTGTGTCATAACAGAAATTTCTGCATTTTTTATGCTGCTGAGTATTTGATTGATTTATATAAATGTTAGTGATGATTAGATAGAGAACTGGCTAGTGAATTATTTATAGTACCAAGATGTGGGGTTTTTTTCTTTTTTTTTAATGTTGAATAATTGAGAAGGCAACAAAATATGGTTTGAATTCAGAAGCTAGGTGAGCTGGAAAATTTTTCTGTTATGCTTGGTGTATATAATGCAATGTAGTTATCTGGTGGTGGGTAGGCAGGCTGTTGGGTAGACAAGAAGGTTCCTTAAGTGAAGCCTGTAATAGCCTTATAAATCTCTGTACACAGACAGGCCACCAAGGAGAAGAAGAGACCTGCAACCTATTCACGTGGCTCATAAATATATAGAGTACAGGTGGAAAGCATGAGGTAATATGAACAGCTAGAAGAAAGTTTTAAAGTTCTATCAGAGCTTAAGAAGTTATCAAGGACAACATAGCCATGATTGTAACTGACAACCTCAAATTGTGTGAGGACTACCTCGGAATAACATGCAGATATGAGAAGACATCCCAAAGTATAGAGAATCAAACCAAAACATAAATTGGAAAAAGCAAACAAAAACAAGATTTCAAAGTAGCTGTTTTTTTTTAAGACAAAACAAATGTGTCGTATTGTGGTAGAGAATTGATTAGAACATTTTAATTTTCATTTTAGGCTCAACCTGGAAGCTATCTCATTAGTTATGAGCCCAAGAAGAGAATTAAGACATAGACTAAACAAAATCTCATGAAGTAATAGAACAGAAAATGTCCACCCTTCTGTTTCAGAACTAGTTTTCCTGTTCACCATTTAGTTTAGGCAGTGTGATTTACAGTGGTGGGGTCATAGAAAGCAGTCTAAAACCTTTTCGTTTTTTTTTTTTTTTCCTTTCTTTCCTTCCCTCCTACCTTCCCATGAGATTGCCCTTTTTGCTTGGTTATATGCTCTTGACAGAAGAGATGTCTCCTGGGCAATTCCATTTTCTACTTGTGGGGAAGTGATAGACAAGGTATGCTTGAAAGAACTGGGCTCCACAGAAGAGAAATATGCAGTTAAATATAATAATATTGCAAAATAAGTGCATAATGATATTTTTTCACAGATTAATGGATCATCCCGGACGAGGAACATAGGCAGACAGTTAATGTCCTCTTCAGTTCGTACCACTCCACTACAGTGGGAGTCCAGATTGGCATCGCACACCTTGTGATCACCTTAAACAGCCACTGGATGTCACTGGTGATCCACGCAAATTCAGCTTAACCCTTTGAGCTTTTTCTTGTAATGCATAGAAAAGTCAGCAAAAAGGGCACTCACATGACCTTGGGAGTTTGGATTGTCTGCCATCAACATCATCAACAACAGATAAATAAGAAAATCTCACAAGAAAAAGGGATATGATCAACACAAAGCATAGAATGAGTTAAGATACTTCAAAGTACTATTTGAATGTGAGATGATGGCTACTTTTGACTCTCTTAGAAACATGATATCAAGCCTTCTTACATGTTCCAGTACATAATCACCTAGATGAAACGACATCCCTCTTTCATACTGGTCTGTGTTCTTTTAACAATCTGTGCAAGCTGGCTGGAAATTTGGTGATTCTTGTTTACATGTTTCAGCAACTCCAGGATCTTTCTGGAAGGACTGCAGAAATTCCTCCCGTTATCTGGGTATTCTAAATTACCTTAGCAGTTTGATGAAAAATAAGTCATTTTTCAGCATGTTCCTGCTATCTGAAAGGTAAAATTCCCAGTGTTAATCCATAGGAGAGAAGTAGATAGCTGCCTACCATAGCAAAAGAGTAGTGGAATGAGAACAACAGCAAACACAAAGCATTTATATTCACCAACAAGAGTTGTTTCTTCTCATAATTGGCAAACTCGCAATAGTGATGAACCAGTTCTTTCCATCCTTTACTACTCAGTATTTTAAAAGGAGAGCAGTGAGAAGTGCACTTGTCTATTGTAGAAACAAGGCTAAAAAGAAGATTTTTCTATCTTTTGGTACCATTGCACTCTATCTGTATACTTCAATGGCTTTTGAGTTTTTTTCTTCATGACAGAAGGTTTTTTTGCTTCTTCAAGCCCCAGCCATATCCTTGAGAAATCCATGCGTTGATTAATTAGACTTTTTCTCTAACATTTCAACTTAATACTTTGCTTGTTGCCTGATGCCAATGTCTCCTTTCTTTTGTGGATGGTATAGAGATAGTGATCAGACCTTTCAAAGACTCCTTTACAAATAGAATAAGACACATCACAATGAGGTCTTTTCACTGATACATCTTTAGATAGCTCATTAGCTATACGCTGTGAAGCCAACTGAGTCTTTAAAGAAAACTATAGTATACTCTCCAGTTAAAAGACTACTTAGCTGCCCTGTTGCAACTGAAAAACGACGTAAAATGTTACCAGCTGATAGTAATTTGTCTGTATAAGCAACTCAGAAGCCAACAGGTAATGGTCTAGGAAATTAAATGTTGGTTGGAAGGCGGATAAAAATTATGTTCTTAACTTTTTCATACTGTATTTCTCAATCAGCTTCATCATCCTATCTCTCACTTTAGACAACAGCTATGGAAAAGGATAAGCCAACCTCCAACATGTGCTCCAATATAAAGAGGAAAACCAAGTTCATGATACATGTTTCAGTCCACATTGAGGTGAAGTATTCTGGCCTCCATGGAGATAAATTATTCCTTAAAGTATATGATTCGACAATGTTGTCATTAATTAATTAACAAACTAGATTCCTGCTACTGATTATAAAATTAGTTTGTCTTAAAAATAAAAAGTCTTCAGGACTCCTTCTAGCAGATGCTTTCCTTGCAGTGTATTCTGCCAGACAACTACATGCAGTCTAATGAGAAGAAAACCTCCATCTATCTTGAGATGAATAATTGAAATGTTTGTTCATGAGAGAAATAGTGTAGACTCACCTGTTTTGAATGAACTTTGTCAGGTCTTGTATTTAAATACCACTTTCCCGTCTAGGGCTGCAAAACGTAATGTAGGTTTAGTGGGACCCAAAAAATTATGGGAGATGCTCTTGCCTTCCCAAGTTTCGGTATTTGACTTAGCTGGCTTACTCATTTTTGTTTAGAGGAGAAAGCAGGGGTCTCCCAAAGGAAATTCAGAGATTCTTAAAGCTATGTCACTCTACAAAATATCGCAACACAGTAAGGATGTTAAAAGAGTTAGTGGTCTTGTCCTGGTGTCCACACTGTACATTTCACACTGGATTTTGTTTCAGTGGGGTTTTACTTCACACCTGCTCCAGGTTTTGGTCCCACTGACTAAATCTCCATGAGCAACTGGAGCACGGAAGGTATATATTCTTGGGTACATCCCACAGCTTAACTTCCTCTAAACTTGAATTGAATTCATGTACTCAGAGGCAGCTACAGGATGCGAATCAAAGCACAGAAAATGAAGACTGTTCAGGTTTCACACTTGATGATACGCTGCTAAATGGAACTAAAATGCTAATGTGGACCCACTCTAAGCGTACGATAGACCTCTAAAGAAATTATCCAGTTAGTGTAGCTGATGTGCATGCCTGCTTATCTCTGTATCCATTTATCAAAGATAAAGATATATACATTGAGAAGGCAGTTCAAAAGACATATTTCATCTCTCTTGCAATTTTTTTTTCAAATTCAGAAGCTAGATCCACAGATAAAGAAGTTAGAATCTTGGTTACTTCCTGCCGCTAACTTATTTGATGATGGTAGGTAAGAAATTTAGAAGAGCAGAAACTGGAAATGAGAATTTTATTTTGTCTTTCAGGAAGCACTCCAAGAAAGCAAATCCTTTTCCTCTGTACCTGCTCTGTAGGTTTTCATGTTGCCAGATACAGTCAAACCCGTGACATTATCTAGAAAAGCAAATAGGATTTTGAAAAACTGTGAAAGACATTCCTATACGTGCTTAAAGAAAACAAAAACAAGAACAAACTAACCTCAGCTTCTGAAAGGAAACAGAAATTCTTCATAATTTTTTACCAGAGCAAATATTTATAGATTAACTGTCAATGTGTGTGTGTCAAGAGATTGCTATACATATGTGAAAAAGAACATGAATAGACAAAATGAAACTACAGATATAGAATGAGCACTTACCAACAGTGGTGACAGATTTATTAAACAGAGACCAGAGGAAGAAAAATGAGTCAGAGTACATTTAAAACATCAGTGCGATTTGCAATTCTTTCCGGAGGCTGTTAAGTACAGAATAGACAATATACAGAACCAGGAAGTTTAAATGAAGCAGGAAGTATAACTTGGGACTTTCCTTCTCAGGGAGGCCTTTATGTAGTCAGTGGTGCTTGCTCTGTGGCCATACACCCCCAGCCCACCCCAGCCTACCACAGAATATTTGCGTGTTCTTGCAAACTGAATCAAAACTATTTAAAAGCATCTCCTTCACGTCAGGATAGCCTGTGTAGTGATTTTCTTTAGAGGTGAGGTCTGAGTTTTTGGAAGAGTCTGAATTTAGTACTCCCTGACTTCCAGTGCTAGACACCGAGCTATCGTGTATCAGGGAAGGATGGTGAAAGCTCCATTGTCACCACCTTCTTAGAAGAAAGGATCAGTTATTCTAGGCTTCGGCACTAACCTCCAGGAGAAGATGCAAGGCTGTGTAGCAAGTGCTTGTAATAAAGGAAGCAAGACCCAGAGATAAGATGTGTTTAAGGCATGCCCTTTCATCTGAGTTTCCTTCTTTTCATCTTAGATCTCTCTACACACCCATGCTGGTTGTTGTGGATGTAATTTTGAGCAGTCTAGCACACTCCATGCAATGCCTGGGGAACCTGGCTCTCTAAACCAGCATAGTGAGTTCTATTACTAGTGGTCAACTAAAAAGTGCTGTGTGGGCTTACTCTGTTACATTAAATATAGAAACTAAGAGTTAAAATGTAGTTTATTTTGTAAATAATATGCATTTTTCTGTCAGTTAATTCTTTTGGCTACATTCATATTTGATGTCTGCAGTTCAAAATGCGGGTTTTTACAGAGGACCTAATTTTGCATGTAATGAACTCCACGAGACTTGACAGTGGGGTTTGAATCCAATATATTAAGAGCTGAAACTCAGAATTTGTAGGAGTTATCTGCCATGATTTTAGTACGAAAATTTCTACTGACTTTGTCTGTTGCAGAATTAGAAGAATACTTAGCCCCTTTGAAAATCTCTCCCTCAGGGTGAAACAAGGCTTTGCAGTTTTTAATACTGAATGGTGCACTGTTGGCTTTAGAAGTTTGAATCAACGCAGGAATGAGCTCTCAATTGCTTTGTCGGATTAGTCAAAGGATGTGAAATGCAGCATATGCAATTTTTATGCTTTTATATGGGGTTTATTCTTGCTATGGGATGGCAGAAATCTTCAGAACCAGCAAAAAGCCTGCCTGTATGTACTCAAATGTTTTGAACAAATGATTTTATATCCACACAGCTGACAGAGTGAGGGAGAAGCATCTTCTGTCATGCGGCTGCAGCATTTTTGAACTAGTACCAGCTACGTTAAGGATGAGTTGGCTACATCATTCAGTTGCAGCCTGAGTCTCTCAGGCTTTGCCAACATGATGTTTAGTAGGTGGATACAGGCTTTGTCTGTGTGAGCTCTGTCTGGGTCAGATGGGATCCAGCTGTAATCTTGCAATTGTACAGCTCCTCCTGGCCTCATGTTGGTCATGAACTATCAGATCCTGCTAGGAAGCTAGTTATGTTGTTTTAGGCTCAGGCCCATGCTAACAGTCCGCGTGTTGACTGACCAGATTACAATATTGCAGAGTGAGCTTATATTTACTTGGAGGGAGAAAAAAATCATGTAAATTTCCATGCTACTGCAAAATACTGCCCAGGTATGCCCTTAAACAAAACCCATAGCATACTCCAAAATATCTTTTGTGACTTATCTGTTTGAGAGAAGGGCAAATCCCCAGAGTCCTAGAGCACTGCTCTGCGTAAGTTTTGAGTGTTGTCGTCTGTTTGTAATAGTGATAAAAAATATAGATGTGCAAAAGCCCATCTCGGTGATCAAAAAATAATTTATCTATCTATTTGCATGTGGCATTTTGCACTTGCACACAAAGGAAAACGAGACTGAGTTCTCTTTGAAACAGTAACTATTTGTGGTTGCGGGCTAAAATGAGTACTAAAGTGAATGTAAATCAAGAGCCCTGGCATGTTAACTTACAAATGCAACAAAGGTGGCTTTTCTTGGTTTACAATCAGGACCCCAGGTGTCTGTGTTGTAGACTACTGTTTTCCCTGTTTATTTTGACTCTATTCACAGCTCCACTATATGTACCCCTGACAGAGATCAACCTCCTAGTGACAGTGGTTCCCTTCTGCAAAATCCAAAAGCAAGTGCTTTAAAGATGAGATGCTAAGAGTGCAATACAGAAAAGAATAGTAGCATTGGGATTTCTCCTTCAAATGCTGTTTACTAGTTTGTTTAATCTGGAATTTTTAAAGGTGTTTGAGGATGTTGAACAGTCCTAGGCTTACTGAAAGTCAGCTGCCTTAGGAAGTCTTTGAAAACTCTGACTTTAGCAGAAGAGTCACTGTCTATTTATTTGTATCCCAGTACGGTCAAACTGTGCATGTAACTAGCCAGTGTGGCTTCATATAGCACTTTAAGCTTCTCCTTCCCCTGTATTATTAATTATATTCAGTTATTGTCCCATTTTCTCATAATTTAGAACAGTGTTTTCCAATAAATGATTCCAGGAAAGACATAACTTCCTCTGTCAAAAATACTCTTGCCAGGAAAAGAGATACTGATTTTCTGAGCAAAGCACGTCTCCACTGCTAGACTTCTTCCATCAGGTATCACCAGCTGTAAACAGAAATAAAGCCCACTGCTAGCTGGCATTTGCCTCTAAGCCTTACCCTCCTCTTGAATGCTGACCAATACATACATGTCTCTGGACCTGTGTGCAGTCTCACAGACTTCAGTCTGAAGCTCTTCAGTTTAGAGAATTGGCATGTAAAACCCATTGATTGTATAAGAGGGGTCTGCGGAGTGATCTGCCATCCCCTGAGAAAGACAGAGAGAGAGCGTAGCTTCACTAGGCTGTGATTCCTAATGTATCCATATAATTAAGCTCGTTAGGCTGAAGTTAAACTCTGTGAATAACCTCCATATCTCTCCATGTATTTTTATCTGTGCCTAACGTAACTATCCTAATCATAATGAAAGTTTCTGAAATTCTAAAACGAATAGTGAAGAATGAATAATATCTCTGTTTATCAGTCATAAGGTATCTTCTTCAACAAAACAATATTGCTGCTATGAGGGAAAGCAGCACCTTAGAGGTGAAGTCTTTCACTGTCATCCAGTAGATCTCTCTCTGTGCCCTCTTATCTCACCGCAAGTTATCTTTTATCTTTAACTGCTCAGAAAGCAAGCGTATCTGAGCTCGCTATTTTTTGGTGTCACTTTTCATAAGGATTCTGCATCCTTCTGTGTGTGGTGCACAGATGCAAGGACCTCTTCATGAGGATATGCAGGTGAAAGAACAACAGCTCGACAGATCAGATTTAAATTGCAAGTTGCAACTCTCTCTAACAGCGGGGGGGACATTCAAAACCCAGGCATTGTAGGATGTCATGTGGTAGTTATAGACATTTGCCATATGATCAAATTTAATGAAAGACTGCAGAGAGACCCTCTAAAATCTCCCTGAGTGGAGGCATGTAACTATAGGAACTATTAAGCATGGGAGGTTTGTCCTCCAAGATTTGAGGTCCTTCTCTTTCTAAACAAAAATTTGTGGGGATTTGGGTAATAGTTTTGACAATGTTTAAAAAAAAATCAAGAATATTTGAACTTTATAGTTTCAAAAATAAAATGTTCTAAGGCCAATTCTGCATAATATTAATGAAGAAAAAAGAGGTGGAATATTGAGGATAACATGAAATGATTTTGTTCTATGTTCATTTTTTCTTGTCAGCAAAACAAAACTATTTTTTCATTTTTCTGAAAAACTTCCATTTTTACTGAAATAGTGTGCATGTATGACCAGGAAACTGAAAATTAATTAGTCTCAGAATTACAGTCTTAATTCTGCCATTTAATTTGGGGGAATTACCATTGCCAAGAACATTTTCACAGCATGAGTAATTTACTTACTATACCTTTATCATTAATAAACACAGATGGACCATAAACTAATCTATAGTACGTCCTCATTCATCACAGCTTTGAACCGAAATGGCTTCAGACTAGGCAGGCTAATCTGGCCTATGTGAGTGGCCCATTACAGAAGCAAGAACTTGTAGACCTACATCTGATCTTATTCTTTGTGCTTTCTGTAATTACAAATGATTAGTTGTGAACCCGTCTTGTATCTCAGTGGTAAAACCAATTTGCAAATTTTACAGTTTCACAGTCCTAAGAGATGTTGAATCTTTCATGCTGTGCAGTTGCAAGGAGGACTTCAAGCATCACGATCTCTCTAATCAGAAGAGGACAGTACCTTGGAAATGCAATGGAAAAGTTCCTGAAAGTTTCTCTGCTGTTTTCAAGCAAGATTTTTTTTTCTCTGGTCAGTTACTACTTCAGGTGATCTTGTCAACAGACAGTCTATGTCTGTATGCCTCCCTAACTATACAAAAAAATTCCAATAATTGTAAAAGATTGTTTGACTGCAAAACTAGATAGCTCTTTCATGTTCTACTGGATTAACCTGGATATACTCTTCTAAATCTTCTACTAACTTTTATATGTGTTTCAGTTTTTACCTCATAACTTTTACACCTAACATTTATACCCTTTTATACCTCCTACTCCCCTTTTTAGGCTTTATCTAGCAATAATAATCCTAGAAATTACTCATTTCTTACTGATTTTTTCTTCTTGAAAACTCTTGCTCTGTTCATATTTGTAACTCTTACTTTCACGTTTTATTCACAACTACTTTTGATATGTACCAGGACAAGGTATCTTGGCTTCTCTTGTTTCTTTTATGTTTAAAAAATACTCTGGGTAAAATATTCTTCAAGGAAATCTCAGCCACGTGTATGCTTTAAAAACAAATAAACTCACTTCAGAACTCAGGGAAAGTGCAGGAAAGGTGTCTAGATGAAAGCCCTTCTAATTCCCCCCCTGTCTTTATTTAAAGGACAACAACAGTAATGGAAATAGCCCCCGCCCTCTAATTCCTTGAAAACTGTGTGTCTTATTCTTATTTTAGGGTGACCTAACTCATATTCATTAAATCTCTGGCATCTCAGCTAGGGTTTGCAATAGAGTTGTTGTTATTGGTGGTGTTATTTAGTGCGAAAACTTGTGCACCAGCAACTTGACTAAGACCACCAACTTGTTGGCACAGTACTCCTATATTTTTATTAATTTATGTGCATCATGTTTTCCTCAAGAGTTAAGAGCAAAATATGCAGGTCTTGTAGTGGCTTTAACTCCATGAATACTGTGCTGTAAATAACAGGCTGGTAACAAAATTGTTATGGCAAAGTATCACAGGCTGGGTAAAACACTAAGCATTTCACTGCTGAAACAAAATCTCTCTGCATTTGTCACGCTCAGTAAAGGAGTTGATATCCAAACTTATCTTAAATTCTCAGAGTTCAGGAATATACCCACACCTCCCATGATCACAACAGAATAATAATGTAATATATCAGTTTTATGAGTCCTGTCTCTATTAAATCATGTGAATAGTAATTAAATTGTGCAATGAAGGAGCCACTGAATTCAATTTCAGCAAAAATCATCTTCCTGTCCTCTTTCAGTAAAAAGATGAGGTTTAGAGGTGAGAAGTAAATGGAGTCATATAAAAGGGAAGGGTGTTCCTCACATTGTTTTTCAACTATGTTTGTCACTGTTTGGCATAGAAGGATTTTTACAGTGCTGAAAGCACACTATATAATAGTAACTGAAAATTAGTGTTTGTAATCTAGAACCTGAAAAATAGAAATCTGAACTTTGGTAATTAGCTGTAGGGTAGCAACAGCCATGATAGGCGATTATTGTAGATACCTGTATGACTCAACACTAGCTGAGTTGCTCACATTTAAAAGGAAGCACTCATTCCATCCAACTTATCTCTCTGTCCTTATTAAACGCATTTCTTCCACTTCAGCTCCCAACCCACTACAGAGGTGTTCAAGTCACATGAAAGCACTGCCAAATAGGCACTAATTGGTGCCCCAGCTGACAATCTCAGAAGACAGGCCAAGGAAGGAGACTGAAATACTTTCCAGGTCAGCTCAAAGGCACTGTGGGGCAAACATGGAAATCTCATAGCACTCCTGCCTGTATTTACATCTTTACAGCCAATGTTTTTAATGAGTACCAATTACTCCTTTCTGAATAACTGTTTAAGTAAAAAGTACCAAGTTTCTTCCCCATCTGAGCTGTGGATGTCACTGAAACTAGATTCTTTTGCACACATATATGCATGTATCTGTATCCACTGCTATATTTTGTGTTCAGTATTATGTCAAAGAGTAAGCCTTTATTGCAACAGAAAATAAAATAAACTCTAAAAAGTGTTTGTCAGCAAACCTGAGACTATGTGAACACTGATCCTACAAGCTATGAAATTTTGAAAAGATGACATCTTAATTCTTTGGAAGTGGTAGTTTATTTTCAAGTGCAATTATTTTTTTACAAACAGACATTTTGAATGACTGTTGTCTAAGGGCTTTTATTTCATTTGACGGGTATAAGGTCTTTATGATTTTATTGTCACTTCACGTACACCTACATGATTAGTTCCTTTAAGCACAGGGATACTGAGCAGAAGTCTGACCTGTTATTCAGTGGAAATCTGGGATTTCCTTTAGAATGAAGACAACAAATGACAGTTCTCTTGACCTTGTGCCAGAGGTCTATATGTCAGTTTGCATTTTTTTCTGAGATGAGGTTTACTCATTTTTCAGTCTGACTTATGACATTCCTAGTGGTGTGTATAAACAATAGAGAATAACTGTTTACATAAGCAATGATTTTCATAGCTCATTTTTCTGACTCAGTTTAATTAATGTGACTTTAAAAAAAGCCAGATTCTCAAGTGTTATTTTAATGTAGCTCTATGACAAAAGCCATTTATTCTGGGTTGGGTTATTTTTTGTAGTTTTTTTTTTCTTTTTTACCACTTCACTGTGATTCTTTTATTATTAGAATTGTTTGACACCTAATGGTCTTTCCTGAATCCATGTATTGGTTCTGGCTGAGATGGAGTGAATTTTCCCTATAGCAGCCCTTATAGTGCTGTGGCTTATACCAGTAGCTAGAAAGGTGTTGATAACACATCAGTGTTTTGGTTACTGCTGAGCAGTGCTTGCACAGCGTCAAGGCTGTCTCTCCAACAATCCCCCCTCACCAGTAGGGTGAGGGTGGGCAAGGTCTTGGGAGGGGACATAGCCAGGACAGCTGACTCAAAATGAACAAAGTGATATTCCATACCATATGACATCTGCTCAACAATAAAAGCTAAGAGAAAGGAGGAGGAGAGGCATTTGTTATTATGACATTTGTCTTCCGGAGCAATTGCTACGTGTACTGAAGCCCTGTTTCCCGGGAAGTGTCTAGACATTTCCTGCTGATGAGAAGAGGAGAATAAATCTTTTGTTTGCCTTTACTTCTATACATGGCCTTTGCTTTTATTTTATTAAACTACCATTATCTTGACCCATGAGTTTTTTCCAGCTTATTTTCTCCCTGCCCCATCCTGATGAGGAGGAGGGTGACAGAACAGCTTGGTGGTCACGTGGCATCCAGCCAAGGTCAACCCACCACAGTCCCACCATGCCTCTCCATGTTCACCTCTTCACCATGGTGTGTCCCTGGAGCACCTTCTCCCCTTCCTTCTGCACTGACTGTGGCGTATGCAGAGTTGTTTCACATCTTCTCACTCCTCTCTCTGGCTACAGTTGATGTTGCACAGCAACTTTTTCCTCTTCTTAAATATGTTATCACAGAGGTGCTACCACTCTCACTGATTAGCTCAGCCTTGGCCAGCAGTAGATC
>Ga0181612_171635_pt1 | contig 18007 bp, 12 predicted proteins | sample HoacroProtozoa21_FD_119630 | JGI IMG/M metagenome (GOLD analysis project Ga0181612, IMG submission 119630) | Hoatzin crop microbial communities from Cojedes, Venezuel. Combined Assembly of Gp0051906, Gp0051904, Gp0051908 | reverse complement strand
CAAAACCAGATATTATGGCTTTTGGAGGTAAAGACGTGCTGTTGGGCCATGTGAACAAGCATTCAGTCCCTGCCCAGGTTTGTTTTGAACAGTGTATCTGCAATTACTCTGTTACATGACTTTCACAGGCCAGTTTATTCAGTTTTACAACCAGCCCACAGATCACAGTATACATTTTACTAAAAATCTATATTCTAAATTTTGGGCTGTTCGAGGTCGTTTAGGCTATTCTGTACGTACGAACTCCTGACAAAAAGGGTTCTCTTCTTCTGCCCTGAGCTTCCTGTTGTTGATTCCTCACTGGTCCCTCTGGACTGTTACCTTGCTGCTCTGTATTATTTTTTCCACACAGTCCCCAGTCTTGATGTTTGCAATATTGGAAGCTTCTTCCTGCAGACCTTGTTTTCTAAAGTTTCTATTTTTTTTTTGGTGACCTGCTGGGACATTCCCCATTTCAGGAGCGTTCTTTGCAAGATTGATTCGATACAGAGGGAAACAATTCCAACCTGGTCTTACAGGACGTGTTTCCACCCTGATACCCTGTTATTTTAATCCCACAGTGTCCTTTGCCATGCTTCGCATGGGTGCTGTGTGCAGCCCCAGTTTGCACCCACGTGAGCGTGATGCTTTCTCAGAGATACGCAGGTTGCAGAGTCGGATGGGCAGTGTTGTTTCTGGACTAGTGAGGATACTGCCACCAAAAGCAGAATGCCTCTGCCTGCCATCCAACTGCTTCTACATAAACAACAGTTTTAAGGCTTTATCTGCACATGTATCCTTTGTAGGAAGTGTCCTGTATCCTGCATTGTTGGTTTCCAAAGAGGAAAAAAAATCTGCTTGGAGTAGATCCTTTGGGGGATTCAGAGTTAGCTCAAGGAATGCGGCCCTGCGCCAAAAGCGTCAGGTGCAGCTGATCCCAGCAAAGCTCAGGGCTTATGAGGGGCTGAGTCAGTCAAGGAGGGTTGGAAGGATTTCTGGCCAGAAGCCTAGGCAAGGCAGGCTGGAGTCTTACAGCACTGTCCTGTCTGCGCTGATTTCTTTGGTATGCAGTGGTCGCCGAGGCGTGCGGAGGGTGGTCGGGGGCTTTGCTGTTAAACACAAACTGCAGGTGTAAAATCCAAACCACAGGAGGGGAATGTACTCCTCAGCTGCAGGGCCTGGATATACGGGAACCTCCAACATTCTACATGTTTTCTGTGAGCTCCAGACAAGCATACTGATGCTATCCTTTAAAAGGCAAAACCTAGAAAGCATGACTGGCTGTTGTGGCTCGCAAAGCCCTGCCACGTGGTCTTTGCTAGTCACAAGTGAGAAACGTGGTTGGTGCCTAGGACACTCCTAGTGTAAACATCAGCAACAGTCCATGCACCTTTGATTTTGAGACATGGCAGTTGTGTTTAAAAAAGCTTTGGTCCTAGTGAGAGAGGCTGCAAATCAAGGGACTGTTTCCCAAGGTTTGTTTCTAACCCTGGGATGTTTTTTCGGAACTGCCATATGCTCTCCTGAAGTTTCCAGCTCAGGTCTGATGGGGCCAGTGATGCTAGCTGGTGTCAGAGCCTACGCAGAGGGTACAGTGCTGGATTGTTACAAATGAAACTTGCTGGTGCCAAACAGCATAGGGATTTTGCATCATCTGATAAACACCAGGAATTAATTTGCTTTTCACTTCCACCCCACCACCGAAAGAAACTCATATCTAAACCTTCAGACCATGGTAGTCTTGGTGGGAAAATCCTGTATAATTTGTGCAAAACCAGCAGGGGAGGATGATCATTTCCACTCCCTGTAGGCTGACAAACAAAAAGGTTTGGATCGCTTTAATGGGCCTTGATGAGACACAAGAACAGCATCATTTCATCTGTGCCTGAGTGCTTCAGCACAGGCACAACACTGAATTGATGGCAAAAGTGTGTGGCAGCAATTACTGCCATGAGAGTTGCTTGCAAGGAAACACAAAAAATTCATTTAACTCCCTCACTCTCCACTGTAAGTTAGTTTGGATATGCTATATTCCCAGCACAGTTACAAATTTAAAAATAAGCACAGCCATGGCTGTAGCTGAAGAGGGACTAGAAGGTGTAACAGATCAAAATGTGCTCCAGAATGTACTGGAGAGTAGTGTAGTTTACAAAAAGCTGCCTTTTAAATCTTATGCCTACAATCTATTTCTTTCTGGAACAAAGTCTGGTGCCTCCAGCCTACAATACGAAGTGAGTCATAATATTGCCATTCTGCGCCCAGCACAATTGGAACATACCTATGGTATGAAGTGGGAGAAATATTTGGCCAAGAAGAAAGCTCCAGATTTTTTTAATACACTGTCAAGACATGCTTAATAAATGGAGAGTATTATTTTCATATTGCGTAATTCAGACTTTCTTCATTCTGGGTTGTTTCAGCAAAACATGCAAGCGTGTGCTTATCTTCAGTTAGTGTTTAAGCCCAGATGTTCGTTAACATACTTTTGGGAAGGACTTTCCTAAGGGCTAGGCTTCCTGACATGCGTGGAAGCAAACATATGCTTACACCTGCATGGGGACTGAATGAAGTCTTTCAGGTCGATAGGGGGGCAGAAAGCACATGAGCTTGCAATAGTCTGTGGTCCATTATTCTGTATTTCTGCTGTTTCCCTCAGGACAGATTTCGGTGGTCTCCAACATCACTCTTGTGGGCGTGGACTCAGCCAGGCTGTGAGAAACAGCCTGAAGAGGAGCAAGCAGAAAGCCTGTCTGCCCAGATGCAATGGCTTTGAGGCAGAGGATGAAATCCTCATCCCGACCATAACAACAGGCATGTTGCCTTCAGCAGACTGGATTTCAATCCATGTGTATGAACAGATGCTGAAATAAAGAGAGAAGCAACCACCTTGTAATGGCTGGCTGGGAAGTGTTTTGGCAAAGGAAACAGGGCTTGAACATTGAACTCTTCAGCTGAAAAACAAAGGCAAAAGCAACTTGTGTGCACATGGGATGGCAGGCAGGGCAGCTTGTGCATAGATCTTTGGCTCACGACAGATGATTTGGCCTTGATTCCTGCCCTGCAGCTGTGTGCCCCTCCCAATGCCAGTGCTTCCCTCCAAATAAAACGTATTGACAGAAACCTGCTTTTATATAAAACCCGTGAGCTCTCATGTATTACTGTGCTTATATGAGGGAGTGTTTATGGTTTGAACTTAATATTTACTTAATATACTCTACTCCTTGATATTAAATATTGTTACTGCTGTGATGCCTGCTGCCTGCAGGGCTTTAATGATCAAGGTCATCTACAATAACAGTGGTTCATTTTATTTTGAAGTATTCGATAGTGTGTAATGAATTGTTTAACATTAGGCAATGTATGCTTTATTATGCTGTGCTTATATATGAAGTGTGTTTCTTGACCAAACAGCCCAGAAATGTCTCTTGCTCTTGGTAATAAGAGCTCACAGAATCAAAGAGTTGATGAACATTTGAACCCTCCAGAGTGTGAAATAATAATGGCCAGCTGGTGCCATTTCAGTTGGGAAAGCAGATTTAAATCTTGTTTATACCACGCCACAGAGGACCACTAAGAAACTGGTTTGTATTGGTTTTAAGAGGATTTCAGAACAAAGCGGTTTCTCAAAATATCTGCCCTTTCTGAACAGCAACATTCTGCTGTACATGCTGGATCTTCGGACTTTGAGTTTGGGAGCAGATTCTGGAAAACAGATGGATGGACCACTGCTGAGACCCTCTGGAAACACTGAGAAAACTGTCATGAAATGTATGCCTATACAGCTCTTCAAACTCCTCTCCTTTTGTTAAAATGCTAAATTGTTATTGCTATGTTCATAAGGCAGCTTGGGGTGTTTGAGCAAACTCCCAGTTGTTTATCATAGAGATCGGTAAGTCAGACACTTTGCAGGATATACCTGGTTGATGATGGGTTGATATCCAGAAAGCCAGTGCTGAAGTAATTTGGGGGCTGGTTATGGAAAAAATACATCTTCTTGTAATCACAGGAAAACACTGGGGACACGTTTGTTTGATCCTATGTGTCATTTCATCATCATAACTTACTATTTGCTTTGTGATCCTTGAACAAGGTGAAACAATACTTTCAAGAATAGTCTCAGGGTCTATGTATGCCTATGTTCACTCAGTCCAGAAAAGCTCTTTCCTTACCTGAAAGTATGTGGATGATGGCAAACTGCAGAATTTTTTATAGCAAATTTGCTTTCCTTCTTCAACATTTTTCTCTGGAGTTTTTTCCACCCTTGTTCCTTCAGCTATATTCATCTCCATAGCCTTACTTCTTCCTAGTTTAAGATCTGTTTTCTTTTAAGCCAGCTACATGTCTGGGAAATATACACTCTTGTGTTCCAAGAGGGCAGAGGGAGGTATTTCTAGATATAGCAAAATGACAAACAAATAGAGAGAAATTCTAACCTTGGCTACCTTACTGTAAACTGAGACCATAGATCTTTTTTCTCAGAACTGAGGTTTCCCATCTGTCGATGGGTGGATAGAAAGCCCAGCAGATGTTGAAGAGACATCTGGAGTGTATCCTTTGCACTCCCAGTGTCAGTGATCATCACCCATTTACCATATATTTTTGCTAGTGCTAAGGGTTTGTGGTTTTCCCTCCAAATGGGTGATTGCAAAAATTGTGATGTGTCTAACATCCTCTTCTACAGCTACTAAGAGTTCCTGATACCAAGACTCCTGCTTAGCACTTGTGTTTCAATAGCCAAAAGTTTAATGAACATCTGAATGACCCATTTTATAAACTAGTGGTGGGTGCTGAGGGCTGGGCTGGCTACCCACCTGAAGAGAAGACCTTGATATCTGTGACAAGACTGTTGGCAATGGAGGAACCGGCAACCTTCAGCAGCTCAAGAAGGTGAGTGAGGTGATTTGAACCTCCTGGGAATCAAAATGAGGGGAGAGGATTTTCCAGGGAACCCAAAGTGATTAATGTCAAATTGAATTTGAATGGGATCCCCAATTCTACAAGGTGGCTTTGAAAATTCCAATGTAACTTTTCATAAGAGAGAGAGAGATGGAAGATTTTCCATCCTCCCACATCTGGTCACAGCCTGAGGTGCCCATGCAAGACAGAAACTTCTTCCAGTGAGCTACATTTTTTCTGCCCCAGGGATGACTCTATTGTACAGCGTGAATGCCAAGGTCCAGGTTCCTTCTGGGCTTTGCACATTTTCTCGAGTTGATGTTTATCTTGCCTGACCTGCTCTGACTTTCTGGTTCCTGTTACTGTTCTCTCCTACTGCTGCTGGTGAACTCTGGCCCTTACTGGGATTATGGTGGGGTTGCCTTTCTCTGAACAGGTATAGGGGAGATTTTGCAGTATTGGAGTGACCCTGCCCCATGCCGAGATGGCATCTGTATTCACCTGCTGATCAACCTCTTTTTCTTCTGTATATACTATTAAAAAACCTGGAGAGAAATAAAGCTCATTTACTAGCCCCTGTAATTAACAGCATTTGCGTCTGCGAAATGTGAATGGCGTTACACTGTAGTGTTTGCTTAGCAACAGGCATCTGTGCAAATGATTTGGAGCAAAATTCCCTGAAGTGGAAACTATAGGCACTTCTCGAACTGCTTATATAAATTGATATAGCAGAGAAAGAAAATTGGGAAAAAAAACCCCAAAACATTGGTTCTTTGTAATCTAATAAGTCTTTCTTTAACAAAAATAAATCACACAATATATGAACATTTCCTTGCATCTGTTGCAAATCTGTAAGGGGAAAATTGATCCTTCCTTCTTGAAAAATTTTTTGTTGTGTGTCATAAATACCTTTATTCTGATTTCCTGGGAGCTTAGCAGTTTGTACAGAAATGCATTAAGGAAATTATCTGCTTCTTTTGCTTATTTTATTCATCTACCTGTTGGCCTTTTGTTATATGCCACACATGCCTTCACTTCAAGGATTTTCCTGACTTAGATTTGCTTGGCCTCAGCTCTGTGAGTCTTCCAAAACCAGATGAACCCAGCAGTTTGTGCGAGCATAGCGAACCTTGAAAAGGATTGCCTAAAAATCTATTATTTCCTGTGTTTTCCATATCCAAATGTATTTACCATGATTTCCTCATACTGAAGATCATCAGACTGAAACTTCTGTATTATGGCAATAGGCACAAATATTTACAACTAATAGAGACCACGTTTAATTTTAGGTACCCACACCCACCACGATCACTGGGAGATGAAACCAGTCTCTTTCAGGTTATGTTTCCAGATCTTGTAAGTAAGAAAATCCATTAGACACTGTCGGTAGTGCCTTCTCATTACCTCTGATGGCTCTGTTTTTATTCTTGTGTGACAGCTCACAGCAGGAGCACATTAAAAAGGGTTGCTCATATAGGAAATCTGAAATTCAGTGGTCCTCAGACACCTTAGATGAACTTCCTCAGGTCAGATGTAATTCATACTAAGATGGGATTTTGAACCCTCTGTTGAGAAGCTCCTGGGAAGGATGGACCGTTTTAGCTTCTGGTCAATGGAATGAATCCTTTCTATCAAATAGCAGTGGCTTGGTTTGTTAATGTGACAGATGATTGAAATGCAGCTGTATGGGGGGATCCAGAAAGTGACCTGACAGTAAATGATCTCAGAACCTGGAATATAGGTTGAATTTCAAGTTCACACTAATTGCATACAACCTAATTCCCGTAACCACCACAGTGTTCTTCCTAACTTAATACGGCATGAGCTTCCAATCAGGTCCTTTGCTGTATATTTCCTCCACAATCTATAAGCAGCATCACTAGAATGTGGCCACAGACACTTCCCTCCGTGTCTACTGGGCATCATGGCTGAAGTCCTTGTCCCAGTGTCACTAACCGTGGCGTCCACTCACCCAGTGAGATTGTGTCGAACAGAGGGAAGATGTGCTTTGAAAACCTTAGAGAGGACTTGGGCTAACTTCGTTCTTCTGGAAATCAAACCTATGTGGTCTTTTTACTTAGAACTGCGGATATATTAGACAGTAATGTGATGACAAAAGTCATCAAAGGAGAAGAAGAAAAAAACCCACCCTGCACATAGCCTGTACCAGAGAGATTAAAGACACAATGAGTGACACTCAGTTCAAAGACTGTTTAATCTTCTCCTAAGGGCTTGTTTGGTGCTGCCATTCATTTTGCCAAGGCTTACAAGGATTGCCAACCTCACCCTGTAACCGTTGCAGCTCTTTTGTATTGAGAAAGCCCAAAACCATACCTGAGCTCACGCTATTTCAGGCATTTTCTTTGGAAATTTTTGTCTTTGTTGCACAAATTTTTAGAGGAAGTGGGAGTAAGTCTGCCTTTGAATAATAATGATTACAATACAGTAACTGTAAAATGGATAATAACAGGAACCAACTAGAACTGGCCAGGGGGATGATAATTCAGCTTTGTGACAACTTCTGAGGTTTTACAATTTATTTTCATTTTACAATGGAATGAAAACAAAACCTTCAGATGTTTTGTTTTCAATTTAGGTCTTTCTTGCTGCACTGTCAGAAATAACCAGAGGGCCTTGGACCTCAAGAATTTGTCCTTCGAAGTATTTAAAAAATGCTTCAACTTTCATGAATCAGCATTTTTTCCTGGTGGGATAGTTCATCAAACATGCTCTGGCCAGAACTTTTGGTAACCCCAGAAGTTCAAAATCATGAGTCATATACCCCAAAACATAGTTGTTACAAATCACTTATTTACGGTTTGTGGAGTGTTTCTGGACTGTCTTCTCTTAAACATACCTTTCCCCTCCATCCTTTAAGGATGTACATTATTTCCTACCCTCCTCCAATTCTTCTCTCCTGTTTTCTTGGACTTTTTGGTTTCTCATGCAACTGCCTGGCTTGTTTGACCTTCCCTAGCTTATGCACAAGAAGCAATGCTGAGATAATGCTTTTATGGTATGTTGTGGCAGGGGTTTTCCAGGAAAGAGTGGCTGCTGGATGGTCTCTGCAACAGATTACTGCAGTGGTGGTCCCACTACCGTTCTGCAAAGCCCTGTCTAGCTGCTCGTTGGTTTTCACTCATCTCGGACGGCATTTCCCATCAGGCAGAGCTGACATCTGTCAGAAGGCAAGAACATCTGCTCCCATGCCCTAGCCGGCTGCAGCCCTTGCCAGCTCGGCAGCGCTTGAGGAAATCAGAAGAGCCACACGGTAATAATTATCACTCAGTGCTTGTGGGGCAGCCGCTATGCCTGCAATGTCTGTGGTTTGATTTTGGACCCAGCTGGCTCAGAGGTGGCTCTGCAGGACTCATATCTAGCTCTGGCCAGCTCCATGTCCCATGCTGCACCCAGGCATGCTTTGGAAAGACAAACTTATTTTCTTTTTCTCTAGCATTTCAGGTGGGAAGACCCCAGTCTTTGAGACGAAAGCAATGCGGAAAATAAATACCAAGAAAAGGAAACGCAGCTATTCATGGAGAGAACTGCAGAAAGAGGATCAAGAGCTGGAAGAACTTCGTGTGATGGAAGGTACAAGGTGCTCTCTAGTCATGCTGACTTTGTATGAATTGTCTCATACACCTCATCACGACATATTGTGAATGCACTCAGCCAGCGACAAGGTTCCCCTGTGTCCTCAGGAGTTTCCACCCTGGTGGGCAACTCAAAACACTTTTTTCAGTGCAAAATTGCACAAGACTTGTTTTTTTTTTCACTCTTTCATGTTCATGCATCTAAATAGAGGGCTGGAGGAGAGAAACCCAGTTGGGAGCACCATATGGAGACAACGTAAGTTATTTCTGTTCCACCATTTTCTTGGCATAGAATTCCTCTGTCAAACATTAGCTCAGACTAGGGACTTCATTCTGTATTCACATACCCGATTGCTTCTTCCTTCCTTGGAAGTATCAGGAGTGACTTACAGTATTGCCACAAGGAGCTCTTTACAGGAAAAGAAATAAATTGGGCAATATGCTTCAAACAATGGAAGAATGAATTATTTCACTGTTTAACAGTTTCCTAGGAGGGAGAGTAGAGGGAGAGAATGCACTTAACGCTCTAAAATATTAAAATAACAAGAACCACAGCAACCTCACCCCTTTGGACTTGAATCAAACTGAATGGTCTAGGTAAATACCCAGCAGTTCTCCAAGTGACACATTCCATCAGATAATATTTCTAGGCATGGCAAAGCAAATTCTCCATATTAATGATATAGTGAACTAGCTCACTAATTTGGAGTTTTTCTGTAAGGCCTGGTTTCTGGAAGATTAGCTGAATATTTTTTTGGGCTATGAACTCCCCTTTTAATGTTGAGTTTGGTCCTGTTTTCATGGACAGTATTCCTGGAAAATTAATTTCTTAAGTCTGTATTTCACATATATTTTTTAATGAGAACCATTACTCCCTTGCATTCCTGGCACAGGCTTAAAATATTTAGAGCATTAACTAGAAGGCAATGTGATGAAGGGAATTGTACTTGATTTTTTGACATTTACTGGTTACATACACAGAACAAAGCAAAGCAGCACTGTGAAGGTAAAGTGTCTTTCTAAAACCTTAGATATCAACATACAAATGCTCTCCTAGATTTTTTTCATGTTTTTGCTGAAAATTTTAGTGGCAGGTTTTGAAAGAGCAAAAATGGGATTAAACAAGAAAGAAATTGCAAACTATTCTATAGTATCCTTTGTGTTTTAATATAGCGGAAAAGGTCTATGTGTAATTATAGCTCACCAAAAATAAAGATGCAACTGAAAAATATCTATCTATGTAGACAGAGCCTGAGTCCTCAGTGAGGTTCATGTGCCCATATGTAGCCATTCGGGAAGTGAGATCATACAACCCATCCTGTCAATAGCAGCGCTGTTGTCCAAGCTTGAATGGACAACCCAAGTCCTGGGCATTACTTCCACAAACCATTGTTCAGGTTATATAGAGTAAAATACATGGGCACAGGAAGCACTTTCAATGTGAGCTCATTCCAGAGCTGAGATTCTAGGGGAATTGCCCCTGAGACAAGGGGCAATGGGCACAAACTGAGGCACAGGAAGTTCCATCTGAACATGAGGAAGAACTTCTTCCCTCTGAGGGTGACGGAGCACTGGAACAGGCTGCCGAGGTGGGTTGTGGAGTCTCCTGCTCGGGAGATGTTGAAGACCCGCCTGGACAAGGTCCTGTGCAGCCTGCTCTAGGTGACCCTGCTTCAGCAGGAGGGCTGGACTAGATGACCCACAGAGGTCCCTTCCGACCCCTACCATTCTGTGATTCTGTGAAACTGTGAAGAAACAGATTTTGAACATCTCAGAATGACAGTTGCAGGGAAAAAAGGAACAAACTTTTGTTTTCATACAAATTGTATGAGTAATTTATCTTCTATCAAATGATCTCGTTTGGTCCATATTTCTTATTATAGCTTGTAATTTGTTCCACACAAATATTTTATTCTTGTCACTCACAATGAAAGTTGAATAGGAAGATTTGTCTCAGACATATGTTTACTAGTAACTGCGTAAATTTGGCTTCTATAAAGTGATGAGCCACTTCTTGGTTCTTCATATGTTTTTATCCTGTTTTAATTATATACACTGGGAACTGATGCAAGAAATTATGATTGAGAAGGATTTTTGGGTGAAGTACTCACAGATGCAAGGCCAACTTGTAGACCCAAGGTCTCGGAAGTAGGGAACTACTGTATGAGTGGCAACATGTCTGGGGAGCTTCTGCTCTGAAAATTGGTCTCTTGAGGGTGTGGGCAATTTTAAACAGATGGCAGAGTACTTATTTCTTATGGAAGATGCTGTGTCTCAGAAATGTAGTCTGTAATTTAATGGTAGGTTAAGCCAGTCGGTTTTCTACTGCAGGATTTTTCATCCTTTCGTGGAAGTAACTCTTTGATATTTTATTATTCAAATGTTCCTGTTGTGAAGGTATCCGTCATTAATAATACTCAATCAAACAAAAACTTTGCAGGAAGAAGTCTAAATATTTGCTAATGAAAATAAACTGGGTGAATAAATTTTATGGGTCTTACTGGGTGAGAGTAGGGGTGCTTGCAGTGTTTTGGTGAGCAAATTTAATATGTTTTCTAAAACATAGTAACTTCTGGATGAATGCTGAGCGATGATCTGTCTTTACATCTGTGTAAACTGCAAGGTACTGCTGGTCAGTTTGTTATTGGGAAGTAGCATCGAGCAGTAGCACTGGCTGAATGACTCAGTCTCTGATCCAGAAAAGGTATTAAAAATAATGATCTGTCATCAAATTACCTTCTGAAACATTCTCTCACCAATGCTATAAATACACAATTTAACTACATAAAGCTGGGCTATCTGAATGTACTAACAGCAAAACTGCTAGCTTTGGAAAACTGCTATTAATAGTACTGCTCCTCTAAAACCTGTACCATTCCTATGAAAAAAAAAGTCTTTCGTAGCGATATAGAAATAGGTACTTTGTAAGTGAGATAGCAGAGATAAAACACTTGCTGTAAACAGCGTGTTTCACTGTTGTTTAATGTATCTGCTTTACTGCCATTTGATGTCTAGTACTCAGTTTCAGTACAGAAAAAACAGCGGAGCTTGAGAATGAGAATCACGTTTTTCAGTTTGTTCTTTATCATTCGTGGATAGTGACACAAAAATCATGTTTGATTATAATTAACCTGTTTTATGTTAGAGATATGCTGTTCATTGGACAACATTTTGTCTTTAACTTACACATTTTCTTCATTCTTTTGCAGTAGTATATTATCTTCAAACTTTTTTGGATCCCATACTGATTCTTTTGTCAGCTTTGCAAAGCCTCTACATTTTACAGCCCTAAAAATATCCTGACTTGGAATTCAGCAGTTGCTGTCAAATACTAGCAGCAAATTTCTCCTCTTGTGAAGGAGAGCAGCCAGAAAATTGGCTGATTTTGGTTGATTGTACCCAACAGCTTGGGACTGCTCTGCAGTGTACCGATGATCCTGGTTCCCTGATTGTTCCTAGCATGGGTCCTGCTGGACTGCAGCATGGCTTGCTGCTTTGCTCGCACACCTTGTTCTTTTGAGGCAAACCAGGATACTTGGAGGAATGTTGTTGCAGTTGGTCTCTTCCTGACACTGAATTCAGTGTGGCTGGGTGCGTGTGGGCCCAGAGTTAGGATGTGCATTTTTTAAAAATGGTGTGGGAGTGACATCTCACCAGGTTTGGGGGAACAAGGAAAAGTGAGTTTGGAAAGCTCAGTGTCTGTGATTTGAAAATGGGAGTTTGCTGGGTCTCTGTTTAAGTTAGAAGAAAGAATCTGAAATAAGGTGAAAAGATAGTTTTAAATAATTTGAATAAAACCATTTCTCTTTCTAAGGTAGAGGTGATTCAATGCCTTGATGTTTAGGAAGGTGTACAACTATTTATTAGTTCTCCAGTTGTGTATATTAGGTGTAAGGAAATCACTTCACATAATATCTGGATATCTAACTTAGCAAAATGTAAAAATGATACAGCAGGTGTTTTTTAGAAAAAAAAGACTGAGGCCAAATGTTTTCTTTACATCAGAGAAAAAAAAAATTAGCTTTAAAAAGATAAAATTCCAATGTTTTTATCTTGCAGTTCACATTAAAAATGTTTATGGCTTGCCTTTATTTACAGGGTTTTTAAAATTCTCTTACAGTGCCCTGTTCAGGCGGAGACAGGCTTTTATGGACATCATCAAGGAAAGAGATCTTGGAAAAATAGAAGGGCAGACTACCAGGATCTAGACTGTTTACCTTATCCAGGATCAACTGGAGCACGACCTAAAACTGATGTAAGTAGCTACAGCATATTTACAACATTCTCTGACTCCGAGGTTCAGTAACCTCCAAATTTACTATTTACCATTAAAATTGTCCTCGCATTTCTTCAAAGTGAATTGTTCTGCAAATATGGTGCTGCATGGAGGAACTGGGTTTGAGGAAGAGGTACAGATGAAAGTGAAGCCAGTCTTCAGTGAGACTCCAGGGCTGTGGGATTCATTGAATCTGATTTTAGACAACTCTAGTGAAGACTTCTACATCTGAACAAGTCACTTGGGCTGTCTTTATAGTCAAAGGAAAGAAATGGGCAGTTCTAAAGAGTAATTAATCTCATCTGGAAGTTAAACATGATGGATTCCAGGCATTGGATCAACTACTGCATCTTCATTGCTTATTTTAGAAATAGTCTCTTAGGATTTTTAATTTGGGAGTTGGTTACACCCAATTCAGTGTGATTTCCACCCTGCATTCTCCGTAAGCAGAAGTGTTCAGCTCTGGAGGTTTAGTTAAGCCCTATTTCTAATCAATAATAGCAATATTTACTTCATTTCTTTTTTCTTTTTACAAGGTGATGCTGTAGTCTGCAGCTGAAGTCTGTTAAAATCTGTCAGAGGGTTTCCCCCAAAGGCTTTGATTCACTTCCTTAATAGCCAAATGTTGCTATATTTATGCATGTAGAAGTAAGCTATTTTAGGTTCAGTGTCTTGGTTCCAAAATGCAGATGGTTTTGCCTCTCAGTTGTAAATTACTTGGGTGCCAGCAGTGTCCATGGTCATCACACAACATAAAAATGGCTGCACTGGATTGAATCAAAGGCACTTAAAGTTCAGTATCCTTTCTTTGGTAGTGGTCAACGGTAGATGTTCAGGAAAGAAAAGTAAGAACATGGTAAGCAGATAGTATGCCATTTAAACTTCCTTTGAGATATTTATCATGCAGACACAATGAAGTCAGAAACTATATTGCAGTTTTATAATTAATAGCCCCCAAGGGTCTTTTTTTGTCATCAGTTGTGTCTTTTGTATTTATTTGTATTCGTTTGTTCTTTTGATATTAAAAGCATCTTGTAGCACTGAGTTCCAAAGTTTAACTGTGGAGTATGTGAAAAAACACCTATTTCTTGTTGTAAATTTGCTACTGTATTATTAATTGGGCTGTAACTCTTGTACTGTGAAAAAAAGTGAATCTTAGGAATCCTATAGGAAGTAGTGGATACCTGAGACTGGGGGTTCTTTTCAGCGTGTCTGACTTTTTATTGATATTGTGTTTTTATCTGACTGTTTATCTTACATTCATTCAGCATCATGAGGTCTTTTTACAGCAACTGGCGGTCACTTTTTGTTTTTATTAACTTCTGTAATTTAATGTCATCTCTGTCCCTTGTTGTTCCTCCATTTTCCGGATCATTTATGAGTATATTGAACATGTATCTGTGAGACTGTCAGGTAATATCTGTCTACTGTAAAAGAAAACAAACAATTATTTCTAACCTTTTTTTCACTTCTAGTTAGCAATACAGAGACATTTTTATTTCTTGACATCTTTTTTGTTTTTCCTCCTTGCCAGCGTATTTTGAGTCTGATAGATAGCTTCATCTGAAGCTTTTTGAAATGGAAGTACATTGTATCAGCCAAATCATTCATATCTGCATGATCAGTCAAAGAACTTGGCCTCCAAAAGCCATACTTGCACTTCCCTGTTAGCCCCTATTACTCTCTGTGTGCTTATTCTGTTCTGAAGCATACTATTTGGTAATTTTCTGCCCTGCATATCAGTCCTACTAGCATCCCTTCTGCAGATAGCTTCAAAAGCATTTTCAGATATTGGCATCGCATAAGCCAACCTCCATTCCTCCGATCCCATAGGCAATAGATTTTTGCAACAGTTATACGTTAAGTCAATAGCTCAACAGTTCTCTTTCCCCTGATGAGGTGCTTATTTCAAGTTATCTACAATTTTGATTAAAGTAAAATCTATTACATTGGAGGTATCTTTAAAACCGTTATACTGTTCATCTACCAAAGAATGATACACGTGCCACCATACAAATTCTGTATTTCATTAAATGAGCCTACTGGTCACTGAAATGGAAATTTGGAGGTGGGCTCCACTTGCTTACTAATTGAAAACAGTGTTCACTTCCTACTAGCTGTTTCCTTTCCTTAGAAAATAAATTTGCTGCATTTCTGCAAAAGCACAGATGTTTGTTCTGGTTTGTCGCTTGTTCTAGTTGGAAAAGATAGCAGAAGTCAGTAAAAAGTAAGATATTTTCCAACTTTATTGGGTTTTTTTACCTCAGCCAAATATTCAGGCATGCAGATGTATCATTGCTTAACTACCTTCCCACTAATACTATGTAAATATTTTTGAAGTGATGTTGCAGTGATAGTGTTGTTTGGCTAGAAGTATGTGGGAGAGAAGGCAGAGAAAGAAAGTTTGGGATTTTTTTCTTTTCTGAAGTCTACATTTCTCTTTTTGTTGAAATTCGGGATATACTATTGCAACAAATATCAGTTCCACAAATCTTCATCAGTACAGTCCACGTAATGTATCAAGCATTTATACTCCTGTAGTAACAGCAGTGTAAGGCAGAAATTACTACTGTTGCTTAGGGCACCATCTCATCTAGAAGCCTGCTGGAGACATAGAATTTCTCTAGAAATTAGTGGGCTGTTTTTTTAATTGGCCAGGGCTTTAAATTAGGGATGTTTGCAAATTTCATTCAGGAGAGCAGATCATTTTACTTCATTCAAAGTGCTGGTTTTGGTGTGTATGCTACATTTCGGGTAAATGCGAATAATGCTATGTCCAGCTCCAGGGGTTCAGTCTGTGGGAGTCTGTCGTGTCTCTCCAATACTTGGGTTTTCACTGCTTATTCCTTAAGATACAGACTCTTCTGTATTTTTAAAAAGGGCATGACAAAGTTGCTTTTATTATAGTGGAGGGGATGGATCCAAATGACAAAAGGCCCAATTCCTTCTTTGTCACATCCAGATTTCGTCCAATTAAATCCTATGATCCAAGTGGTAATATTACTTAACTTGGGAGTAACACAGAGATAAATCAGACCCGTTGTATTTTGATGAGCTAGTTTTAATTCTCGTCCAATTTTTAATGAGTCAGACGGATAAAAAGCACTTATCTGTCTCTGCACCCCGGGAGCTCATACACCCAAGCACTTAGAAAACCAAATACTCCATGACTTATGGTGATCAGTAAATGTAGCAGAGGAGACCAACGTTAGAAATAGCAGGGATGCTGTAATTCAGGAATAATATGCAGACAATTATGCAGGACACAGTAGTTCAATTCTCAGTACAAGGCAGTGATGTTAGCTGCACAGTTTGATGGATACCAGCTAGGCTGACAGCTTAAAAGGTGCAATGAAGGTTTCTTTGGCAAACTTGTGTCACAGGAGGTGTTCTATTTGTATGCCTTTAAAAGCTGACTCAACTTGTTACAACATTTTGATAGAATAATAGTGAAAATCATGGGTTTAGGGCTATGATGTGTCATGTCATGTCTCCCCTCCTTCCTTCCTCCCAAAAAGTTGCATCACTGTGGGAAACATTATTTGCGAGCCACTAAAGGAGATGTGTACCTGACATGGTGGGGAAGTCCGGTGCCTGAGAGACAAGCAGCAAAGTTTCACCTGACAAATGTTGGCATTTGGAAATCTGTGTCTACATCATAGATGTTCCATTAATGGAGTGAAAAAAGCACTTCTACAGCAAGATCCACCTCACCCTGAAGTAGTCGTCTGAATGTAGGTCGCCTGGTTGAAGTGCTTTGTGCCCCCAAAGTGCTGATGTTGGTTGGTTGAGCATTTGAAGAAGTGACTGGCTGAGGCATAGGTGCTTACAGCTGGGGAGCTAAATCCCTCCCAATGGCATCAAGTTACATTCTGGTATTTGATGGGCAGTGCCTGCTTCTCCATGCACTGAGCAGAGGAAACTTTGAGATCCTGATGGCCTAACTTACAAGTCTAATACCGAGTGGTGTAAAAACCCGATCAGCAAATACCCTCTAGCTTTTGCAGAAAACACAATATCCCCTGCAGTATGCACTCTGTGCCTTAGTAAGGAAACAAAACTTCAAGTATTGGTAACAAGGTTGGCTTTTTCCTTTATCTGTGGTAAGTCTGCTTTTAGGTTTTCTTTTTAAGTACAGTTGATGAGCACACTCTTGATTTCTTATGCTTTAGTTCCACAAATATCTCGAATACATTAAACCAAGAACGCTAAAATTAATCATTATATAGGTTTCGGGTTTGTTTTAACCTGTACTTTGTTTGGTTCCCTGCTCAGCCACATGACTATGTAGGCTGGTGCAAGAGAGGGTCAGAGTGGCTGGAGATGAGATGGGGTGAATTGCTTCCTTCGGCATCAGAGCCACCATCAGATAGCTCAAACTGGTTGTAGAACTATAGTTTATCTGTGCTAAGCCACTTGATTCAGAAAATGGGAAGCAAAGCAATGCCTTGTAACCCACATGACTGAGAAGTGTTTGTGATTCTTTTAAGAAGATAAATTATTCTTTTTTTGCTGTGAAATGCTATTTGTTGCTTAAACAGTGTCTGAGAGTTCAGGCCAGAGGTTCCATAGATGTGTGATATCTTCTGACATTGTTTAGAAATATAAAACTAATAATACTGTAATCTATGACTATAGCAGTCATTATCTCTTTGTAGGCAGTGTGATACTTGCCTGACCCTGTGACATTTTTTTGAGGCCAGAGAAATTCAAAAGTAAAAGCAGCCAAAGGAAAATCAGAATCATTGTGTTTCTCATGCACTACTTGTTCAATATTGCTGCCCCTGGACCAGCAGGGATCAGAGATTATTCCATTAGTGAGCATGTGTGACGAGCCTTTTATCAGATAGCTGCCAACATGCAGTGCAGAGTCAAGTTACAATGTGACAGCTCATAACAGTTTGTATTTCTACTAAGCACTCTTTTGGAATTTGAGTATCTTAAAGTATTTGCAAACCTTAGGCTGATCCTTCATTTCTCCATGAAATATGTAAGCAGAGTCTTCATTTTACATCTGAGGTTAGAAGATAAGTGTATATAACCTGGCTCTAAAAGAAGTTTCACACACTATCACTGCTGGATGTGGTCATAAATTTATTGGTTCACAGTACAATTTACAGCAGCAGTTACGTCCATTATCTCGTAGGGTGTGTTTCCCTAGGTGAAGATTAGGCAGATCATGCTTTACCCTGACCTTGCCCACCATTGAAAAAGTTGATAGTAAAGCCTCGAGAAGACTTGTGCAACCTCAGGGCAAAGTTTT
>Ga0181612_170846_pt1 | contig 18011 bp, 8 predicted proteins | sample HoacroProtozoa21_FD_119630 | JGI IMG/M metagenome (GOLD analysis project Ga0181612, IMG submission 119630) | Hoatzin crop microbial communities from Cojedes, Venezuel. Combined Assembly of Gp0051906, Gp0051904, Gp0051908 | reverse complement strand
TCAAGATGGCCCTGCTCATGGCAGGGGGTTGGACCAGATGACTTGTAAAGGTCCCTTCCAACCCAAACTATTCTCTGAAGAGCCTTCCCAGGCACTCTATTTCAGTGCCTCACAGTTAGAAAGAGCAGCCTAGCTGAAGTCTAGTACTCTCGACTCCTTAGCTGTGGATCTGGAAAACAAACTGTGCTCTTCATGCAAGGTTTTCTATATATTTGCAATTTATTAAGACATCTTTTTGTGGGAGCAAACAATACTAGTTTTTCAGTCTTTCAACAGAAATCATGTTTCAGAGATCCCAAACTAATTCCTCTCCTCTCCAGTCTTCCCTGAATTACTGTGCTCAACCTGGACCCAGCTGAGACTTTACCAATGCCGCAACCTTGTTCAGTTGAAAAGCCAGCTATCCGTACGGGTTTACGTTTAAACAGCATTCTTTTCCTGATATCCCCCTTGTTGTCAGCGGGCAACTGACTCAAATTTATCTAGATAGTGAATATGCAAATATGATTCAAAGGTAAACAAAAAGAAGCTGGAAAACCTCACTGAAACCTCAAACGCTGTGGCGGGTGATCCTCCAGCACCTGTCACACAGTCCGTCTGTAACCATCGCACAGAATCTGAGATTCCACCCCAAAATCGCTGCAAAGACCAAGCAAGCATGTTCTCTTACAGTATTTGCCTTTATCACATCTGTTTACACTGCATTTCCCACAGCAAAGAACGTCTGAACTCGTATCGATAACAAAGACAGAACAGCGTAGTGACGGTGCTGAAGGAGGAGTTTGGTTTTGGCTGGTCTTCCAGACTTTGGGGTGTGCGAGACAGCAAAGGGGCGCAGACACAGGTCACTAGATATTTCCGTTTTCTTTTTCACTATCTAACTGCTCTTCTGGTTTGTTAGGGCTCAGTATCTTCTTTCCAAGCACCCAGTTTATCAAACCACTGGACATAAATGCCACATATTATAGCCACAGTTCTAGAACCAGTACTTTGGGAGCGTGCTCTCACCACAGGGCTGTTTGGATCCCGTCCACTCACATACAGCTGCCCAAGTTACTCACCTCTCTGATAAACAATTTAAAGCCATGACATGCACGGCTTATTCAGAATTTCCAAAATGGACAGAAATGAGTATTTTCTGGTGTTTCAGACTCTTCAACAGCTTACGTTTCCAGAGGTAAAATGGATGTGACAAAATTACAGCCCACTATACTTTTGTTACAAGATTTCTGCAAGTCTTCATAATAAAAGTAGAAATGATCTGAGAAAATACATACAGCTAAACTCAGAAACTCTTGAGAAAACTTGGCAGGGCTAAGTTCAAGTATATGAGGAAAAAAACCCCAACCCTGCAATAAATTTTGTAGTATATTTGATATCATGGAGTTGTCAAAGAGTCTGCACATGGTAAAAAAGAAATTAAAAAAATCTTAGCCACGTCCAAAACATGTAAAATAATTCTATGCAGGTTCTGATTAGAACAATATGAATAAATGAAAGTAGTATGTTGTGTATAAACAAGACTTTAAAGAGCCTCAAATTGTTCCAGTATTTTGTAAGGTGGAAGTTTAGTACATGTGTAGGTATTTACAGAACGAGGTTCTAATTACAATTTTTCATAGAGATACATTTTGGTGAAGACATTAACCTGGGTTAATGTATCAAAATTTATTTCAAAGATATAGAGCTGAGGAGCTGGATTTATATATAGATTTTTTTTCTGGAGTGCCACGTGCAGTTTGAAAACCGTAACATACAGCAGAGAGTAACAGCTTTATCCTCCTTATAATACAGGCGTACAGGCTCTCTGTTGGTCCTGGCTTTATTAAACTCAGTGCTAATGGACCAGAGATGAATCCAACTGTTGTTTTCTTTTATTATAAGTTCCATATTTTCATCTTTATCACTGTGAGAGGAATACTAATTTCAGTGATTCAAACACTGCTTCATTCATACCAGGGACCGCACAGTCAGGCCTCTAATAACTCTCCAAGCCAACAGAACTGAAGCATAAACAAGAGACGCCCATACAGCACCAGATCAAACGCCAGCAAGTACACTCCGATCAAAAACTATGGTGGAGCCTGTAAAATTGAGCCATAGAGGGTTTCAGATTCCTGAGAGACTGGAGAGCTTGACCTCTCATCCTATAACTGAATAAGAATACTAATGATCCACTCAGTTCAATGGAGAAAAGAGGTGTTTATTTGGAAGCCATTACCCGATACCCAAAAGACTACTGTAAAATGTAGCAACTGCCACAAATTATTATTTTCAGAGTGAATTTTAAGATTTTTCAAAGTCTATGATCTCCTTTCATTCCAGAGCTCTCTGAAACATCATCTTCCACTTACAAAGAAAAATTCAAGAGGTTTGTTTTTGTGTTACTGTTTTAAAAATCAAGATCTCTAAGCCAAAACCCAGAAAGGTAAAATCATTCTAGCTTTATAAAGACGGCAGCCTGTTCATCATTGCCATCTTAGCCAGCCTTTGGTACCTGGAGGAAGCACAGCTGTGGACTCTGTGCATTTTGCGGACATTGGAGATCCTCACACAACCATAAGGCACAAGACAAATCAGATTAATGCTTCAGGCATGAGAGTCATTGCAAACTTGCCGCCAAATAGCTGCCGGCTGAGCCAACTCTGCTGCCAAAGATCCACTATATCTGACCACAGGGAGGGACAGCTTCAAGGCAGCATGATCTGGCGGACCAAGCTATGGACTAAGAAGAAAGGACTAAACTCAGCTTGACACTGATTTCTTCCACATCCTACATGAAACCACAAAAGCAAATCTACGTAAACTCAGGCAGCCACAGTAATTACCTACTACTCCCATTCACATGAATATGTGTTCTCAAGATACTTCAGCTTTACAGGATCTACTTCAAAGATCACTGCTGGCAATGGAAAGAATCCCACCGTTGGCCTCATTGATATAGATCATGCCATACAGTTCATTCACAGATGTAAAAATGCAGTGCAAAAGGAGGCTAATGTTATTTCCCATTACATATACGCCTGTGGTAGTATGCTTGTACTTCTATAAGCATGCACGTGCATTTTCCTCTACGAGTATACTGTAAATTTGGGAAACACACTGTGTAACAGTTCTGTATCTCACAGGGACTGGACTAAATAGTTGTGGTGCCCCAGGGATTTGACTGCAGAACAGTGCTATTTGCCCTTTTTTTTTCCCCCACCAAGTCTCCATCATGTGAGAGTTCCTTGCCTGTGTAGAAATTTACAGGAATTGTCAGGAAGTTTTTTTTAGGGCGCTTGGCACTGGCACAAGGATCAGAGCAGCCTCCTTGTTCAGCATTCAGAAAAACACAGCTGGAGCCACGTGTTTTTTGAGTGACTAGGCCTGCGCATATTTTCACAAAAGGATTTGACAACAATTGAATAAAGTTAGGACAGAGAGACCAGTAGATGCAACTGGTGCTTGGCAGAAACGCAAGGTAGAGCAGTTTTGAAACTCTGAATACAGACATGCTTTGCTGGAGCTCTGAGCTTGGACCTCAACAAGTAGAGGTTTCATTGCTACCTGTGCTGTTAATCCATTACTGCCCAAATTAACAAGAGGAATGACACATGCAATAAATTAGGTCTAGGATCTGTGTCCAGCTATTTCCTTCCCAAAGAAGATTATGAGCTACGGCAAAGGTTCAATCACTCAGCAACTTCTCAGAACTTGAAACTAGCTGTTATATTCACAAATGCACCTAACACCATACCCCATTATCCTGTACTTTCTGCATATTAAAGCTATATGACAGGTCTGAGTTTAGGGCGATGACATCATGGAAAGGCTGTAACGACAATAACGTCCCTATACTGTAAACGAGCAAGATTCATTTTGTATAGGCCATGCATAGTAAAAACGATCCCACTGTTTATATTTTGTAGGATTTAAAAATATAGACTACAGTGATAACGGGTGAAAACAGACAATGTAACTTTTTAAAAAAGGTCTTTTATGAGTTTCTACATCTGCTAGATAAATAAATGTCATAATCATATATCTTAACTATTACTGGCCGAGAGCTCATCATTATTTGTCCTGCCAAAAGAAAACCTATGGTTATCGCGTGTATTCAAGATGTACACTGGCACAGTACCTTTATTAATAAACAAAGTTTTGACAAATCTACATATGTATATATTTATATATCATGCAACTACCCACTAGTAAACAAGATAGGAAGAGTATTCTCATTCCTCACCTTCCTTGCTATTAAAAGAGAAATATTTTGTACACTTGGTGGCACTGTCAATCACAATTTAAGAGCGCCACTATGTTAAGTTTAAGAACACCGCTTTTAGCCTTTATTCTCTTACAAATTTTTCAGCTCATTCATGTCAATGAAAGTTCTGTATGTGAAAGAACATCAGAGAGGTATGAGTAAGATGTTATCGCCTAAGCCACTGAAACTCAAAAATTAGTGCAGAGGAAATGTAGTATGCTATAAAAATGATATTAAAGATAAAAAGTACTGTATTTTTTATAGACATCATAATTGCAACAAACAGTTTTTGCAAATATAGGCAAATTGGAAATGATCAATTGTAGTCATAACATTGCTTTCATTTCTGGTAGTTTCTAAAACAGAAAATACACTTTATATCACTACAGATCACAAAAACTATGTGCTAAAATAACAGAAGTTTGCGAAATCCCATTTCAATTTCCAAACAGATAATTTTGGACAGGATATTGGACAAACTGCAGATACCTGAGGTACTCAAATATTAAACTGGCCTTTTTTCTTTGTAATTATTTAACCTCCTGGAATATGATCATTGCTTAAGATACAAATCTGAACTGATACATGCATTTTAATCAGGACAGTATACCATCAACTTTTACAGCAACAGAAGAACACACATCTACGCAGTGTTTATAACAAGTAGAATTAAGAAGAATCTAAAGTCTCAGAGTTGTTACACAATTTCTTTGTTATGCAGGAAAAACTCCATAAAACACCCCACTTCAAAATCTGCTTCTTATTAGGCAGTTATACAAGAAAGAAAATACTGTATGATTTACTGATATGCATTTTGTCCAAATCAGATTAGTTTATCTCTTTTCTCTAGCCAAATTTAAGTACTTCAAAAATGCATAGCTACAGCCCTTTTTTTGTAGGATTTGCAAAACAAATCCCGTTTTTGACAGCACTAGAAAAACTAGGCATCAAAATCTAAGCTATTATGTAGTGCACATAATGTTCAAATTAAGAAATCGGTTATTGTCAAAAGCAGTGGTAATCAAGGGGGTCTTTCTAACAAAGATCCAATCCTGCGTTTCAGCGTTTTAAACATAACTTGTGCACACAGGGTCATGCCCTGTAGATCTGTCCTCAAATTCAGATGACATAAGGGAAGTGCTTAAGTTTCTGGGAATGCTGTTTTTCAGGAAAGCACTTACATGATGACTAGACCATAAAACACTTGCTTATGTTAGAAATCTCCAATAAAGCAGAACTAATTTCATATCACCTGTTCCTTAAGTAACATAAACTTTGATCTACAGAAACAGATACGCGCGCACAGAGCGAAAGGCACTGATGAGACCTCTTCTGGGATGCCGTACGTCCATGTAGTCATGCATGCGCAAGGAGATGAAAAGTCCAAGAGGACAACCATGAGAAAGACTGGGGAACAGAGAGTCTGTCTGCTTTTTGTGAGGAGACTGAGAAAACCTGGCTCGGTAAGTCCTACAGAATGAATGCTGAGAGAGGATATGATTGCAGTCTATTAATACATCCTGAAATAAACACCAGGGAGGGAGAAGAGCTATTTCAGTGGAGGACAATGTTGGCAGGAGAAAAAATGGCTATGAAGTGGCCGTGAGTTGCACTTATCCTGGAAACTGGAAGATTTCTAATTAGGAGAGGACTGAGATTCTGGAACAGCTTCTCACACCAGCAGTAGCAGGGGAAAAATACTGAAATACTTCCCAACTAAAACTTGACCGGTTTACGAAAGGCACTGCATGATAGGGCTGCCTGTAATTGTAGAAGACCGCGTGCAGTGAGCAAGCAGATGCCTCCCGGTCCCATATTCCTTCACTCGTTACTTACTAGCTCACAAGCCAGCCACAGTACACTCTGTAGGAAGTCTTTTTTGTGGTTCACAGAGAAATTCAAGATGTTACTAGTGAAATCTTCAAAAAATTGCACAGTATGTGCAATTTAAGTAAATTAATCTTCCTACATGAACCTTCATTTGTTTGCACCTCCTGGAGTTCTGTGGGTATATCTTCAATTTACATTAACTCTTCTTTAATGCCTCATCTTCTGTTTCCATTAACTGTTCTTTAATCTCTAATGCCTCAAACTTTAAAAATACCTATGAAATAAACAACGCGTTTCTGCTCCAACTCTGACACGTTCACCTGGGCCCATCTGCACGAGCTGCAGCTTGCATGTATCGGTCGTCAAGGGACCTGCTGCATTCGGTTGGATTCTTAGGCAGCACAGCACAGCCATCTCCCACAGTTCTGCACTCTGTTTCTCTCTGCCATGTATTTAGTAGTTGTAGTTCTAATCCCCTTGTTAAGCAATGTGTGCTGTTACAGGGTTCTAGCGCTACATTTTGCTGTAACATGCTATACTACATACATTAAACACAGTAGTATACAAACCAGAGTATTTCTGATCTCCTAGCAAGGAAAATTTCATATTTTTTTTCCTAAAGAAAACTGCCCTTACTCAACATATATTGGAATACTATGAAGTAAAAAATATTTTCAAGTGCTGCACCCAAGACTGCAAATGTACTTTAATTCCACAGTTTTTGTTAGAATTAATGAAAGATATACAGAGAACGTTCACGAAGAAAACAGTTTAGTCTATGCATAACAGCAGGAGAAATACACTCAGCTAAAGCTCATCTGACATTAGACTCGATTTCATGCTGACCCTGCTCAGCTGGCAGATGCTTTTCTGCCTGTGTTTTGGCTTATATATGCCTGACATCCTCAACGGTGAATTAACTGTAGTTAATTCTACGCAGATTAACTCTGCTGAAAGTCACACACTAAGAGGGTAGGAGGTTAAATCCATAGCGAAATGGATGCCAGTAATGATCACATCTGTATTTCTAGAGTATTGGCAGCACTTTAATTTCCTTGGGACTCTACATAGAATATTGTTGGAGTCATGAAAGTTTAAGCCATCAGCACGCCTGCATCCAGCTGAAACCTGAGAGGATGGAGAAACTTTGCACACTGCGGCTTGGAGCCTCAGAAAAAAAAAATGCAGACTGGTGAGTGGTTTTAGTGCACACTGGTTTATACCTCTTTTCTAAAGAAACAAATATTGCCAGTTTTGCCACTACAAAAAAGTTTTGGGAGTCCAAGACTCCCACATTTGCCAAGTACAGCAAACCTCTTCTATGCAACAGAAGGCATTTTGCACCAGATATACTTGGAGCTTGTGTTACTGCAACACCGATTCAAAGTTCTAATTCAGTGTAAAAATTTCTTCTCCTTTAGCATATGTAACTTATTATATTTTTATTAAGTGACATTACCAAATGGACTACACAGTGTGCTGCTTGCAAATGTATTTTACACAATCTCTGTGATAGAAAATCACATAGTAGCCATTTTTGAAGTTTCAAAAATCTACTTATCATGTGCCTAGATTAATAACTTTTGTAATTCTTACTAGGCAAATGAAATAGCATATTTTTTTTCCATCAGCATTGTGATAAAGAATAGATTAAAATAACACATGGCTAGTTTGGCACTTTGACAAGATATTTCTTCAGTCCTACTCACTATAAAGAACTATTTCAGTCAAATTCTATGTTATTAAATCAAGGAATGGTGAAAATTTTTAGGAAGATTTTTCCAGAACATTGTATATTCCTTACCTGTGGGCAGTCTTTGATGTAGTGCCCCTTGTTAAAGCAGAGGTGGCACAGGTAGTTGGGAGGTGGCCTCTTGCTGGGTTTTCTGGCTTCTGAAGAAAGGGATAGGTCAGAGAAATGCTCAGTGAGGGAGCTTAACCCATCCACAATGTTATTAAGAGAGCCATAAGGCGATGCGCTCTTGTACAGACTGCTGCTCAGAGCCTGCAGAAGAAAAGAAAAAAGTCACCTGAAACACAGTACTGTATTAAGGATTGTTCTGAGGCTGATCCGAGTAAGGGAAGGATAAAAATAGCAGAAAAAAGATTACTTTTTTTTTTTTCCATTAAGAATATGGCTGCATGTTTGAGGAGAGCAATATACAGGCCATTAATAAAGAGGTTTCATGAAGGCAATGCAATGGAGCTGGACACTCCACTGCTGAGGAAACTGTCGAGCTTGTCATGGTTCACTTAGTCCAACCCTTCCACTAAGCAATGATTGCTTTCTTGTGTTTGATCACAGCACATTCACGGTACAGTTAGAATACACAGGCAAAAAGCTGAAAGAATGACCCACAAAGGGGAACAGTTTTTGTGTCCAAAATTACTTGCACGAACAATACTGAAGTCAGGGAAAGAACACCAAGAAAAAATTAAATTAATTTTTAATTTCCAGTCTGGTTAATGAGACAGTGAACATAGATTCCCATGTTCAAACAACGACAAGAAGCATTCATATCTACACGTCTTGGATTTTCTAAGGGGAAACCTGCTGTGATTTAAACATTTCCTGATAAACAGTAAATACCTAGTTTTTGTACTTCACTTCAATGGGATCTTCACTCTCTCAATCTGCAAATCAAAATCAGGAGCTCCTAATTTGCCATTCAGTAGTTTTAGAACAGTAGGAAACCCATAATCACCTAAATAGCTAATCTCCCTAATGGAGATAACAAGGATTCATTCACTTTAATGTGTTAAGGCTCAAAAGAAACTGTACATAGGGGTTTAAAAAGTAACTAAATTAAAAAAAAAATTATGTGTTAATGAATCACTGTAGAAACAGGACCAACTATTGACAGTCCTCTCCACCCTGAAGTGATGGAACACATTCCACAGGGTGTTTCTATGTTAGGTCTGATGCACCTCACAGTAATGCTATGCTCATGTAATTCTGGCATCAGAGAATTGCTGCTGGCTTATGGGAAAGGGAGGTAAGAAGAGGCGCAATCTGTGCTTCTGTGGAGACCTTGTTTTCCAGTGCTATTAAATCCAAATATTTCAATAGTCTTTATATGTCATATATGTTATATATATTTATATATGTCATATACATATTGAAAACCTGCATTGAAATTGATTTAGAGAGTTTGTGAAATAAATCTGAAATGGAATTGCATTTATCTCAGAGAGCTCAAATGTTCAGGACGTCTGCACAGTGAGTGCATTTTCTGGTGACCGTCACATACCGAAAGAATCATGTTGAAGCTCTAGGCACAGTTACCTGGATGGGTCCTGACTATCACTGAACCCCACCCCACTGCAGATGGTGTATACTGTAGATAAAAATCCAGCCTAAGCAGGCCATCGCCACACAGCTAATGTGCTTCACCCACTCTCGCTATAGTCAAACACAACGTGCTGAGCTCCACTGGCCCCTCTTACAAAGCCGACGCTGGTGCACGGCAGCAGGATCAATTCAAAGGGCCACAGAGTAGAGTCTGATCTCACCAGGACTTCACACGTGTCCTAGCACTGGAACGTCCATCATTTTACCCCTAGGGAACATCATAGTTCTGTGCTGGTGCAAGATGTTCTGGCTGCTGAGAGGGGAATCAGCCACTTTGTTTCAGGGGTTAAACCCATACGTTTCAAAAGGAAAAGCTATTTCGAAACCTAACGAAAAGGTTTTAGCTGTTTTAGCCATCAAGCAACCAAAGATACCTCCAACAGTCACTGGAATTTATTTCCTAGGATTTATTGGACACCACTGGAATGAGAAATTCTTGGCATCAAATTGTTAAAAGGAAGGGGAAGTGCTATGGATGCCAAAATAGTATTAATTAAGGGTCTTCAAGAAGTTCTTGTGTCCCTAGGAGCCACTTTCTCTTACATAGAATAATACAAAATCTTTCTTTTTAAGAGCCCCTCTTGCCAAGAGATTCTTAAAGTACCTCACATGCATTACACCCATCCGTAACTTTTCCGGTTCCCTGCTTTTCATAGAAGGGTGGGTGTATGGACACATGGAATGTGTGAAATCCTAAATTCTTTACCCATTGCCAAAATCTGGAACATTCCCCGGGGATGCAGAATATATAACTCCTGCCATCAGGAGGCTGCTATTTCTGCCCCCAGGGCTGAGCCGGTGACAAAACAAAACATACCTGTCTGCTGCCCTCAGTGGGCTTTGACTCGGACGTATGGTTCGTAGTGGTGACTATTTTCTTTTCCAAATATCCTTTACGCTGAGCTATTAGGCCCGTTCAGAGGGAGCAATCTGGCATCATGTCTGGATATTACCTAATTCACTCCTCCACCAGACTTTCTTGGCAGGTTTCAGGTCAATACGGAAACGTAAGGGTTGCAACGACCGCAGGTTTGCCCACTCTGTCAGCAAACCTTTACAAACTTTTGTTTGCTTGAACCATGGCAGCCAGAAGCCTTGTCAAAGGCCAGGATCCCATCAGACTACAGGCTGTACCGGCACTAAATCATGATCTTAGCAACTGCCATCGGCTCTGTGGCCAAGGTGTGACACATGGCTCCGACAGCGGCCACCTGGTTCAGCTGGCAGGGCATTTGTGCGATACGCGCCAAATCTGGACACGCCAAAACATCCAGTCTACACACGCCACCATGAAACACTTCCCTATAATCATCTTGAGGCCCGGTGTTAAAAAAGGAAAAGACACAAATATAACATCCCAGAAGATGACAGCAGGGGGGAAGACGGACATTGCCGATGTCACTGGTGCTTCAAAGAACAATGAATTCATTAAGGCAAATTCCTAGATGATTCCAAGATGCAGCCCATCCCTCCTGGTATAAAGTCAGGCAAAGCGCTTCAACAGTTCCTGCCAATATGACCTGGGAAATGGTCTTAAATCAGTTTAACTCAAAGTCAATGTGAAAAACACATCAATCTAGCACTTGAAAGACACTATAAAGAGCACCAGCACAAACGGTGCTACATCCTGTCACTAGCTGTGGAAATCTCCGGTTCCTCAGAGGGAGATGAGAGAAAAAAACATTCCAAAAGCCAAGTTATATAATAAGGGTGGTGGTGCGAAAGTTCATCCCAGCCCCTGGAAGCACATAGGAAGACGTAATGAATGCGATGAAACCCAGTGGTGATTTAGTCCATTTCGTCTTTGTAGAAGACAAGGAGTAAATGAATATTGCTGAGATACATCAACCAAGTTGGAGTTTTTTTATCTGGGGCACTTAAATGAGCAAATCAGCAATTCACCCCTTAGTAAGTGTTTGCATTGCTGCAAAGGGGAATTTTAAGAAGGCTTTTGGACAAAAACTTTGCATTGGCTTCACACTCACAGGGGATGTCCAGGGGATGACCAGAGTGACAGGGAGAATGTCGATGGTCTTGTACAGATGACAGTAGGAAGGAAAATAGAGAGGAAGAGGGAAATGCATTTGGACTCATCTGGGAGGTGGTAGGGAGACTGCTCCTCTGATGAATTCCACCAAAAGCAACGACTGCTTTGTGTTCACAGTGTGCCGTTAGCAAAGCCAACCTATTTCTTCAAAAAGCAGACAACAAACAATACCTCCCAGCTGAGGTCTCATTTTGAGCTACAACAGGATAGAAAGGATTTGGCAGTGAAAGGGTTAGCGCTCTCAAGAAGCCAAAAAGCCACACTGCATGTCCTAATTACAAGGCTCATCAGGCCAGCTGCAACGAATTCAGGATTTCCTTATCTTGCTGTACTGGGAGCATGAGGGGGCTGGTGGTAAAACTTAGAAACTGGCTTGGTGGGAAGTCTGAGCTGATAATGTAAGTTTGTTTGTTTTTTATTCCTATGAAACTTGTTGACTTAATTGAATACGAATCAAACTGAAAATCTGGTGTTGTACTTTCCAAATGTAACCTCTCTGCTCAGTCGATCTTTAAACTGTATCTGTTGGCGGTGCTGGGAAGTAAAGCTTCCTTTGTTATTTGCTTGCTAAGTGTTTCCAGTTAAAGTGCACGTAATCTGTAAGGCTGCAGTGAGGTCCTTTGTGCAAGAGGCAGCTATTGTCTTCTATAGCTACTACTCTGATTTCCAGTTGGGTAACACATGTGAGTGACTCAAGAGTTCCAGCATTCAACTCACCTCTAAGAAATTCCTAGTTATATGAATGATCTGGCAAATGCTCTTGATTCCATTGGCTGGTCCTTGCCTTTCAGAGACAGCTTTTGGGATTGATGTGCCAAGAGGTGGGTAAAGAAACACTGAAACAGAATTTATCTCTTCAGCTTCTTTTTTAGTGATGGTGTCATGTTGAAAGTAAAGGCAATGGTACTACTAGGAATATGCAATTAAATATTTGAACAAATAAGTGTGAAGTCCTCCTTTCCTACTGGTATGATGATTGTTTTAGCTGTAAAAGTATTTTTTTAACAGGGAGCAGAAAGCACAGATAGCATGATAGCATCTCAACTGTGACAACACTTAATTCTGCCCAGAGGTGATGGGATTATCTATTTTCCAGAACAGCTGATATTAATAAGTGATAGCAACCTGCTTATGTGGGAATGGCACCTTTTTATTAGGACTTCAAAGAGTTAAGGAACAAAGCTTTTAGGTATGGTACTGGAAATGTAGAGGCATATCTGGAAAAATCAGTTTCTGCCCTAAATTCTGTCTGTGGCTGCTGGACCCTTCAGGCAGTGATAAAGCAGAACAAATCTACCGGTAACCTGGAGCTAGAATGGCTTGTGCTGGTTGAAGTTGTTGATGGGCTATGCCTGGCCAGTATGTTTGTCTTTGCGTTGTTTGGTTTTATTTTTATTTTAGAATTATACTTGGAAAACAACTTCACCTGCCCCTTTGAAGATGACCTTCCCCCACACCTGTCCAAAAAAAGAAACCACACTGGTACCAACAGACAACATATCATCAGTTAAAACAGAGAGAAAGAAATATTTAAACTGGCTGAATGAGCATAAAGAAAATGCAACTTCTTGCCCTCTTTGAAGTCACGTGCTGTTTAAATGCAATAGCTAAAACTGGCTAGGAAGAGCTACATAACGCTCCCAAACTGCTGGATTCTGTGCATAGTATCCCTCGCCACAGATGGCCTTCTTTGTTCCTGCTAGTTAAAGGACTTAATGTTGAAGTTGGCAGAAGTGACTACTCCACCTTAGCAGGGTAATTTCTTTTGGATGTGGCATCTTTGTTGTGACTATTCCACCTGAAATGTAGTGGGTTAACACCAAAAAAAAAAAATCAGTTCAATATGAAAAAGCTCTTCCCTATTTACAGCTGTTTACAAGCACCTCTCAAGGACTTGTGAAAGAACCTGCTTGAACTTTAAGTTGGTACGATTTGTGCTAGTGATTGTCTACCCATTTGTTTTAATTGCACATACTGAAGTGAGGTTCTGTGGTGTTTCAGTATTCCTATAACATAGTCCAGTTGTTGATTCTTCCACTCCATTCGATAGTCTGTACTTGAAATGTGATGAGCAAAGAACTTTTGATGACTTATTTTTGCTTTAGTACGTTGCCAACCTAATGAAGCAGTCTTTGCTTCCAGAATAAAGTGTAAGCCAGCAGGCGCCATGGCTGTTTGAAGTTTTCTGGAAAAAGGAGCTGGGTTGCCCTATCATCAGCATGGAAAAAGTAAGGTTTTCATACACTGTAAATTGTAAACATTCTCCAGTCTGTGAAGCGGCTATGATGGTAACCAGACTAGCCATGCTAATTTTTAGCCCTGCACTGAAATGTCAAAAGGTGCTGAAGTTGTTTATCAGCTTGGATTTTCATGAAGATAAGAACTGAGTACATCTCCATGCTGTGTCACAAGTAAAACAGTAGGATAGACAACTCATTGCCCTCACTCAGTTGCTATTTTCCTGTCAGAGAAGAAGGAAATCTGAAGTTATCCAAACAGTAATTCAGTGGCTTGTACATGTTAATACACAAAACTTAACCTGAGAGCCTGTATCTGACTTCTCTGCTAGTGCACCAAGGCTTGCTTCTGACATGGGATTTATCTGTGGGGCCATGCAACTTGTGTGAAAGCACAATGGTTGCACCTGAAGACGATCATGGGTGGAGAATAGCACTTCAAATCTGTGACCTTTCTGTGCCTCAGCTCTTTGTATGTGGTCAAAACAGTTCCCTGATTTTGTCCCCAAAGAAAACATCCAATGCAGAATCAACGCTTATGGCCAACCCCAAAGCCTTCCAAAAACAGAGGGATTAAATGAAAATACCATCATCAATTTAGTTGTATTACTTTGAGCCAGAAGAAATGGAGAAGTTTAACTACCAAGGCTGAACTGGAAAACCTCAAAAACTGTTCCTGTATGGCTTATGTCTGCTCTAGCTCTTCTGATACTTTACAGATACTTTTACAGAAAACACTTTAAGAGTTTACTTGGTAACATTCTATCATTAGACAACTGCAAGCAAAGCTCATCACTCAGTGAAGAAAGTGTTTGCCTGGAGGAAGAAAAGAAGACTTGGGCTTCTTCTGAAGTCAATGTTTAAGTTAGCTGTTAAAAAATCTGGTCTTTGGGCTGACTTTAGTAAAATGTGAACTACTCACGTTCCTCATCTAAAAATACAGGTAACTGTAGATTAGCCAAGTAAACCTTAATTAATACATTCCTAGCTAGTTAGATTAGCCAAGTTTACCTTAATTCATCCTCCTTCTGTAAGGGGTTTTAGATAAATACATGCTTATCTTAAAGCGCTAACATAAACGCCTACTTCTAAATATTTTCAGATACGTGGCACTAGGACTTTCCTTTTGCAGAAACAGTATCTTCAGGATACTGCAAACACGGCATGACTTGCCAGTAGTTGTGAAGCAAGTTAGTGGTAGGGCGATAAATCTTTAATCCAGTGGATAGATCTATCTAATCTAGTTACTCCAGATCTGACAGCTCAGCTGGTTGTGGCTTCCTAGGTGGTAATTGCTCACCACTGCTGAGACTCAGCAGAACAGCAGGTGGGTGCGACACACTCCTCTGTGTATGAATGGTGTACCTTCGACTCACGGCAAGGTTGAAGAGCAATGCATGCCACCACCTCACCTTGCTTTAAATCCACCGATCTTTAACACTTTGATCCAAAGCTTTCAATGAGTTTCATAGATCTTTAGATCTTACAAAAAAATAATAAAATGCTGCTACCTATCTACTATATAGTGGTATAGAAGTAACAAAACACTAACAGTTTAGAAATTGCTCGTCACCATCTTCAGGCTTGCTGAAGCTCAGATAAGGCTCTTAGCTCACTGCTAGTAGCGTGATCCTCCTTATTTCTGCCTCAGGGAAAGGTTTGCGTGGATGTTAGTGAGGATGCTGGGTTTACACAACGCACGGGGACCTCACAAAATGCCTTTAACTGCAGATGTGGAAAGGTGGGAAAGGAGAGGATAGAGATTTCCTCTGGTCAGAGGTGCACAATCTTGGAGGAACTTTCTAAATCTTGCACCAAACTCTGCAGGGATCCTTTTCATCCACTGAACGCTAAACAACTGCCCACTTATGTTAAAGAGAAGCTCTAACACACGAGCACTATATTAGGGACAAGGGAGACCATTCACATTACAAATTACTTTAACACATCCCCACAGGAGCTTTCATTCCTTGGCCGGTCCCTCGACTGCCTGCAGCCGAGTCACCCCCAGGCTGCAGACCACCAGCCTCCCTGACCCTTCCGAGAGGGCTCGCCAGACACCTCGGTCCCACTGCCTCCTCACGCTGTCGAAAAACAAGCCTATTTTGTTGAGACAGGGTTCTCGGACAAGGAGGAGGTTATGAAGGTTGCATGGCATAAAGTGAGGGGAGAAACGGATGGACATGTTTTGACCCCTGTGCTTTCTGTTAACATCTCTGTTTCCTGCAGGAAACCTTGTCTCAATCTGACCTGCAGTCTGAAAAACAAGAGTCGGGTTTCCTCTCATTTGGTGGGTCTTTTGACACTCCAAACATAAGAAAAATAACACCCATAAAGAGATATGTGTCTGCTCAAGACGCACTTAGGAAAGCATTTACCTCCTGTGCAGCTCTTGCGCGATGAAAGGTTTTGCTAAGAAATGTCCATTTTGGGTTAAACAGAACTTTAAGTCCGAGACAGTTTTGTTTATATCATTTACATTCAGTAATGCCTTCTTGGCACAGAAACCTCTGCAATGGCTGCCAAAGTTTAAAAGAGGCAAAGCTAAGGTCGCTGTCAGAGGTAGAAACAATACATCATCTGCCCAGAACGGGCCCCTCGCAATGCGCTTAGGGCCTCTGTTCCTGCACTCATGGGAAGACAAAAACTTTTATTAAACTGAATATAGTGAGGAAAATAAATTATTTCCATGTACCAAATGACAGGCTGGAATTTCATTTTGTGACTCCAGCTTTTAGATAGTTTTATCTACATTTAAAGCCACCCTCTTAATCAATTGTGATACAGCACAGCTTGAAGCGTGATCTGAGCAAGCAAACCTAAAACTTCACAATCTGCTTCAGATAAATTATAAAATAACAATTGAGTAATCTGGTTTCCAAGTAGACTTAAGGATTTTTTTTTCCAGGTTGGGTCTGTTAGAGGAATGAATCTCTTACTCTATTAATTCCAGTTGCAATGTATGTTGGAGAAATATGGTTATAATAACACCTCTGTATTTCAAGGACCGCTGATGCTCAAACCCTCTTAAGAGCTCTTACTAATCCCCTATTTTCAGGATGCAATGACTGTACGATAGTTCCTTTGCTTTCTGTTCAACCATGAGTATCCACTGCCCTAATGATTACACACACAGAGTTGCCTAGCAGGCCGGCTTAGTGTGAAGAAATACGGGCTCCATCTCTCCTGCTACAATCGCAGCCAAGTTTAGAAACCTGGAACCCCGAGGTTGCCAAGGGCAACCCGTGGGAGCAAGACCGTCCCTTTAAAATGTTTGCTTGGATGGCAGTTAGCTGGATGAGATGTAAATATAGCTTTCCAGATACCTGCAATCCTTCTAGGGTATTGCACTTGTGTTCACTCAAAAGAGACACCAAATCCTGCCATGTGCAGGGAGTAGGTGTGAGTGGTTTAATACAGCAGGAACATACTGCTGCTGTGGATATGAGAGCAAGGGTCCTGGACCATGAGGGCATTTGCTTATCTTCAAACTAAATCTGTAGATACACAGAATGTATTTCCTAAGATATGGGTTTGGAAGACCATGCAGCAGCTCTCCTGTCAGCAGCAGTTGCAAGAGCTAAGAAAAAGGGCCTACAAGAAGCTCCTTAAAATTCCTCTTGGTCAAAGTATTGGACTTGTTATTTGCTTACACTAAAACACATGACAAAGTAATGGGCTAGGCTTGTGATATGTTAAAACTTAAAAGCCACCCAAACTCCCAACAGCTGCACTGGCCTGGCTAGACAGTGAGGGACACGGGCAAAGCCCAGGCCTCGTAACCCTGCATTTATTCTGCTTTCCTCAAGTGAATCTGCCTGTAATTTTTGGTTCTACTTTTAGTAGATCACAGATTCTTTGTAACGTTTCTGAGAATAAAAACTGACCTGCAGGAAAAAAGAAGTGATCTAAGTTGTGACGCTTCTGAAATACTGTCTGAATTATGTCAGTACTACTGTAAGATTTGAATAGCTTTGTAAAACTTAAATGGTTCCTCTGATCCATTGTAACTTCTCTGGAACCTAGACAGAACCTAAGTAAACTGCCACGAAGCACAGACTTATATTCTTCCCATTTAATTTAATCATTTCATTGTGGCTTTCTAAAAGAGGAAGAAGGGCAATTCAGGAGTGGCAAAATGGGCATCAGGCTGCTGGCAGTATTGCTGGGGAGGAGAAACTGAGGAGAGGTGCAAATATTAAATGTTACATTTCACTTCAATAAACCATTCCGAAGCTTTAAGGTGACACCCAATATCACTTTTTAGGCAGCATTTATACAGAATCATAGAATGCT
>Ga0181612_119539_pt1 | contig 18011 bp, 12 predicted proteins | sample HoacroProtozoa21_FD_119630 | JGI IMG/M metagenome (GOLD analysis project Ga0181612, IMG submission 119630) | Hoatzin crop microbial communities from Cojedes, Venezuel. Combined Assembly of Gp0051906, Gp0051904, Gp0051908 | reverse complement strand
CAGAACCCCCTGCCTGCAGTCACAGCCACTCGCAGCCCTCCAGAAGGAGCTACAGAACCCCCTGCCCACAGTCACAGCCCCTTGTAGCACTCCAGACACAGCTACAGAACCCCCTGCCCACAGTCACAGCCCCTCATAGCCCTCCAGAAGCAGCTACAGAACCACCACACTTCATAGCCCTGACAGACATGTCTAAAGCAGCAGTCTTTTCTCACCTTTATAGGAAAAAACTTGCAGTTTTAGAAACAGCAGACCACAATGGATATTTATATCCTATTTTACTGGAGATTACATTTGATTTCCCTAAGCTCCATGGCTGTGCAAATAAGAGTGCCCCTGCTCACAGTCAAGAAGCAGGGGAGGCTTGAAGAGCCCTGCATGCTGGTATTCAGTTCAGACTGACAGAGGCCGAGAAGTCCGCCAGGGCTGACACGCTGGCTATACCAGCATCGAGCCAGAACTGTTCAGAGGCACCAGTTTGTGTTAGGACAGTGCCAAGTCTCCACATGATGGCTAATAGTAATAATAATGTTTCACACCCGTAACCTATGTGCACTGCACCTACTAAAGTCCGAAACAGTCCCAAGGGGAAGGGGAGGAATTGCGCTGTACCTTCCACAGGGCGACAATTTTAGATCCCGTGGAGCCTTTGTCAAGGAAGAGGTGCTCCTGTGTCTCTACTCATTAAAGGGAGCTCCACGTCTTTGGGCTACACGCTAAGCCGCGCTTATTCAGTGCCACAAGCATGTTCTGCAAACCATTCACCCCATTGCTCCCTCCTGTCTAGGCAGATATTGCCCACGTATTACAGCTTGCTAGCACAGTACGGAAGGTGGAGCCCATGATATCCGAAGCAGAGCAGAAGAAACATGGCTCTTTACGGATGTCTTTGCAGCACTGTATCTGTGTGAATCCAGGAGGCTGGATGCACAGCATCAGGCCACTTGGATTCAAAGAAAGAGGGAATGCAAGTTACCTGTTATGAGGACAGATGGGTGTCTCGCATTGTCAGAGCTGACTGGACTATTAGCTGCTTTGCCACCCTCAGAAATCCTTCAGCCTCAACTACCAGTGTCAGACAGCCCAAGAGACTGGTGTGAAAATGTACACGCTGAGATGTAAAGCAGGCACCAACTTCTCCCACCGTTACAGGTTTGACTCAGGTTGTGCAAAAACGCTCAAACTGGAAATCAGCTAAGTGCTGTCAAGACAGACTGCTAAAAGCAGTCTGGAGACTGATGCAGTTGGCTCTTCTGGGAAAATTTTAAAAGGACAGCCTTAGAAGCGCTGCAGAGTACGAGCGGCATCTTAAGGGAGATGAACAAGGGGAGGTCAGGAAATTACAGACCTTCCTTTTTTCTAGATCTCTCTGTTATTCAGAGAACAAGGCCAAAGCAAGACCTGCAGCGTTCCGCAGCATGGCCTTTAGCTGTTCCTGCTCCAAAGATGAAGGACACCTTAGAGACACATGGTGCGTGGGTCACTGTCCCACTCCTTCACCCTCCTTCCCAGTGACATCCCAGCCACCTTCTGCCATACACCAGCAGCCGTTCCTAGCAGAAAAGTGCCCTGTCTTTTCTGGACCAGAGAAGATATCAGCTCACTATTATTCAAATTCTAATCATTGCATGTCACAGAAACCCATTGTGCAGACATTTTCACATCTTTCTGCTACCAAAAACTGCTGCAAAGCACTAGCTGACACACAGAAAGGTTCAGATCTGCCAACATCCTTTGGGAAAAACGATTCCTATAAGAAAAATGTCATTCATGAGATCAGCACTCCGCTTCTGTCTTCCATTCCTTAATCCCAACCTATTGTTCTTCTCCCCCTCTGAACGCTGAGGTCTTTTTGAGGCAGCTCCTGAATCTCTGTTATTGCAAAACAGCCAGTAGGCCAGTTACCAAGAGTCACAACAACTGCTGGCTGCTCTTTATCTTGGCAAGAATACGGGAGAATTCATACTGGGGATTTCAGCAGGGAGAGGACAAGGATATCCTCACAAAGCAAATGTAGATGAAGGACCACAGCTATTTTAAATATGTTAACGGCAAGTCATGCTACTCAGTCTTACTCTGCTCAAGGGGACAGATACTAAAATAACTCAGCTGTATCTTGCCGATGCAGCTCTGGCTATTGGTCAGAGAAGACGTTACCTACTGCAGAGGCTAGCAGCATATTTTGTAATAATCAAGACAGAACCTCCCCTGGACTCTGAGGCACCAGTTGCCACCAGATCCCTCAGAGAGGTTTGTTTCCACTCAAGGGGAGCGTGGGTTAGCTGGGGTAATGTCGGAACCACCAGGTCCCGTCTGTCTGCAGTACTAGTTAATTGGATAAAGCAGCAACCAAAGCAACTCCAGGCAGTCCTACAACAATCTTACATCATGAGATACAAAGTTATAAAGCAAGGCAACCATTACCTCATCTGTAGACAGCAGATTTAGAGCCGTACCCTAATGCAGATGAGAACTACCCAAAGCAAACACCTTTGGAGACACTCGTAATGATGTTACTCAGAAATGGATTTTTGGTTTCTTTTTAAACAGGAAAGGAACAGAACATTACTCAGCATGCCAGCAGGCAAAATGATGAGCTACTACCAGCTGTGCGTGCCTGTGTGGTATCTGTGGCCATAATTTCTCCAAAACATGCTGCTGTGCAATCCCCTTGTTCTGTACCAGAGATGACTCACTTACGGCTTGATCGAACAACCCCAAACCTGCTCAACACACAGGGAACCCAGGTGCTTCACAGTGAACAACGTGGTATCTGTGGTACTCAGAAGTCAGGCACCAGCACTGCCTGTGACACTAAACTCTGATGTTCCCTGCTTCCTTACCACTTGCGCTTCATGTAGGCAGCAGCTCTGTTTCCGTACAGCATGGCGTTGTTGGGGGCTTTCTGGACTGCTTTGCTGTAAAGCTGGATGGCCTGAGTCCACAGCTGGCAAGCAAAGGCCTCGTTGGCTTGCTGCTTGATTCTCTCCAGATATGGAGGTAACTCCACCTGGGGACTGCAGGGAAAGGAGAACAGGTAAGTCTCACATGCTAATGCTCTGATAACTCCAGTTAAATGTCTGCAGTGTTTTGTTCTAGCTTAGCAAGTCCCAGCAAGCATTAGCTAATACCAAAAGTTTCAGAAAAAGGCAGAAGAGACCCTGTACCTAAATACCTGTATTTAGGAGGAAGGTTTCTTTTTGACCATCATTTGGTTGTTTCTATATTTTTCTTTATATACAGACATCCACTCAAAATTGAACAATGGGTATTTTCAGCATCTAATCCCTCAGACTTGCCCCATACATCTTTTCTTTGACTGTGCAAACAACATTTCCAACCCTCTTTTAGCAATGTACAACAGAATGCAAAGTCAGAAGGAAACCGAGCATCCGAGTTCACAGGGCCCATGCTCAGCAAACCCAAAATTCCAGGCGCATCTCTGCTGCCGTGGTGGAGGGGCCATCTAGAGGAAACAAGCTGAAAACATTCAATAAAGAGATTTTGGTGGAACCTAGACTACCCATATATGGTATTAAGCCACTGTGTCTTCACTTTTAACCACGTCTCATCAGCTGGAGCAAAACCAGTCAGCAAGACATGCTTCAAGTCTGCTTCTGCTTTGCCCAAACTGTATTTTGCTTTTAAAGAAAGCAAGCAGAAGGAACAACAGGAGAGGGCTCTCCACCCATTCCTAGCTCACTTGCAGACTGCAGGAGTAATGACTCCCATGTCACTGTCATAAAGCAATTTCGGCTGCTTCAGTTCAGTTTACAGCAGGGCAGGTGACCAAAAAAATGGCAAAGGGAAGCAAGGCTCTTCTGACCTGACAGCCTCTCCCATTTACCAAGACACAGTTCCTGCAGGCCAGGTAGTAACAACCGCTCAGGACAACTAAGAACACCCTGCTTCCAGGTCTGCAAAGTAATTTCTCAGTTTTGTGGGCAGCAATTCACCATAACAAGGGAAAAATTCTCACAGACAACATTTCTTGCAGGATGCTCTTGCCTGATCTGACTCTTGTTCATAGACCACACACCAGAAGCAAATATAGCTCCTAGGACAGAGATCACTTAGCAATCAAGTCAACACACAAAGTAGATTTGCACTTCACACCTTGTTTAGCAGCACCTAACCTTGGCAACAAGAACAAAGCTGTAGGGATTTCACGTAGGTGGAGCTGTCCCCTTACCTCACATGCGCTCTTCCTTCGGACAAGCGGAAGCCATTGCTGTGGAGATGGATGCCATTCGACACTCCATTGGTAGAAGTTTTTCCATTCTGCACTTCTGAAGGTTAGGAAAAAAAAAAAATACACACAGCCACGCTAAGTATCAATGTAGATTATACAAACTAATATCTGAAGCTTCAGGGTTTTATTTTACAGCAGAGCCAAGCCAACACCACAGGCCCACTCAGAGCAGAAATAAACGTTCCATGATTCCACACGCTCCACCTCCTCCAGCCACCTGGATTTGATTTGCCTTCTTACTGCAAGATCTCTGCAGTAGCCTTCGCAATACAACGCTAGAACAGAAAACCAGATACACACAGAACTAACCATACGCTCACAAAGAGAGGGCGGCTCGAACTGAACTGTCTTCAGACTGAGTCTAGGCTATAATCGGAGCATCTGACAGATCACAAGAAGCCTGACACTTAAAACTGCGGAAGTATTTAGTAACATTAGTAACTTTGTATTTTAGGTTCACTCAGATAAAGAATCATAGAGCTAAGTTGTTGAACATTTAATAGGACAAGGAGGATGAGCAGAACCACTGGAGGAATCCAGTAAAGGAATTCCAGATGCTTTCTTCCTTTTGTTCTTTTCTCACCCTACTGCTCAAGGAAGGAATCCTCTGAAGGTCATGCAGCCACATCATCTGCCATTTCTACAGAAAACATTCAACTTAAATTTTTACGAACTGCATTTATGTTGCAGCTGGAAGTGCTGCTGCGGACACTTCACAGGCTGGGAAACGACGGACACTGCGCAACCAGTCTGCGGAACTGCTCAGAGATTTCAGCGTGCAGAGACATGCACACACATGAAGTTCAGCCTTTGCACCGATACCGCCTCTTCACAGCCTTTGCCTGAACTTTCTGTGCCCAACAGGGTGGAGCGTTCGCTGCAACCGCACCACCGCGAGCCTGTTCAAGCGCTGTCCTGCCATTTAAAGCGTGACCTCACAGCACAGATCACCCACATGCATTCAAGACAGGAGAGAAAGACAGGCAGGGCATATATTTGCTACCAGGATGTGAGTGTTAGATTAAGGCCTGAGGCACGCTGAGTACACAGACCAAACTCTGCCAGAGTGCTCCGGGAACAGGGAAGGGGCTGAGAAGGGAACACTCCCTGATAAGAGTCAGCCTCTGCCTGGGGAGCAGCGCTGTAGCCATTCCCCGCACACTGCCTGCAGCATCTGCGTACAAACAGGCCCTGTAAGAAACAGGGCCAGGAATAAAATGGCTTTTGGATACACTTGCTCTTCAAATAAATGACTTTTTGATTTAACTACCTCACCACCAGCAGGGATATTAGTGCCAGGCCAGATTCTTAGACTAGGGAAGAGATTGTTCTGCCTCCTTCCTCATGAGTGCATAAGGGATAACAGGTGTATGCTACACACTAATAAGGTTAAAAAAAATAAAAACAATATACCATTTTCACACCTGCCCACAGTTTTCCCCCTTAGTTGAAGGCAGGACACCAAGACCTCACCCACTCTACAAAGTCTACTTTATCCTTTTTGCACAGCTTTAAGCACTCGCCTTAGCTCACAGGCATACACCTCTCAACAGCTCACTTCTCCCCTCAAGGCACGCATTTTGTCACTCTGTAGAAGGGCTTTAGAACTCAGGGTGTGAGCTGCACTGCAGACACAGCCCAGCAACAGCCATGCCCTACTTTATTTTCCTAGTTCCAGCCCAGATTTGGGCTGCACTCTGAGAGAGAATTGTACAGTGCGGGATTTCACTCTGCCTGCCACTCACTTTCCTGACAGCATCATACTTACCCCCTGAAGTATGGCACTTCTTTGGGAGGAGAAAAGTGTATGGTCGCTGTTTGTATGTTAGATCAAACAAATAGACCTAAGGAATGAAGAAAGAATGAGACAAAAGTCACTTAAACTTAGATGCTCAAGTCACGGAAATAAAACAGGGCTAGACGGGCATATGGTTGCACATTTGTGTTTTGTGATTTCCAATTTTCTAACTGGGAATCTTGTTTATAGATGGGTACACACAGGATGACAGCAGTACCAGTGTCATGTTCCACTCCAGCACTGGGTTCAGAATGAATAAAGCTGAGAAACAAGAGCCATGTCTTCCACAAGAGGTAAGAAAAGCCGTCTCCAGCCCTACAGAACTTAGAAGATGACCTGACCACAAACTAACCTGCCCAAAAAGCTTCAACTCCAACAAGGTATTTTAACTATTTAACTAACACAGTGATCATGAAGACATCAAACATCTATTGACAGAAAGGAGGTGGTACACTAAACTAAGGCTAAAATCTCTAAGATGAAACCAGCATCTCCTGATAAACTTTGAAAGCAGCCCTGCAAAGCCCCAGTTTAAGACTGTACTGGCACAGGAATGGACAGCCCAGATCAGACCTACAACTCATCTAACTCAGCACCTTCTCTTAAAGGGAATGAGCACACGTGTGAAAAAGAGATCTGTAGAGGACAACCACAGAGTAACCTGCCCACAAGCCAAGTTCCTGCTTAATCCATGCCAATTAATGCTGTCAGAAGCATTTTCTCATTTCACTGATAGGCTTTACAAAAGATCCATGAATATCACCCAGAACTTCAAACTAAAGCAATCAATATTCCAGGTGAAGGCCTTTGCTTCTCTAAGTTCCTTAGTCACTAGATTCTACTACAGAAGCAGTTTGATGTTTAAAAAACAAGTTATGAAATCTTTTCTAAGTCAGTAAAGGTCAATTCCAGAACTGGATTTCTTTTCCTCTTCCAGAGACTGAAATGTGAATTGGAACAGAAGAACAGAATGTAGTTCAAGTTTGATCAGTGGCAGCATAACAAATCAATCCCTAATACCAAGCATTTACTCTGAAGGAATCGGAAAGCAGTTTAAAATCAATCATATTACCCACAGAGAAGTTACTATACCCGTTTTTAAGAACACACAACGTATGGTGACCCAACAAATACAACTGAATGCAAACTTTCCTCCCAAACTTTAGCTGTCTTCTTACCTGCTCCCCTCCCATGTTGACCAAGAGCTCAGTGCCATCAGGACTGAAGGTGACGTACGTGGCCACCAGAACTCTCAGCCGGTTGTTGTAGTCTGGAAGCTTCACTGGAAGGTGCCCTGCGGAGAGAAGAGGTCCATCTGTATTAGCGCAGCTAGTAACCGTTGTCTTTGTCCTACCCCAGCTGCTCGCTTTTACAAGAGGTTGTTAAGAGCGTGTCATGAAGCGGGTGCACCTAAGTGATTTTCAATTTCCTACTGCTGTTTATTGAATCCTTCCATCAGCCACCAACACACGCAGATATTCACAGCTGCCTTTTCACAAGTTCTAGGTATCAATTCCATAAGGTCACCTCTGTATGAAGAGAAGACCGAATTATCACTAGGTTGCTAACAATGAAATTTGTACAACCCCACAAATCTCAGTTTTAGGTATTCACTATGGATTTGGCTTCTGTGATTTGCGGTCATCTGCAAACAAATACCTCCATTTTCAACCTTCTAATCAGGTTTCCTTAATAAAGACCTTAGCACAACCAAACCACAGCTCCTAAATATTCAGCTCACACACAGGTTATTTTGCTTCAGACAGCAGATGTGTTGCATGACCAATTCAGGGGACTTAAGAAATCCTCTAGTGGGACTCATCAAAAGCAAGACTGTCAAAACTGCTCTGCTAAACATGCCGGTCTGAGATACTTTAAAAAAAGTCAAACATTTGGGGGAAAAGAGATAGTAAATAATGAGCACTGGAAAAGAATGTCATCTCGATTGCCCAGATACTGCATCACTGATTCTTCATCCGCAGGATGAGGACAAGCCACTTCTGTGTCAAAAAGATTCTGAACAGCAGCCTTGCTGGGACCAGTTCCAGGAGAAAGCCAGGTTATCCAATCCTTGACTTTTCAATAAAAGTGACAAAAAGACATTTATGCTAAACAAGAAGGCCAGCTCACCACTCACACCACTGCCAAATCAGAGAAAGTAGGCAGGTAACATAAGCAAGAATCCACAGCACAGAAGTGAAATAAACTGCAATTCCATAGAACACCCCTGTATCAGAGAAGAACTCTTCCAAGCAGTGGTTTCGTGTGTGAAGGGTAGAACTCCACGTCTTCAGGCATTGACTTAAAGTCCCATCAGCCACCCCCAGCACAGGTCCCAGTACCTGCCACGTAGTACTGTGCTGCACCGTCCGGGAGGGGTTTCTGTCGGTCGCAGAATGTGTGTACTCCAGCTGAAGGACTCTGCTTCATGCTTTTTCTAGCCAGAAAGAAAAGTAGCCTTATAATCACAGTGTTCATCTGCTGGAAGCCTGAACTACACTGACACTTCTTGTTCACACACAAGGGCAAGGCCTCATGCCCATACAGCTGTGCGGACACAAGCCTGCTTCACACCACCCCAACGTACTCACACAGAAAGACAGAAAAGACTGGGTAAAACTTCAGTGAGACAGGCGAGTGCCAGATCATTGCAAGATCCCCTTCCCACCAGAGCCTTGAACAGATTTCTGTAGCACTCCCATCTGCCCAGAAAAGCCAGTTAGCGTTACCTGTGGTTGTGGATCATGCGTATGTCGTAGAGCCGCACAAAGGGGCCGCTTGCCCCTACTGCTAAGTAGTTGTTATCCTGAGGGTTGACCGTCAGGCATTTGGCCTCCACCAGCTGCCCGCAGTACTCTGTCAGGTCTATCAGCACTTCTGAACGTTTGCTGTTCTCTCGCAGGTCGTACTGTCTGCGAAGGGAAGAGAGAGCCAGGCAGTCCGTGTCACCGAGCGACAGAAGCAGCAGTGAGAGAGAGGTTAGCTTTCCACGGTGACCAAAGTGACCAAACTGAAGACCACTCAAAGCAGCACATTTCTACTTCTCAGTAGTGATCTACGCTTAATTACTTGACTTGTGCATGCAGAGATGACACTAATGACATTAACAGTCCATTTGTGCCAGATTACTGGAAGCATCTCAGTTCAATATACACTAGGCCTCAATATCAGGATAACCATTAAAACCAGCTCTATAATGTGCATGGGTTCATTCAAGTTCCAAATTAAACTCCAAGTCATGAACCCACAAAGAGTAGCTTGTACGAGAAGTGGAACAGACTCTCAGAGTAACATTACTCATTTAAGAATCCCAATGACTGTGGAGGGAAACGTTGCTCAGTGTTGTATCTCCCTTCCATTTGACACGGCTGCTCCTGTCTTGGCCCCCCTTTTCAGTGGAGGAAAACAGAGCAGCTGAGGAAAGTGTTTATCAAAGGAGTCTACATTTCAAGAGGAATCCTTCCAGTTTCAGGAAAGGGGGAAATTAGCCTAAGCTCTTTCGTACAAAGACAGTCTCTCTTCAGATCTGTGCATAGTACATACTGCAATGGATCCTAATCCAATTAATTTGGGGGCAGAAAAACTAGAAATCTGTACCTGATTAGCCCATCCTCTGCTGCACTCCAGAAGGTGTTAGGCCACATGGCAGCCGTGGCAATCCGCTTCACTCTGTTGGTGTGATCTCCAAACATGTGGATGGTCTCCTTGACAGTCAAGTCATGCACATGCACCTTGGAATCTGCAGCTCCCGTGATGAGGATCCGATCCCCTGAATGCGGCAAGAACTGCGGGAGACAGATTTGACATTCACACTTGAGGAGTGCTGGGGCTGTTCACGTACACATCACTGAGCTGTCCTAGCAGGTCACAGAGCAGCCTGCTTTCGGAACACAGGATGATCTGTGTTATTACCTATGTTACACATATGCCAGCACACTCAAGAGTCACCAGCTACAGTAGCACACAAAATAGTCTCTTTGTCACACATCCCAATTTGCTACAAGCACTTCCCTTGAATTTACAGAGAGAATGAGATGAGCCTGGGAGCTGCATAAACTAAGAATTGCAGGTATTGGATTTAATGCAATTTTTTCCTAACATTGGAAATATTAAATTATTTGGAGAGGGGAAATGGCTTGCAGGAAAATGGTTCCCAGCAAGGATCTACTCTCTTGCTGCTTAGGTTGCTGATTTTGTTAGCCATTCATCCCTTCGAACCATATACCTTGACAGAAAAGATGTTTGCAGTATGTCCTGTGTGCATAGAAAGGAGTTTCTTGTGGTGCAGAGGATCCCAGACAATGGTATGCTGGTCATCAGAGCCAGAGGCCAACAAGCTAAAAGAAACAGAAGAGAAGTATGCATCATGTATTCTTCTGTTCTAAGCTGTGACCAATTTCTTAGAGCAGTTTGACCACAGACAGCCAAGAAGTTAATTCAGCTCTGAGAAGCCCACTTCCTCTCTCTTTTGTCAGCTATGTGTTCTTGTTGCTACCCATGAGCCAATCCATTCAGCCATTTCAAGGAGCTAAACCAGCCAGATATCTAGTCCATAGCAAATAAAGCGAGTGTTTTTCGTTGGTTTAGCTCATTGAACCAGCTCACCACAGATTCAGATGGCATAGAGGAAAACAATAGGAGCGTTTGGTGCACAACAACATGCAGGGCCTCCATTTTCCTTATTGGCCTGGCTGTATTAACTGCTCCACATCATCCTCGAACCCAAGCCAAGGCATTCCTTCCTGGACTTTGGATGTGCCCAAGCAGTCTCAAGCCAGGGCTCATTTAGTGCTTCACAGACTGCTTTTTAAGTGTAGGGTGTGGCAGTGGCATTGCTAGGCACTGTTTGCCTTGTACTTCTATCTTCATCTGAAGCAAAAGAATTTGACGTCTGCAACCATCAGCTGTTTTAAACTTATTTCCTTGTAGCTAGATCTCTTTCAAGTACATGAAATTTTCACTGGTAAATAATTCTGCAAAGTATCAGACAGCAGACTTCGGATCTTGTAAGAGGCATGTCAAGAAATATATGGTCTTCCTTCCATCCAGTAATTTCTCATGCATATACCCTTTATTCTACTTGGTTAACAGAAATGCTCTTACATTTAGTTTCCCTCTAAAATTGCAAAGGGGGTAAACACTTTGCTTCCCTCCCTTATACATTTGTCCCTCAGCAGAAGCTTTTAACAGCATGGTGAAGGGGGTGGGGACATGTCACTCCCAGCTGGGCAAATCCTGAAGATCCATTATAATCCATAATACCACTTAAGAGGAGAGAAGCAGCCTTCAATCTCCACTTCTTAGTCTGACCATTTCCCTTCTGAACTCACTAAAGTGGCATTTCTAATAATATCCAGACATCTTTAACAAAATAAAGCTTCTTTTTGAAGGCGGAGCTCTACTACAGTTCAAAAATTTGGGCTTGAGCTCCATTTTACTGGGAATGGGAAGCAGCTGTTTGCGACAAGCTGACCTACATCCTACCCTTGGGTGAACCTGGGGTTATCAGCTTGCTGATCCCCTGAATCAAGCCACATACTTACTCTCCTTTTTCATTCCATTCTAGACAGTTGACACACCCAGAGTGACCCTGAGGAAAAAAAAAAAGGGAAGACAGTATTACACAAACTTCAGACTTACCAAACAGAGCTGTTCTAAGACAAGGACACAGCGAGCTCCCCACACATAACAACTTGTTCCAATACAAGCAAGTTTTTTTTATTCCAACCCTGCAAAAAACCACCCACATGGCAGAGAAGCACCTCCAGAGAAGACAGACATACTATAGCACTTGGGGTAGAAAAGGCAAAATGAATCAAATAATAATAATAGTAAAAAAGTAGCACTGAATAAAATGGCAGTTTGGTCTCAGAGGCTACAGACAAAATCCTGCTGTACACACGGAAAGGTGACTTTCCTTCAAAAGCCCTTGGCTAGGCTGACAAATTACATGTACAGGTTCTCTGGCAACGCAGAGAAAATGCACTTTTGATAACTCTTTTAGAAGCACCTTGCTGCTGGGTGACTATATCGTACATCTTCACCCAAATTAACCAGCAACTGTACCAGGGAAGACAGAGAGCATTGAGCAGTATTTGATATAGGAGATGTGACTGAAAAGGGGGACAAAAGAATCCTTTCCTCCCCCAAACTAAGACAATCTTAAGACCTTTTTAAGCTGTGTCAGACTGCAATACAACCACCTATTCTTTAGGCAATACATTACACTCTTCAGCATTAGAGCTGAGCGTCTTGAACAGCTGACAGTTGCCTTCTTCAGGCACCACGGTTCGGGTTCGCCAACACACCCGTGAAAAGGCTCTCTTGTAGGTGCACCAGGCAACGCAGAAACCTCACACAAGATCTTACCCAGCTATTCCTGGCTCTAACACAGTTTAGGGGACTAAGTAATCAGTAACTATCCCATACAAAAGGGAGAACGCCACACGCCCCCACACGCTGTCCTTTCCGCAGTACAAGCAGCAGCTCAGTTTGCTCTTTAAACACTGCCCACTTACCTGCAATTCTGCTTCTAGGCCCAGGCGTCGAATGAATGGATCAGTGACGTGATAGTGGCGTTCGAAGCCCAGCGCACCCCTCTCCTGCATGAAGCAAACAAGCGCCACACTGACTACAGCAAACAACACACTCCCTTTTCCCTTTAGAAGATTCAAGATCTTTAAAAATCAAGCAGAGACCTTGCCAAGTATTGGGCTGTCCATAGCATCGGGTACCTCTCCTGTAGTAGGGAGACATCATTTGCATCACCTCCAGGTAAACAGTTTGTAATCCTTGCCCCCGAATTGCTTTAAAATTATGTTTATCTAATTGTCAGGCTCCAGCTGGGTAGCCAAGACAAGGTTTGAGAGGCCCACATCAAGACAGAACACGTTGCCTGCTTTTGGCCAGAAACAGAAGATAAAAGAGAGCTTGGGAATGCCTGTTGCTATCCCCCAGCAAGGATTTCAGCAGCAACTCACTCCTGAGCACCGCAGTACCAGACCACAGCTGCCCAGAAGCCTGCCATTACACAGCATCTGTCCTGAAGCACCACCACCAAGGGGCAAAGTACTGGAGCAGATGACTGGACAGCATCCTTTAGCTAGCTTATTTCATCAGAAATGGAGTAGGAGCGTGTAGCTGCAGTACCACAGCACAGCCTGGTCTACGGGGAAGGGAACAGCTCCACAGAACTGCGTCAGTACAAATGAAGGTGAAGAAAAGCAGGACAGTTGTTTCCCGTGTGATCTCACGGGGTTCACAGATGCATTAGCAGATGGCTTCGATGAAAGAAGGCCAACTGCAGAAGCAGGCGTGAAGAAAAAGGAATCCAAGTCATATTTTGGGTGGAACATCTAATGTCCACGGAGGTTCCTTCCTAGGACCTGATCCAGCCTCCATCCCATCCCATGCCCTGCTACAGTTAGGCAAAGACAACTTATGCCTTCATTATCACCATTTATAGATGAGATCGCTAATGTCAAAAATGACACTTAGGCTACTAGGGACATGTCAGCAGTCACAGAGCAGACACAAGGAACTAGCGTACGACATCACAGCTCTGCAGACCAATGTCAGGTAAAGAACTCCACACAACAAAAGCTATTTGAAAACAACATGGAGACAGATACCAGGGGACTGGAGGAAAAACAAAACAAAGCAGGCTTTTTGTTGCAACTTTCATTACAAATTTCAAACCCCGTGACATATTTCCAGGGGTAGCATTCCCAAAACGCTGCTGGGCCCAGTGCAAGGTGCTGCAGTTATAATTGCCTTGCTATTGCAATCTCAGCGGCTTTGTGAGGTCTGTGCAGTAGGATATTGCTTTTCCTACAAGGAACTGTCAACGACTTAGCAACCTTCCCAAGGTCACACATGAAAGTCTAACAGAGCAGACAGTGTGAGAAAGTCCCAGGCTAACGCTCTAACCACAGATCCATCCCTTCCTTGTTAGAGCAGCAAAATAAATCTTTGCACATGGATTAAATTACAAGCTTATAATATAAAGTTTGGTACCAAACTGCAAAGCGAAGTGGGGTTTGCAAGCTTCCAGTTCCTAATTCTGGCCACTAACAGACCACTTTCATGAATGCTGATTACCAGCAAAGCTGCAAATGATTTAAGGCCTCTGAGTCCAAGGAATAATTGCCTATTGTGTCTGCTGTAGCTAGTCCTTTCACGTTAAGAGATATTTCACAAATGCAGCCATCAGATGACTGATCCGACCACCGCAGAAGTTTTTCCCTGCACAAAGGAAGCAAACACACCACTCTTTAAAGAAAAAGAGACAGAAAGAGACCGAGACAGAGATCATTAGCTTTACTACAGTCAGAAAATACCTTTGATGCCAAGATCACACAAAGAGAACACATAAAGAAGCAGACAGAAAACTCACGAGGGAAGCTAGCTAAGGGTCCTTTATGGTGCCCAAGCACAGGCAGACAGATTTCTCTCTTCAATGTCGTACTCAAAAGGAACAGACCTGGTGATGTCCAACTAGCATGGTGCACTCCTGCTAGGGAGAACAACTGTATTCCTGTAAGCCATACTTTATCCCAGCTCCTCATTAAGCATAGTGATAGGCCCTAAGTGTTTGTTCTCTTACGCTTCTTATACAGCTTATCAATATGTAAGTAGCAGAGATCTTTTCAGAAGTAAGGGCAACACCATGAGCATTTCCCAATCCAGTGTGAACACTGATTCTCCGTCTGCTTGCCACACAACACAAGCAAACGCTTGGCTAACACATACCTTGATCTGTCTGTGGATGATGTCTCTGGTAATGTTTGCTTTTGCCATCTTCTTGCAATGGGGCAGACGAAAAGAAGCTATCGGAAGAGCTGCTGTGCATCCAAGCATGCCAACAGAGCAAAGATCCACACTAAGGGCATTTAATTACCTGAAGGACAGAACAGGGAGGGAACAAAGGAAGGCATACAAACATATTAGGCCATATACAATATTCAGTCATTTTTTCATAAAAATAGCAGTGGCTAAGAACTGAAAAGTTTTGTATAAAGGCTTCTTGAAGAAACTCAAGGATGACAAGGAACAATGTAAGACTGAAGAACACCTGACTTAAGAGGCCATCCCCAGTTTGCGGAGAAATTCACTGTGAAAAGAACTCCTGGACTACATCAGTCTAAAAAGGCCACGTTTCTATGCCAGCAAAGATCCTGCAAGTCCAGGGTATAATCCTGTTTCACAGCTCGCCTCCCACCATTACATGCCTGCTCCTGTCCAAAACTCTACAACCAGCGAGACTTCTTATATTGTGAACAAACACGGCATTGATATTTTTGGCCACCTCTTCTCTCTGATTTACTACATTTGATTATCAGCCAAAATGAGATAACCAAAAGAGCGTAACTGTTCCTTAGAAATCACAACTGCCAACCATCAGGTGTTACTACCATCTGAACACCTGATTACATTAGCAGTAGAAAAAGGGAGATCGTTTAAAGCTGTATTTCCAGGAGAAATTAGGATTTTCCACACTCTTATTGAGTTCCACATTTAACGCACCAACTTAAATAATTTAAACCCCATATAATCAGCCACACCTGCTAGAAAACATTGACATTGCAGAGGGATTGTCACAACCCTGCTCTGGACAGGCTGCCTAGCAAAGGTCCAGTCAGTCTCTGCGAAATGACGTAATTCATCTCATTTACACACCACAGGCCCCGTGCTGTCCCATTTTGACATTTCTACAGCTCTCTTCAAACATCCATTCTGTCCCACGTAACCCAACAGTTTCAAATTCTCTTTAAAAGCATTCACAAGCAGAACAAGCCAAAATTTTCAAATGAGTCCTCTCTTGAATGAGGAAACGCTGATTCACTGAAACAAGAACATTTCATAGAAACGCAGCAACAAACAACTCTGCTGAGCTCAGGCCGAAGTTTTGACAAACCCTGCCTGATGCTCTGCCGGATCATCTGTCAGGTTGCTGCAAAGCAAGGGCTTCCACCGTCAGCGACTTCAGGGCCATGCAGCCAGACGGCAGCTTCCACTGCTCCTGACCCTGGGATCCCCAAAGCCCTGGGCTTCAGGTTCAAGCTGCTTTCAAAAAGCCATAAGCATGCGTACACTGGCATTTCCCCGTGGGTAGGAAGTACCAAGAATTCTTCTTTCCTCACAGAAAGCAGAGTTTGTCCAAAGTGAAAGTTCGGATCGCTTTCCTAACACAGCTGGCTCCTCTGTGCAGCTCCGCAGTGAACGCAGAAACACCACGAGACCTACAGACAGCAAGAAGAGCCACACAAACAAACTGGAGATTGGATTTTCATGCAGCGGGCTCCTAAGCAGGATTTTTAGGGTAGCCGTAGGATCCCTCCAATACCACACACAGAGAAAAGGCACAAGTCTGCGTAGGTCTCTGAAGACGACCATCCCTGCTGCAGGCAGCAGCAGACAAGCAGCCCTCACGGTTGTATCCCAGTCCTATGTTATACGTACGATGAGAACAAAGTCGGTAAAATTCCCACGGCGAGAGCGCAGGCCTTGAACGCAAGGCGAGTCAGGATGGTGGGAGGACTTTGCACGGCCAGGCGGCTCCCAGGCCATGCCCAGCGAGGGCTAACGAGACCAGACCTTCCCCAGGACCGATTCAAAGCCCAGATGTACACACAGCAGGCCAAACCGCCCAGTGCTGACTTCTGCAGCAGATGGGTCCACTAAGCCAGCGGCCTCTGCCACACGGCTCCAGCTCACCACGACAGAAGCAGCTCAACTCATCCCCCCAGATGCTGGAGCAGCCAGCTGAGGTTTTCTGGACCCCATCATCTGTTTTAGTGCAGAAATTGGGGCTCCCCTAGAATCCACCAGCCTGAAACTGAGCTAGTACGTATGTATTTGCTCATCATGTGTGTATTTAATCCACGTTCCCTTTACTCCAGAAGCAGCACCAGGAAAGCTAGCATGCATGGCCAAGAAGACACCTCATGCTTTAAGCTTCTTTAACCTCTTGTTAAGTAATAGCTGCTTCACTCCCAGGCTTAACAGCAAGAGGCAGCACTGTGCGTTCAATCATCAGTATCTCACACTAATTCTTGTAATAGCATGATTAAACTATCAGGTTGCGATATCTATCCTCTGGCTTTCCACGAGCTTAGCGCAGGTGCTGTTTTGCCTGTTTATGGAGACAGCATCTATAAGGTGACAACAACAACTGCCCTCACCAACAGCTCACAGGCGCGGGAAGGAGAGGAAGCAGGCACCTGCAGCTAAGCGCGGCGACACAAGGGCCGGTGGATCCTGCTGACCCTGCAGCTCAGAGGTAAACACGGGAAACCACGACAGACCCGTCACTACTCGTGTCCAAGGCCAGCCCTGAAAAAATGTGCCAGGTGGGCTAAATAAGCTACACTGCTGGAGACATCCACGAGGACGTGGTCTCCAGACACACTTTCTGTGAAGTTCTGCAAGAGAGAAGAGGACTGCTGACTCAAAAAGCAGCTTCAAGTTCGGATAGACTAAACGTGCAGGGATGAATGGTATCTGCGATCTCCCTCCTCCAGTTTCTCCAGACGCCCTTTCCAGCTGACAAGCCTCCACCCGCCCTTCTCCTGGGCTGATCCCCACAGACTGGCCTCCTTAAACAAACCCTCCAGGATACGCAAGCGGTTTCTCCATCCATTGCTGCAGCAGGGTAGAGAGACCCTGCACCGTTCTGCGATGCCTCAGCAGCTCAGCCCTCGGGCAAGGGACCTGTACGTACTGTACAAAACCCAGGATCAAGGAATCACAGAGCAGTGGTGGTTGGAAGGGACCTCTGAGGATCATCCAGTCCAACCCCCTGCCCAAGCAGGGTCACCCAGAGCAGGCTGCACAGCACCACGTCCAGCCGGGGCTGGAACATCTCCAGAGAAGGAGACTCCACAGCCCCTCTGGGCAGCCTGGGCCAGGGCTCCGTCACCCTCAGAGGGAAGAAGTTCTTCCTCGGGTTCAGCTGGAGCT
>Ga0181612_108352_pt1 | contig 18011 bp, 8 predicted proteins | sample HoacroProtozoa21_FD_119630 | JGI IMG/M metagenome (GOLD analysis project Ga0181612, IMG submission 119630) | Hoatzin crop microbial communities from Cojedes, Venezuel. Combined Assembly of Gp0051906, Gp0051904, Gp0051908 | reverse complement strand
GGCGGCGGCGTGGGGCGGCGGTCCGGTTGTGGGGGGGGGGGGTTCGGGCCCGGAGGGGGGGGGGGGGAGGCCCTGGGTGGGCGCGGAGGAGCGTTGGCACGGGATGGCAAGGGAAGGGGCGCAGGCCTGGTGCTGGAGACCTGGTGGCTGTAAACGGCTTGCACGTGGTCAGGGGAAGGAAGACATGCAGGCTTAGAGCTGGAAAAAAAGTGGGGTTTGGGTTAACGAAGAAATAGTACCTAACATACCTAAGGGTAATGTACGTAGTAAATTCGGGTGAGGAATCGGAGCTGCAGACCGATGAGGAAAGAGGAAGGTAGAGAAGCACGTTGGCAAAGATAAAAATGACCTCAAGTGGATCCTAGAGGAGGAAGAAGTTACAAACATGAACGTCATACTTCATCTGGCCAAGGACTTCATTTGGACTCACAAGTCCCTGTCGGCACCCCCTCACGCTCCCAGCCTGGAGCGCAGCTGACCAGGGGATCCAGAGGAGCAGGGGAAGGGTGGAGGTAACAGCAGGAAAGGGGTACAACAGCAGCTGTAACTGCGTTATTATGACTCTTTTTCTGTAACTAGCGATTATTAGATTCTGAAGATTTCAGTTGTACTAACAATAAATATCTCTTTCATCTTTTCCAGTCTCTTTCTCTGAAAAGCCAGGTGAATAATGCTTGGAAACATTTCAGAAAGATGTTTCACTGCTGGGTTCTTTTCAGTGTTGTTGGTCTTTATCCACTGTTTTGGCATTTGCTTGTCAAGAAAAGCCCCTTACCCTGCTTTGTGCTTGATCCGCTAATTTAAAAGGGTGTGGAGGTTTATTAATTCTTAATGGGTTACCCTCATATTTCATGCCTTTTTAGCTATGTTTCTAAATCAAATAACGTCTTGAGTTAATCTCATCATAAACAAATGTTTGTTAGGTCTCAATGAAGGAATTTATTGTTTATGCTAATATTGGATACTATTTATGGTTGTACCAGATGCCTGTACCCTCATCTGTGCTGAGGTCAGAGCTGCTACTACTATTGAACAACCTGAAAGTCATGCCCTTTCCTTTCATAGCAACCTTTTAATGCAAATTTCATTCTGGTGAGACTGATTGTTACAGCGGTAGATTTCTTTTCCTTCCACTCTTCAACTGTTTACCTTTTTGCTTAGTGGCAATGATACATTTGAGTTTACTGTGTCCAGTGTGAACACTGAATACACCCATTTTTGTTTGGAAGGAAATAACAAGAAATATTTTAAATATTTAGGGGTTTAGACACCGTGCAATAGCTCAGAGATGTCTTTTTTTCTAACAAATCAGTTTTATTAGTTCTGGAGCCACCTAAAGCCTTGAGAAAGTACAGTGTTAATAATAATATTTTATACTTATCAAAAAAAAAAAGATATTTTTTCACTTTTTGTTAAAGCAAGAGGTGTTTTTTAACATCTGATCTCAGCCATATCTTTATCTTGGAAAAAAGAGTACCAAGCAAACACTTTTTTTACTGTTGACAGTTTTACAAATGTTACATAACTAACTAAAACATTACAGTTATGACTTTATACCTCCTGCAAAGAAGCAGAAAATATGTAAAATGATCCTTATTAGTGAAGCTCTTTCATAATAACTAGAACATAAATTTTGTTATTTTTAATATTTTAAACTTTATCTAAAAATGTAAACAGAAATTCAGATATCAAATCTGAGCAGTGTTTTCATGTTAAAAGAGTAGCCTTTAAGGTTCAACAGCAGCTTTTTGCAAGTGTATACACAGCTCCATGTGTAAGGTAACTAAATTACTTGCCATTATAAGCCTGCAGTTTAGCTACAAAAAAAAAGAGTAATAGATGTTAACAGATTTTTTCAAAACTGCTGAACATCTCTAAACAGAGTTTGTTCTAAATAGAAAGACAATATACCACGTAACAGCTAAATATCCTGTTTACGAGACAAAACTTGTCAGAGGGAGATTTGTTACAGACATAGCCAAATAATTAAAAGCGGAAAACACACAAGAAAGAGAAAGCAGCACACCTGAAATATGAGCCTGTTCATTGAAGTGCTTTACGGTACATGCAATGTTTTCTAAAATTTAGCAGAGCTCTTAGTACCTTGGTAAACTGTTTGTTTTAGTTTGGGTTTGTGGTGGTTTTTTTTTTGTATCCCAGTAAATTTGCATAGATTGATTTAGCCCACAAAACCATAATTCAGCCTTCAGTCCCATAAGACAGAAGAGTTTGACAGTTCTTTCTGAGAAACAGTGTAGTACTCTTGAAAAGTACTAACAGGACCTGCAGGAGCCGAACTACTCTTATTCACAGCAGAAACTGTATAAGGAGTGTGATCCCCGAACAGCTCTGTCAGCAGGAGTCTGTTCTGTCCTGAATCAACAAGCTTCCAGGGGTGACAGAAGAAGTCAGGAATCACACCTGTTAAATCATTGATTGTTTCAGCTGTCAAGACTGCCAACAAGGTGCAAACTGTGGTCGAAGTGCTGGTATTGGGGACCTTGGCAGACAGGAGGAACAATACTGAAATTCAACTCCAAAAAAAGGAACACGGTTGCTGTATATCCTTTGGTCTTTAACCTCAGGTTGTAGGAGAGGTTCTGCTTTTTACTAACATTGTGCATGCTTTGAAAGATTACTCCATCTCCATCCAGAAAGTCGTAGCCCCAGGTGGCTCCCCAATTAAAGAAAGTGGTGTGAGTTCCCAGTTGTAAGATGTTTCCACCTGTTCTGTTCATGACTTCATGCAGGCATTTTACTTTTTCATCTCTCTGCTATCTTTTTATACAGAAGAAATGTATTGGTTTTGGAGAGAATCACCTCACAGGGAGTTGATAGCTTGCTAATGTAGCTAGCAGTAAGAGGAGTCTTAGTATTATGTTTTGATATTAACTGTGTATCCAGATGGAGACTGATTATGTTCAACATCAAATCTTCAGATTTTCCATGCTTAATCTAGTCTTTTCTCCACTGATTCGTCTGTTTCTTTGTCTCTTAATGCCCTGCCTCCCTTTTTTTCGGGTGAAAGCTCTACCTGTAGACATACATAAATTGCATCATTATCTGCTGCTCTTTTCTGATGTGAGTCATATTTTTGATTACTAGGAGATAACTTCATGGGCACTAAACAGATGAGTCTCTCCCAGACCAGCTTTCAAAGAGGAATAACTGCAGTAAGGGTTTGATGTCCAGGAGTACCAGAAACCACAAAACCATTCCCAGACAGTGATAGGCTGACAAAACCTCTGAATTAAAAAATACTGTGGATATTCCCTCCTGTGCTGGGTTGACCTTGGCCAGCTGCCAGATGCCCACCCGGCTGCTCTCTCACCCTCTTTTCCTCAACAGGACAGGGGGAGAAAATAAAATGGACAAGCTTGAGGGTTGAGACAAAGGCAGTTTAGTAAGAAAAGCAAAGCCCACACACGTTAAGCAAAGTAAAAGAGTGATTTGATTCAATGCTTCCCATCAGCAGGTGATGCCCAGCAACTTCCTGGGAAGCAGGACTTCAGTACACACAGTGATTGCTTCGGAAGACAAACTGTGTAATCACAAATGTCCCTCCCTGCGCCTCCTTTTCCCCAGCTTTTATTGCCGAGCACAATGTCATATGGCATGGAATATCCCTTCGCTCACTTGGGGTGAGCTGTCCCGGCTGTGTAGTGGCCATTAGTGTTAGAAGGCAAACGGTGTGTTAACAGAGCCCTGCTGTGAGGCGTAGTGTATCAGCAGATCTTTTACATCAAATGGTAAAATTGCCTTTCAGCGAGAAAGATTATTTCACTCCTCCCTTTTGGTAGGGTTTGAATATTTAACTGGTGTGTAGATGCAGCACTGCCTTTACAGATCTGTGGGAGGAATATATGATTATTTATTTTTAAATGCATCACAATTTGCCAGTGTTATTCAGCCTCATTTGGTAACCCATTTGTTAATATTATGTAGATATATGTTGCGAGATGCAAATCATGATTATGTGCTATATAGCCAAGTAAGGAAACAAGGTTCTTGCCCCAAAGAGTTTACTCACGTGATCCCTTCTGGAAGCGCATTGTGATCTGATTTCACACTGCATGAAGTATTTCATTTCGTTATTTTATCTACTGTGTCAGTTGGAGAGAGCTAATCTCCCCATAAACAAAGCAAGGCAACTTCCTCTGTGTGCTGAGTGAGTCCTTCAAGATGTTTTCTGAAGTGATCAGTTGCAAGCACAGCTTCCATTTATATAGTGTCCTTTGTAGCAATGTCACTATGAACATAATGAATATTCTTAGAAGTATTTAAAGACTCCATAAATATATATGTCTTTGTGACTGCCTTGAACAGTGATGTAAGATAGCCCTTTTGTGTTGAGGAAAGGCTGAGTGGTGGAGTATTTTTTCAGATCCAAGCAATTCTGCTTTGCATGAGTGACCAAGACATCGAAATAACTTTTTTTGTTCTCCATGGGTCCAGTCAATTTAGGTATTTTTATCTTTGTTTTTAATATATTAGAGATTTTATTGTCCCCCACTCTGTATTTAATTTAGTGGTGGATCATCTGTTTTGACAAACATTTTCACAATTACCTAAGAAATTAATTATAAAGAAATTAATCCAGTTCTTAACTGGATTAACCAGGAGGGAAGAGCCTTCACATCACAGTCAGTGGCTCAATCCAGCTGGCAAAAATCAATGCGGTTCTGTTTAATCATGATTAATGTTTTCACTTATTTTATAATTTTGCATGCAATTTTATTTTTAAGGCTCTTGCAGGATGATTTGGCAATTGCTATTCATAAACCAGAGAGCTTGATTCTGTGTCATCTGATAAAGATTGTCCTCTGCTTTGCTTACCAGCAAGGGGATGTGACCAGTAGAGGGATGTGACTTGACATTAAATTCCATTTCCTCAAATGACACATCTACCAGAATTCAGGATTCACGTCCCCTGGTACTAGCACTGCAAAGGTTGGAATTGTCGTCACTGGCACTATTTTGTGACTGACACACTGGCCTGGTTCTGTCACCCTTATTTCCATTGAAGAGTGTCTTAAGAAAAATTACTCGGATGTTTCCGTTTCTGTAGTGGCGTCCATGTCGATAAAGATGTCTGCCTGGGAAGGGGCTGAGGACATTGCTGCCAAAATTTGTTCAAAGTAAAAGACGCAAGAACTACAGTAGGAATATTTGGCTGTGTGCTTTTGTTTGTCATCTGGAAGAAAAAGTTGTCCATAGTCTCAGCCCCAAAGAGCTTATAATGCAAGTAGAGGAACGATAAAAGGAAAAGTGGAGTATATGGATAGAAAGAATGAGAGGGAAAGAAGTGAAGCCACCACATTATGAAGGAATGTAGTGGCACTGAGCTTGCTAGTTCTATATATACACAGCTGGTGTTACAGTAATTTGCTGATTGATTGTGGTTCTACTTATGTATACATGAGTAGCTGTCTATTTATATACATACAGACATATAATATTCATATATTACATTAAATGAACATTAAGTTTGAAAGTGAGAATGCCTGAACTCAAAAGCTGTCTGATACAGTCTTTAATTTTTTGATTGCATGGTGGTTTTTTAGGACTCTTACCTTATTCAGAGTGTAGAGGGGATGAATCCTGCTACTTGGACAATTATTTAATATTTTGATTTATTGAATTATTAAATGTATGACCTCAGGCCTTATTGATTTCCTATGTATCTTCTAGCTGTTGCAGCAAGTCAAGAGTCTTAATAAACACATTCTTCTGGCTGTATATCACCAGGGCATAATCTGTACCATAAAAAAAATAATGTGAGAGGTTGAAATTGAAAACTATATTGCAAATATAGTCAAAATAGAACCATATCAAAATTGAGGCGCTAGACTGATAGAAGTTTATTCAGCTGAGAGATGTTTTTTAGCACAGGCAAAATTCTATTCTCTTACCAGATGTTTTCCTGGAAGTGGAGGAAGCCCTTTTGGTAAAGCTTTCAAAAGAAATCAGTCTGTCTCTCATTTCCTATATGCGGAAAGCTTCAACCCAAATAGATAATATTAGACAAAATGATAAGCAATTGAAAACAGAATTTTTTAAATGGCAAGTATGCAAAATTATTACTAGAATGGTATTACCTTTTCCTACAACTGAGACACGTACATGACTGTGTGGGATAGAATAAAACATAGATTTTAGAGTCACAGCTTAGCAGGATAGTATTACTCGAGTAGGAGTGTGTCACTTACAGAAGTCGCCCCAGACATGTATTGGTGTATTTTTTCTGCTAATGTGTGTTAAAGAAGAATCATTCTAGAAAATTCTTGAAAATTCTAGATTTTTCTATCATTCCAAGCCTTGAATCAGGGGAGGGATTACTCCAAATATTATGAAACTTAAAAGTCCAGTAGTCCATAAAGCAAGATATTTTTGTGCTGGGCTTTAAGAGTTTAAGAACTTTCAAGTGGATCCAGATTTTTAATTTCCAGAACTTGGACATCGTAATTGTGTTTGGCACATATGTATGTATGTCTTCAGCAAATATATTAAAGGGACATTAAAGTTTCAAAATCAAGCTGTCAGATGTTAGCACATGGTAAAATTAAGGTTGTCCATTTGACCTTATTTCATGACCCTGTGAATTATGATTAATTTTTTAACATTATGGTCACATAATAATGAATCAATAATATAGTCGATATTAGTAGATGCAGTAATACACATACATACAAGTGGAACGAACTCAGTAAAGGTACAGGAGGTGTAGAGTTTCATCCATTAGCCACCTTTTCTGCGTAGCCACGTCATCATGTGGAAAAAATCATTCCTAGCAGTTCTCAGTGAATGTTGGTTTGAAACTACTAAGAAGGATCATGCTGATTCCACTCCCACACTGAGTGGAGGTTTCTTCCATTCACATGCAGTTTGTGCATCAGTTCAGAAGGCCTTTTCTAAACAGGACGCCATACAAGCACTATACTCTTAGACTGTGTCAACAAAGAAGTTCCCCATGGTTAATTCTATTTTGTGTCTTCCTGTTTTTGAGTTTCTAGATGGAGCAAGTTCCAGACTGACACGGCTCAGTGTCTTAACAGGGACAATGCGAACACCTGAACTTCATCTGCAAACAAATGTGTACAAGGATCTGTACCACTGAATGTCCCTTTGTCAAGATACAGTAACAGTTTGATGACATTCAGCATCCCCAGTGAAACAGCACTTCGTTAGCATGTTACAAGAAGTTTACTGACATGAAGTTATCACAGGAAATTTTCCCTAAGAAGACAAAAACTAACTGAGGTTAGTCTTTACACTGGTTACTGCAGAAATGAAAAAATATGTTTTGATCAGGGTGGCCATATGCACTTAAGGAATTTGTTTTGATTCGTATATTATTTATCTTAGGTATTTGGGAGATGGTGTTGATTGAGTCCTTCACTTTGAATAAACTTGGTGCAGAACTGAAGAGTGACCGTATAAAGAAATGTATGTTTTTCCTCAGTCCTGGGGCTGCTAGAGGACTCGCAAATACGGATTGTCTTCATGGCTCTGTTCACCCTGCCTCCACAACGTTTGACCATAATAACTATCAAATGGAAATAGCCAGAGCACAGAAACATAATGCTCTTTATTGTTATGTCATCTCGGTCTCTCGGAGGTGATGATGAAATTTGTAGCTGGTTAAAGAAAATGGTTTGTTTTCTGGAGTGCTGCAGTAGTGCTGAAACGCCATCACAGAACATAAATGTCTGGAGACCTAATCCCAGCCTCGCCAAATTTGTTGGAAGCCATTCGGAAGAAATTTATAAAGCTGAGCTTTCTTACACAGGCTTTCACAAACAAGGTGAATTATCCCTGTTCATTTTTTTCCTCATTCTCCTGTCTTGCTGTCTATAGTACACATATACTTCCTTTAACAAAAAAAAAATTAAGATGCTAGAGCACGCTGCACTATGTTAGTTTATAACGCTAATATTTTCAAATATAGTTTGCCATAGATTATTAGCCAAATGTTCATATCATGATTCCTCCAGGAAAATTATAAAGGCATTTTTGGTTGTTGTTATAATACTTTGTTTTGAAGAAAATTAGTTAGGCTTCACATTCTGGCCGAAGAAACTGAGTCCATGCTGTTTCTGTTTTATGGCATGCTGTCGGCATGGATAGCTGCCAAAGCCTGTTAAAGCTACTTTTCATTACCTTCTCTCCAGGCACATAAAAGCCACTGCCCACTTTGGCAAAATAGTTTCCTCAGTCAAAGCCACCAAGACTCAATTCGTAGCCTTCAATACAGAAGTACTGTCCCAACAAACTAGAAGAACAGCTTATAGGAGACAATAAAGAGATCCTAAACAGTATATGACACCGTGTACGTGTTTCCAGTCTAATATTGCTTTATGAAAAGCTGTACAAAACCTCTCAAGATCGGAACTGCAAAATTACTTTCCGTGTCCAGCTATACATGCTGAATTCATAGCTTTCTATTCCTTCCTTTTTATCTAATGTGCTGTAGAGCTCTTAACTGTGATCACAGAGGAAAACTGGAAGCATACTCTAAGTGTGAAGATACTGTTTCTTATAGTTATTTATATAATATATATTTATATATCTTAGTTATTCTTTTTGTTACAATATGTGCACCAGTATTACAATTGAGATGACATAATCTAATTTGCCAAACATTACATTGAAGTACTTTGTTTACTGTTCCGTCTTCTCTAGGTACAGCTATACCTCCATTCACCCATAAGTTTTTAACTATTCCACCTTCTGTACTGAAAAGTCATCTTGCTTTTTTGTTGACAGGTGACTTTCTTTATCATGAAATGAAGAATTTGGTCAATTTTTTTCTATAATAAGCGTGACTGGAAAAACAGCCTTCTTTTCAGTTTGTAATATGCAGTTTCTGTGGGGAAGGAATGTCTCTTTCATAGATACCCATTGTAACAGAGCATTATTCCTTCTCAGCATCTGTCACACGTATCATTACATCAGTCTGAAAGTAATTTTAAATGGATACTGATAGTGATGGTTACAGTATCAAGAGCCGAAAGGTAAAGTGGGTTTGAAATTAGCTGTCGTCACATAGATGTCCCTTTGAGGTTTTTCTAGGCGGAGTTTTTTTTATTTAACCAGATTATGAGATTTTGAAAATCACCTGCTGCAAATGTGTAGTAGATTTTTCATGTCTGTTTTTAATAAAATTGTAATGTACTCAGTTAATGAAAAACACATTCATAATACATGTGAAGGCTTTGTTCTCTCTTACTGTTTCCCACACCTTACCCTAAGAGAAGGGAGGTGAGGAAGGTATAGAAAATAGGTCCATGGAGAGGTAAGACTGAATTTTTCACCTCTTTTCCTGAAGCAGTACACAGCTGCCTTATTTTTTCTTTAAGGACTATACTGAAAAGTCAGATCTTTCGTGGTTAAATTGTCATTTAATGTTTTAGAAAGCTCAAAAGTAAGGTCAGTCTGATCATGTTCCTAAGCCCATTTTGACACAGTTCCTCTCTTTAAAACATTTAAAAACGCTTTTCCTGTCAAAATCATCAAATGTAACACACATACAAGGTGAAATGCTGCTTCTGAAAGTCAGTAAAGTTCACCCAAAGGGTTTAACTTAGGTGCCTCTTAATGGATGAAAGCATGAAAAGAGACAAAGGTTTTAATCTGTCTCTTTCTGACTTCATGTTTTCCTGTTTTTGTGAGTGTACCCAGGGGAGTTAATGTTTTTGCAATTATACCTAACAGTTGGAGGTGCACTTGACTGAAATGACCCAAATCTTATATAAGTAATTCTCATAATTATCCTGCACTTTGAAAATAAGGTCTCAACTATAATTATTTATGGGAGGGATATTGCAAGAAATGTTCCGTGTTAGAATAAGGCAGATCCTTAGCATGGTCTTAATATCCATGCTGAGCACTATGTCTTCTAATACATTAATGTAGGTATGCCTGTTAATATGGATGAAGGAGATAAATGCTTGACATAAGACAGACAAGGTAAGTACACTTTTTGCAGTAATCAAGCATTTGCTTTCAGCCAGTCTTTCATCTAGGAGGAGCCCACTTCAGCAGTATAGTGACAGTGTTATTTAGGTCCCTCTATAGTTTTGAGGATGCCCCTGACTCTACAGACTCCAAAAGGATCAGCTGATATGCTGCATCTATTAAAACAATTTAAGTAGCTCTAAGTAAGTCTTTGTGCCAATTATGTTAATGAAGCTGCAAAGGGACTGCAAATTTAGAAGTCCTCTAAAGTCCAGTGCTGGCCCAGCATTTCAAAAGCTCCTTAACAAGACATGAAATCAGGCCCTTTAATCTCTCTAATTGGTGCTTTTGAGTATAGAAGAATACATGAACCCTGCTGTGTTCTAAAAGCAGCAGAACATCTTCACTAGCCAATAATACCTCGTGAAAATAGACTTCTCAGATTGCAGGTCCCCTGTACTAAATAACGATGTGGAGAAGTCTTGTTTCATTGCTACTTGTCAGTGCAGTTTTGCCGTTGGACACTTATCCTGCTGAGAGAGTGGGGGTTTCGGTACTGTGATTCCTCCTGGAGCCATCAAGCCCCACAGGATGGGACTTTCACAGACTAGTGACCGGTTATTTAAATGTGGGTATTAAAACTTAGAAATCCTAGAAGTTGACTTAAAGATATTTAAACTTATAATAGCAACTTTCTTTCACAAAAGTACGTCTCTAATGGATGCTAGTTCTGTCAAAACCATAAAGACCAGTAAATCCGTATGGTTTTGCCAAAATGCATGGGGCTTTTTGGTAGCTAAGGAGTTACTGTTCATTTAGCATTTCGTTTAAAGGTTGCTACTTTCTAGCTACAGCTTTTATCCCACCCTCACTTTCAGCTGCTATACACATTCTCTCCAGAGTGTGACTTCTGTAGCGGTAATGTGTGTATACATTAGGATGACTCAGGCATACATCATCGCCCACCTCTTTGGCCTTCTATGGAAAAGGGAGTGAGACAAACACACAGCTCAGTGAGTTCCAGCCTTATCTTGTCTCTGATTACACCTGCTCTAAGCTTTTGGCTGAAGTTCAGAAGAACTCGTCTACTTCATTTTTTTTTTTCAGATAATTTACATTCTTTTGCAATTTTTTTATTACCCATGGCTCTTAGTTTTCTGGAACACGTTTACGGGGTATCATCCTTATGATCTGTATAAGAATTCCAGGACAGTATGATGGGACAGCTGACTTGTGTTTCAAATAAATAATTATGCAGCATCATTTAATTTTTCCTTAACATTCATCCTCACTACTGGAGGAATCAAAAAGGCCACCCACAGAGAGAAGAGAGTGCCAAGCTAATGAATCCACTAGAGAGGCCTCTGCAGTTCTGTGTCTGTCCCATGCTAAGCAGAATCCCGATCATGGAGTGTCCAAGGAGATTTGCCACATACGGTATGTCATTTTTGTATGTTGATTTTGCATATTGCTCCCCTTGGTAATAAAAATTTCCCCGTAGTCCTGCTTTTTTCTACTATTTCATCAAAGCCTTGATTTCAGTCATCTCTAGCTGGCTAAGGGGAACATGCTTTTTCTGTGACTCATTTTTGGTGGTGTTTTTATTTTGTTTAGGGGAAGCAAAAAGGTCTGTATTTAGTAAGGATATTTTCAGATGCATTAATTTCTTGGTGTAAATGAGTTTTTATTGTAATAACTGATATCTGCCACTCTAAATTCTAGGATACAAGTTTAAATTTGTCAAAATATGCAGAAGAATGAAAATCAGCACAAGACTATACTTCAGATACAAATGTTGCAACCGTATTAGCTTTTCACTTGAATGATTAACTTGCATGTGATCACACCTATGTATGTGCACATAAAAAAAACACCCACTATTTCACCCTCAAGATGATTCCTCATTCCTAACTAATACAGTCAAAACTGATCTTATATCTAAGAAACAGTTTTAGGGAATGGGGCAGATTTAAATGTTTAGTCTATGTAGAAGTCTCAATATTTTTAGACAAATTCCATTGATTTTCTTCAGGCTTATATTTTCTGAGATTTTTGTTGTTTTAGCAGTAATTTTGTTGATGTTATTTTTAGTTGTGTTTTCTACTAAAAAAAATCCAAGGAAAATTATTTATGTCTCTTTACTAATCTCTTCGGTTTTTAATATAATTTATCATGGTTACAACCAAATACTGGGAGGAGGAGGAAGAAGAGAGAGAGATCTTGCCGAAATAATCTTAAAATGTTCACAATGGCCCATTGGCTAATGCTTTTTAACAAAGTTATCAAACACTGTGGTATCTGAGTGCCTTGCGTGAAGGCTAATTACTTTGCTGGGAACATTCATTTTAAGGGGTCTTTTCTACATTTCTGCATTTTATGAGAATACTTTGGAGGAGTGAAGCATGATGCATAAAGGGGAGACTTCAGTCTCTTGAAGTATTCTTGCAGAAGAAATACTATGTATAGCTTTTCTCGTGTGTCTATACTAAATAATTGTTTCTGTGTAGGTATAGAAGAAGAGTCACATGTGGCTATCCCACTTACCCACAATCCCATTCCTTTGGACAATGAGTTGTAGTGCAGCAGATATTTTGTTCTAGAACTCTTCTCAATAATTTCTTAAATATTTTAACATCAACCTACCTTTCCTGTAAATTACTCCAAACACCCGTCTCTGTCAGATAATTCAGAAATTATTTTGAAAACTGTATTTTGATTATCCTTCCCTTTCACTCTGACAAGCAGTTTAGTTTAAAGTAATTATCACAGGAAGAATTTTACAGACTGTTTAAGGAAAATCGTATGTATAAATTCATATCAAGAAAACTTCACAAAATACTTTTTTGTAAAGTGCTTTTTTATTATGCGTTGTCAACAGTTAAATGATATGTTGCTGTTTCATGCAAGCTGGAGTAGTGTTAGGAGAGCAAATGTTAATCCATAAACATGTTAAGGAAAAAAGTGCAAATCTGCATAGGTTTCTACAGGTTTAAATATGAAACTGGAGAGCTGCTTCAGTTAAAAAGACTTTTAATTAGTTAGTGAAACAACCACTAGTCTAGTTGTTCCCAAGCCTTGCTCCAGTTCTACCTAGGATGTTTGGTTTTATCCTGTGTTAAAATTTACACAGTTCTCTTTTTTTTTGTCATGCATTATAATGTCATAGTAGCAGCTCTAGGAATATAGAAAAACAGTACTATTCACCAAAGAGTTGTGGTTACTATTCAGTAAGTCCATCTTAAACTAAGTACTGCATGATATTGGAAAAAAAAACAACCGACAAAAATCCTCAAAGAAAACCCAAATCTCCTAGTATGAGCTAGCCCAACAAATGTACGTAATAGGTCATGGAGCAACAGCTCAGTTACGATAATAAAAATACATAAGAAAAAACCTATGCAAATATTTTTTCTTGTTTTGTGCACACCAGGTGCTTCACATCTTAATTTGTTACAAATGATAAACAGTAAAATTGAATTATTATGTTTCTGTCCGACAGTCCTGTAGTGAAATATTTCTTTCAAAGTTCAGGAACACAGAGAGACAAGTTGTTTTAATTACAGACTGAAAAAATCTATTTTATGCATCTTCATTTCCTTAAATATAAACTAAGTAAATACAGTCTGTGTAATTGACAGTATATAATAGAAATTTTCATATGTAATCTCTGCATATTAAATTCTTCAAGGACTATAAAATAACTGGACTGAAGGAATACGTATTTACGACATGCTGTATAACGAGTGACAGACGTAGCTGATCACTTAGCTGTTTTATTCATTTTCATCATAGAATCTATTTCTTTTAATTTTTTCTTCTACAGTGAGCTGTTTGAACTTGACTTTCTCGCCTTGGAACGATGGAACAGCTGTATATCTTCAGCTCAGTAAATCTACGCTTCTGTTTATGTCATTCTTTGACACTTCAATTATTTCACTTGCTTGACAGGCATTAATTCCATTCAGTTCTGTATCATAATTCCCATGTTCTTTTGAATACGGGCTGCAGGACCGTTTGGTTGTGTTTACAGAGTCTATTAGACCACAGTCTAAAACCAGGTTGTCTTTTTCAGGAAAAGATGTTTTCACCGTGTCAGATAAAATAGTATTTAAATTTTTGTCATATTTTGATTCCTCTCCAATGCTTACTAACTCGGTATCAACAGGGAATGTTGTGTTAGTTGCCTCCTTTAAAACTTATGTGCTATTAGTACAAGACTTCTGACAAGTGGCATCTTTATTAAATTGAGCAAGATTATTAGAAGTAACAGCATCTTCATCTTTTGAGTTCTGTTCATCCCATGAAACAGTTACAGTATAGTTTGTATGAATCTCATGAATAGTTTTCATGAGATTCATACATCGCCAATATTTCTTTATTTCCAGACCGATTTTCCAGCTTTGCGAAGGCATGCTGCAATACAGTGCAAATTGCATGGCTTAATGCTGCCATTGGCTTAGACGTAGCTGCGCGAGTTGGTTCCTGCCTACATATGTTTAGATGTGAAAAAGTGGCGCTATTGTTATTGTTATTGTTGTTCAAGCTGAATTCTTTGTCATTCTTTTGTACTGTTACATCATCAATGTTAGTAACCTGTACAACTTCTGAATCATCAGTTGCATTATTTTTTTTTTCTCGCTCCTTCCCAGCAATATGCGCAATCACATTATCACCTTCATTAATATCCTTTCCGCTTTCCTCCCTATTCTGTGGTCCTCCTGTTTTACTTAGCTTATCTTGCACGTTCGTAGCATCCTCATCTTTTCCCTTACTGCCTGCTTCATTTTTCTCTGCTTTACAAATATTTGTAGCTTCTTTTTCAGACAGAGAGCTAAAGGATGAGTGTTGATTTTGTTGATCGTTTGCAGTGTCACTTTTATTTTGCTCTCTCACTGCACTTTTTTTCTGAGGATCCTTTTTATTGCCCAGAGGTTTTTTTGTACGTAAACTGGAACCTTCTTGAGCAAAACCTTCTGGGGGCCACTTTGGCTTATTTACTTTAGCCACTTCTTCAATACAAAATGTTTTCTTAGGTGTTGCATCATCTGTTGAAGGGGGCCATGTCATCTTTAATTTACCTCTTTCTGTGGATTTTTTCAAATTATTATCCAAAATATCTGGATGAATACCTTCAGTATCCGAGTACAAGTCTTGATCAATTTCTGTAATTGGTTTAGGATCAACAGGTATACTGTTAATGGGATTTGTTTCTTCAGCATGAGTATTGCCAACTGAACTACATTGATCCTTAGAATTCCATAATTCTTTATGTTGCTTGTGTCCAAAACCTTCATCATAATTTCCTTTTGATTTGAAAAGTTGCTTAAAATGGGGTTTACAATATATTTTTCCATGGAGAGATGCATAATTTCCCAAGCTGCCAAATGGAAGAAAATTTGTTTTATATTTTTACATATCATAGATCTACTTTGAATTTTACACTTTACTTGGTATTTCAAGTACCCCTACATGATTGTAAATATAAAGAAAGGAGGAGCAAAAAATCAGCCAATTCAATGTATTGGCCAATTCTGACCACACACACACAGACACAAAAAGCATCTAAAACCTTTAATTGCAAATTCCCATACAATTTCAAAGTTGAAATGAAGGACAAGTGTCATGTTTTGTGATTTAAGAAAGAACATAAACTTATTCATTTGTTGCACTGTGTAAGCTTCAAATAGGAATGTTCCACAGCACTTCAGGGTCATTGGGACCTTTTTGTTCATCATATTAAAGACTGAAGCCTTTATCTTTCTACAAAATAGGTGGAGAAAATACAGTGTGAATTGTCTTTAGCCTTTGTAGCTTAATTATAGAAATTTGTGTTTAATTGTATTTGGATTTTGCTTCTGAATGAAGTAAAGGAAATGTGTGTAAATAACCTCAAAGGTGTTAAAATCAGAACTGTTAGCCTTTGCAGTCTGATAGAGCAATAAATACTGCATTTGAAATGTTTACAGATATGAAGTTACAAGAGTGGTTTGCTAGTGCGGAGAACCATCGTCATTCATTTTATGGATAAGGAAAAGTAAGAGAAAATTTGATCTGTGTTCAGATGTCTAAAATTCCACCCAAGTTTCTGTGTCTGCTGCTTCCTGTTCATGAGCTCTACTGAAGGTCTGGAAGAGTCAGTAGGAAGTAGTATGTAGAAGAATGTGGTAGGTGCTGGGATAAAGCAGATCTTTAGAGAATTTAAAGGACTTGTTCCATGTCACAGTGCAGATGTCAGTAGCAGAGAAGAAAAGGGGAACCCAGGTTACTTCCCTGTCAACCCAACATCCTACGGGCTGAATAGCTCAGTTGAAAATAATTTCACCAGCTGTATTTATTTTCAGATGGGGAGTTCTATGAGTGAGCATGCAGTTACTTCTTACCTTAATTGACTGCCACAGTGGTGACACCGGAAACATGATTTATGAAAATTCTGCTTGTCAGCAACTAGGCATTCCATTGGGTAAACTCTCTGTTGACAGAGTCTGCACGTTTCATTTTCCTGAATCTGCAGTTTCTAGAAGCACATATTAAAAAGTTACGAGTTAGTTTAAGCCACATATTATGATTTATCTCCAACTGTATCAGTCCATATGTTTTGTTAAAATTGTAGTATTCTTTATCCATTAACTGGTATCTCAGCTGCCAATTTTAGGGCTTCATTTTTGTTCAACTAACAGTAGTATTTTGAAAGCAAAAAACTACTCATCTTTCCCTCTTCAGAAATCCATACAATTGAAAGGACTATTCACATCATACAATACAATACACCAGGTACAGTATTTCCGATTTATTCGTAATAACTATTTCCTTTGTAAAATGAGATAGCATGATAAAAGATTTGCTAATATAAGTGGAATTGAGTATAATGTGTGTATAGTCTTTGAATCTACGATGTGATTTAGAGATCAATAAACAGGGGGCAGATGTTTGAAATTCTGATAAGGAAGTTTTGCTTAATCATGCCAGAAGCACATCAAGGAGTTCCACTTCTGTGGTAACCTACAGACTGTGCACTCATAGAGTCCAGATACACTAGGGACATAATCATTTGTAATTTTTACAATTTTAATTTTCAGACCCGATACTTCCTTCAGTTAATTTTTAAGACTGAGTTAGCTACAGTTGTATTAGCTAACTATAGCAAATTCTTTCTTTTATGAAGTATAATTAATTATAAAGGAAACTAATTCTCTGTAAAGCACAAAGCATTAATAGAAGGTTTATTTCATACCAGTAAGGGGCAGAAGGAAATAATGGGCATTCTGTTGGGCTTGGAAAAATGCATGCTGCTCTTCTGTCTTTATTTCTGAATTGCTATGAAAACTGTACTAGCAGACAAATACAAATAGGGTGGAAAAATAATTGTTTGTAAATCTCAATTGACAGTAGTAATGCCCTTTGACATCAGCAGAAAATTTGGCCCCTTTCAGCATTCCCTCTGTTTTTAGTTTGTCTCATTTTATAGCAATTCACAGATCAAGACCGAAAGTGATGTAGATTTTATAATGGCAGCTTTAGTTGCCACATATCTCTAGTGCCCATAACGAGAGCTATGAAAAATGCTGAAAGAGGGATTAAATATATTCAAAATAATGTAGAACTTGCAAAAAGAATAAATCACTAGTAAAAACAAAACAGAAAAAATCCCCCAGAGAATTGTTGGTCATGAAACAACCTCAAATGTGGCCTCAACTTAGTGTCCACGCGGGCTGACGAAGAGGCCGGGCAGGCACAGTGTGCCATGTTCCTGACATGGCTCCTGCCTCGCTGGGCAGGGACTACTGGTGGCTGGTGGCGGGAGCCAGACCTAATTACTTGCCTTAACATTCTTAGGTTCGCAAGTATTCTGAAGGTAAAGAGGGAGGAGAGGAAAGGCACAAGCTCTGCGATGCGGAAAAGGATAAGGTAATTGGTGATGTGCCTCCTGGAGAGCTGTCTCGCTGGATGGTGATAGAATCATAGAATCGTAGTATGGTAAGGTTTGGAAGGGACCTTACAGATCATCTAGTTCCAGCTCCCCTGCCATGAGCAGGGACATCTTCCACTAGACCAGG
>Ga0181612_178361_pt1 | contig 18013 bp, 5 predicted proteins | sample HoacroProtozoa21_FD_119630 | JGI IMG/M metagenome (GOLD analysis project Ga0181612, IMG submission 119630) | Hoatzin crop microbial communities from Cojedes, Venezuel. Combined Assembly of Gp0051906, Gp0051904, Gp0051908 | reverse complement strand
GGAGACCTTATTGCTCTCTAGAACTCCCTGACAGGAGGTTGTAGCGAGGTGGGTGTCAGTCTGTTCTCCCAGGTAACTAGCAATAGGACGAGAGGCAATGGCCTCAAGTTGTATCAAGGAAGGTTTAGACTGGATATTAGGAAAAATTTTTTCACTGAAAGGGTTCTCAAGTATTGGAACAGGCTGTCCAGGGCAGTGGTGGAGTCACCATCCCTAGAGGTGTTCAAAAAACTTGTAGACATAGCACTTAGGGACATGGTTTTGTGGGACTTGGCAGTGCTAGGTTTACGGTTATACTCGAACTTAAGGGCCTTTTCCAGCCTAAATGATTCTATGAAATATACCACTGCATATTTAATGTTGCTTGGCTAACTTCAGTTTTGGTGATTCCTGACTCCCAAATAGTTAACTTCAACACATTCTTGGTGTTATTTCCTGAAAAAGACTAAATTAAGAAGTCCTGAGGATTTAAAGTAGTTTTCCTTGGTAACCTTTTCATTTTAGAAGTACAATTAGATTTGTAGTTCTGAGTCTTCAGTCTGTAGAATTTTAGTCCAACATAACCTCACTCTACCCAGACAATTATACCACTTTAGATAGGTTGCAGTGAAATACAGAATGTGGTGATTTTTGTACAGGAGCACAGTCTGTAATTTTTTTCTGTTTGTGTGATACATAGTTATGATTATCAAGTAATCTTCAGTGTCAACAAGTGCTACTACACTTTAGCCTGCATACTTTTAAATATGATTTTATCTTTCAGTAATGGAAGTTTTGAAGGTACACACAGAGGACTAGCTACTGTAGAGAGCTCTGCTGACATTGAAAAGTTCTGAAGTGAAAGAGCTTGAATCAAACTTGCTTATTTTTGTGTCAACTCTACAGCTGCTTCACCATACTACAAAACATTCATGACATTGCATCTTAGCCAAATTATCTTTCGGGGGGGGATAATTCAAAACAGAGCAGTAAGTTAATCCAAATATTAAGTAATATTTAAGAAGTCTCCTATCAGCATCTGTGCAATTGAAACAATATGGATTTACCTCTTTGACTGGGCTCAGCAATTGCATGTTATTCTTCTCTGTTGTGGAAAAAAGCACTATTGTTATTTCTTTGATGCCCAGTGTAATGTGCAAATCAGCAAAAGTAATTAATTAACAATTCATGAAAGTAGTTGACTCCTATTAATATGCCTTTGACCCAAGCACCACTGTTCAACATTTAAAGACCAGGGACCATAATATTTATTATGAGGTCAGGTGTATTGATATAGCATTAAAATGAGTCACATTTAGTACACTGCATAGCAATTATGTTAATGCAAAAAGTATCACTGTTGCATAGATCTCAAGTGGCAGAAAAGTTATGTGATCCAGAATACCTTATTTGTCAATTTTGAAAGAATGTAGAGAAAATTATTTCTTGGCTTTATTACACAAATGCTAAGGCACAAGGGTCTGCTTACCCAAACCAATCAATTCTGTAGGAGGCAGAGTTTCCCTTTTCTACTTTTCAAATTATTAGTTTATTATTTTTATGTAGAATTTGGAGAACTTCCTCCTTCTGATCCATTATACCAGATTGCTATAACTTGTAGACTTCTAGAAGAGTAACGGATTTCCCAAGATGGTTTTCTGTTATACTAGTCCATAATGAAAATCTTACACTGCCTCCTTCTCTCTGCATTGCCCTTTCCTTGTTCTACATGTGTTTAGTGCCTTTTGTTACATTAAATGGATTTTTTTGGGGAGTAAGAGGGTGTAGAAAGAGACAAGTGTATCTGGCCTGTCTGTTTACAGTCAACAAAGCTGCATTTGAGTGTGGAAAAGTTTAGAATTTAGGTGTGAGGCCAAAATAGAGCTGAAACTTGGATTCACTTTGCTGTTATGTAACAACAGCAATTTTTATTTTGGTAATTCTATTGCTTTGGACTGTGTCCACTGTATTTCAGTTATCCAGCTGAAAAGAAGCCTGTTCATTTTTTGTTCTGAACAAACCTGTAAGGATAGATCCTGAGTAAAATGTAATCAAACTGGAATACCATTGAGAAGTTGAGTTTAATTTAGGAGTTTCTAGGTATGGTCTGTTAAAATGGTATATGAAAGTCTCTAGGATCGAGTTCATTCTAGTCTAAAACCTAAAAATATTTTTTTAGGTAGCAAAAATGCAAACCTTAAAGAAGTCAAACCTCCCAATTTCTTGTTTAAATATCTTTAGATCCTTAGAACTTACATGTACTAGGCAATTCACAGATCTCCCTTAATCGCGTGATTTATTCTATCACAGTTTGTGGTAGATGGGAGAGAGAATTCCTTATTACATATGAAGAAGCTGAGACCATTGGTAAGATATTCCTAGATTCCACATTGATTCAGATGTCCCAGTACTGTTCTAATTCTTGTTCTGCCGCTAATTCTAAACTCGATGCTCGTATCTCTAGTTTTACCTAGTTAAGGATTTTGTTTCTCTTCCCAGGCATTTACACTTCAGTGGCTTTGAGGAGATGTGAAATCTATAGCAAGGGATGGTTGCAAGTTACTAAATCTGAAATAAATATTATATCTAGTAAAATTAAAATTTCTTGGTGATTCTAAGTGGTAACACTTTGTAACTGTATATTTTGGATATTGTAGCAGGGACCAATTTTGTTGCTGATCTAAGCAGGGGGATTCTTTTGACATAGTTTTGTATTCAGATTCATTTAGTTTGGTACCTCAACAGCTGAAGTTGTTAGCACTGCTTTATTAACTCCTTTTCAAAATTCATTTTAAGACATTAACTCATGTATTAGGTGTTATTTCTTATTATTTAAAAATAGATTTTTATTTTATTCTATTATTAGATATCAATCTCATTATTAAATGCTATATATTATTAGATGTTATTAATCATCTTATTATTAGATGTTGTTTCTTGTTATTGAAGTGAAGAATACCCACATAAGTTAATGTAAATATCAAAAAAGAGATGTCCTCACCAAACAGTTAAAAATGCTTGAATCATTCCACATTGACCTAAGCCAGGTGAATCTATAGAACTTGCTGGCCACTGCAAGGATTGCTTCATTCTCTTGTCTTCAGAAAATTGGCTCGATAAGAGTAGAAATGCAATAGGTTGCAGGGTGTATTTCAACTATATTGATATTCCAAGTGCTCCTGCATCTTGCACAAAGGGCAAATGGAATAAATAATACTAAGCTGTAGTTGCTTATATTGTTGTTAATATTGGAATTTTTGTTCCACCAACAAGGTATTTACGTGCCTACATGTGTGTGCACACATACACACAGGAAGAAACAGACTGTATTTCCTACTGTGCTGAACTGTGCTGTGGTGAAAGCTGTACTTCTATAGCGAGCAAATTAGGAAAAGTTTTGAGGCAACATCCAATACCAATTTAAAACAGCTTCCTGTTTCATTTATTTGTCATCCTTCCACAAGTAACAGTCCCACTGAGATGCATGAGTGTGAGTAGTTCATAGGACACTCACGTCTTTGTGACCAACTACTTTTTTTATATCATGCGTGTTCAAAACATTGATGAGTTTTAATATGCTTGGGCTGCAAAATATTGATGTAGATTTCATGAAAAAGCACTTTTTTGGTGAAAGAAGTTGGCTTATTATTTCAAAACTCACTGATTTTTGCACGTGGATGAGGCTTTTTAAAATAACTTGGCAGGGAAATAATCTTAGGTAAATGTTCACGGTGTTTACTTTTTAACATAAAATACAGACCTTTCCCTTTCTGATGATCTGGTACGGTACTATAATTGAAAACAAAAGTTACATGCTCAACACACAATTCCAGCTCTGTCATGTTTCTTTCTCTATGCTAGCAGATGGCAAAATACAACCACTGATATCTTTGCTAGTAATTTATGGAATCTGTTAAGGGGAAAAAAACCTACTAGAAGTATAAATCTTAGTATATTATTCAATGTATTTGATTATACATAAAGTTGTACATATTCCATATAATATTTGTATGGCATTTGTTTGAAACATTTAGCTTAGCAAACTAATTGGAAGCAAAAATTCATATGCTTTATTGTAATTATGAAATACTTGACTCATCATGTATCCTTGTTTTCAAAGTAGAATTGTTTTATTATATTAAAAAGTTCCCAATTCAATTAGAAAATATCTTTGTATTCTCTGCTATAAGTAAGGAGTGGACAAGAATATGAGTGAATGTCAAAAGATGCAGAGCCTATTGTCTCTGTATAAATTTCAGCCTAGCTCCAGTAACGCTTTTCGTTATACTTGGAGATGAGTGGAACAATAGGAATGGAGCTAATTTTGACTTTCATGGGGTTTTGTTGTGTTTGGGTTTTTTTTGGCCTAAAAGTGTTTTTGTAAAACAAACCAGCTTACTGGAATGGAAATGGGATTCTTCTCAGGCATATTCTCTGTAATGTAATTTATGACAAATACTCTTTTTTTAGGCCCAGGGCAGAATTTTCTACCAAATGGACAAAGATCTTTAAAGAGGAGTTGTCTGTTGGCCAGGGTTTTGTGTTCCCCTGCTGTCTGTTTAAGTGTGGGTCTTGAATCTATGTCACCCGTCACCCAAGTGTGGGAAGCTGAACTTCCCAGCTAGTGACATGAGTGAGGGATAGCTTTTTGCTCCTCTGTGAGCTATTTGACTTTTAATTAGTCCAGCAGAGAGATTAAAGAGTTCATCATTATAGATGTTCACCTGAAGTGTCAGAAACCTAACTTGAATTTCTGGCTACATACCACAGTTATCTGTTATATTGCCAGCAGTGATTCCTGTTCCCTGAAGTAGCAGCTTCCAGCTCTTGTGTCCAGCTATGTGCAGTTTTGAATGTCTTAATACTACTGCTAATTTATTACATTTGGGGAGCTGCTGTCTTACACACAGTAGGATAGTTCAAGCACAGTGAACTTGAGACAGTTGCTCAGGATAAGCAATTGCTTAGTGTTAGGTAACATATTTAGGATATTGAAAAATAGTGACCTAAACTTGCAGCTGGTCTTATAAGTGCTAGAAGAGTGTTCTAAATTTATACATCAGACTATTACTGATTGACATCAGTTAACACCTTTGACAGCTATGCTGTGATTAGGATCACTTAATGCCACTGGCTCATCACAAAGCTATGACTATAACAGAGAACATGCCAGCCTACCTGCTCATTTCAATGCTCTTTTAAGAAATTATATAGTATCACTGCAATAGCTATTTGGGTTTTACTATATTTTCTGTGACAATTTTACCATGCTGTTGATTTTAGCTCAGTAATAAACTACAATTTTTTTCCTATTTTGAGAAATAAAACAGAAGTACAATAATTGTGAATTTTCAGAAGTATTGTCTGATTATACTACTTAATTTCATGGCTTCTTAGGACAAAACCTCTTTCTTATTTATAGGCTTACAGCTGTTTTGCCACAACTTCTAGCAGCATTTTGTTTCAGTAAATTTAATACTCTAGTACAGTGCTTTACAGCTTATTGATCTGAAATAGTACTCTTGCTGCTTTGTCGGATTTGTCTCAAGATCAAAGGTTTGAACTGCCTCTTAATGTTAAAATATATACATGGGTCTGCTCTTTCCAACCTTTACCACTCTTGCTTAAGGGAGTTAGAAAAGAATATGAAGCCTGATGAAGAACGCTGGTTCTCCAACTCTCATTCTTCAGAGCTGTAGAGTAGGCAATGAACCTTTATGATTTCTTGTAGTACTTTTTCTGGATTTTATCACTGTAGAAAATAGTATAATGCCCACTGGAATTTGTGAAAGTCTTTCCATTGATTTTAGCATACAGCAGAAGCAAAACCAAATGAAAGAGCACCTGCATCTATGAACCTACGTGTGCAGTAGGAAATGTCAGCTTGCACATCCAGAAGAAAAGACGTGAACTGAAGATTTTGGGAATTTCTGCCCTAAGATCTTTCAACTATTTTCTGAACCACAAAACGGAGAGCTGTTTATGTTTGCTACTACTTTTTAATTCCTGTTGGCAGTGACATGCAGACTATGAAATGTGTTAGGCTTGATTTACATAAATCAGAAGGTTGTCAGCTTCTTCCTTTTCGATGTCTATGTTGCCTTAAAATCCAAACTGATGACCTCATTGTAACACAAATAAATAGTGTTGGTAAATGTTATTATAAATTTCTTCTATTACTGAACATACAGATGGAAATGCAAAGTTAAAATTTGTGATATTCTTTCTTACATACACTATGCATTGTTATGTCTTCCATATTTTTGAGACCTTCTTTCCATTATTAGAAAAGTTTTGTTGTCTGCATTTCACAATGCTTAACCACATTCACTCAACTTGGCCTTTTGATTAAAATAAAATTTCTGTATTGGTATACCTCATTGTATCAATACAAATGTAATTTTGAGGCCTTCTAGCTGTCCACCATAATGAAACAGAAAAGAGATGAAACATTTTCATCTCTTAATGAAATGGTTATTTCTCTATGTCATCAAGGGTCAGGGAGGGCAGACATATTGTAGGAATTATGAAGGGAAAAAGGGGAAATATTGTAATTATAATCAGAAAAGTTCTGGATAATTTTATGACTGGAAAGAACGTGTGTAGTTATTCGTGCTATAGCATACTAGGACTACCGAGTTGATTAGATGTGTTCATAGATACTTTTTATTAGGGTTGATTGTTTTGTTTCATCGTGAGACATTAACGCCTCGTGAAGGGAAGTTACTGATCTTAGTGCACTAATGACTTAAAGATTTGACTTTATGGTTTTCTGTACACGTTTTAAAAAACATCATAAACCCTGTTACTGCTAGATTTCAGAATAAATAGTTTTCCATAAAGTGCACAATTCTCTTTGAAATCTTAAATTTTGTACAGGTCTATCTAAGATGATTTGAGTTTGTCAGAGGTATGGTTATCAAAATAACAAGATAATTATTTTGGTTACCACTAGTATGTACCATTTTGCAAACTGATTTTCTGTAATTTTAATTGCAAAAGCATTGCTGTTTCACCTTTCTGTATTCAGATAGTTGAATGTTGAGCTACTAGTGAATAGATTTCCATGTTCAAATCTATTTTTAGCATTGTCCTCAGTGGATACTATCTGTTATGTGAAATCTTATGTCATTTTTGAAACAAGCTACTTTGCTCTGGAATTTTTAAAATAAAACTTTTTTTCTTTTCACACTTAGAAATGTGCCCTTTCCAAATTCTTCCTCTTCTTGCTTTTAAAATAATGAAAATTCTAAAAAAACCTATGCTTGTAATTAAAAGTCATTTTAAAATAACCTCAGAAGATTGTTTCTAGAAATCAAAACGTCTTTATGGTCCCATTTCTAAGGAAAGAAAGACAAGTGACTGGGATCCTGTACACTTTACTGTAGTCTACATTAATTACCTTCTATTAAAAAAATGACAAAGACCTTTTTGAAAGGGAATCTGGCATTCTTTCCACAGAAATGATGGCAGACACCCTACTCTCTGCTGATTTCTTGACACTTCTAATTACCTGTATTCATTTGAAATCGTTTCCTTTGTAGTGAGTTATTGGCATGATTTTCAGAGAACAAGAGGAAAATGGAAAACATTTTAGCAAGTTAAGAAAAAAAAATCAACAGTATCATTGTTTGCAGCTTTTGTTGAAACTACATACATGAGTCATTTGAGGGACATGAAGGTAAATGAAAGGTTATACTTTGCCCTGCACGTTGTCCCTGGTATTTGTAATGTCAATAACTGTAGAAGGTTGTCAGGAAACTGGAGAGATAAAGGTCAATAGCAATGACAAATATATCATTGTATGTGTTTGAATATGCAATATCAGCCTAATCTCATGGTGGAGGTTTTCACACCCTGGAAATATCAATCAGGTGCTGTATCAGAACTATCCATTGTATTCTGTGTACTTAGAATTAAATGGGAGATCAGTAGATTTAAGTTTTTGCATGTTTACACTATTTTTTCCAGATTACTTTCTTTATTTAGTACACAGAAAGAAGTTATTCTTTCAAAAAGATATTTTCCATGAAATAAAACACTAACAAAGGGTGTTTTTTTTTTTTTTTTTAAAGAAAACTATCCTAGGTTCCTTAATTTGTTACAGCACATTGAATATTAGTTTCTATTTAACATATGATATTGCCATAATTTTCAAAATATTTTTGCAAACCGTGTCTTTCTGATAATTGTCTGTAAATCCATTTGCTTTTTTGTATACTAACATAACAGCATCTCACTCGAAGTGCATCTTATAGGGATAGACCTTTATTTTTCACAACTAAATCAAGATTTCAGAGCTCAGTTAAAAGAAACTACAGCCTACAGTTAAATGGATGTGTAAGGGAATAATGCTTCTGAGAGAATTAGCTTACAGTTGAACACATGAAAGCACAGAATTCTAAGTTGTTACAAATGTGGATGCTGATTTAGGAAAACCTAAATTTGACTTATAGGGGAATACCAAATCACAAGTCATTACATTGTTATGTGTTTTTCTGTGATTATGCCAGCACGGAAAAACAAGAGATGAAGAGCAAGGAAATAAATTATGTCACAGCGCCATGTGACACTGAAAATAAAACCAGCAATTGGTTAAGTGAGAATCTGGAGATAGGAAAGTAGAGGAGGGCCACAACAGTGTGAGGATGAATTTTGAGAATAGCAGGAAGAAAGTAGTGCTGCAAACTGAAGTCTTATTTGAGAAACAATTGGAAGAAGTATTCCTTCTGGGTAGAGCATTTGATAAAATGACTGTGGGAAGCTAAGGGGAAAGTGAGCACAAATCATGTACTAATTAAAGACATGAAGTCAAATAGAGTGAAAAAAAATGCTGAAAACACAAAGTAAAGCTGCAAAGATAGTGTTATAGCAGGATCCAACTATCAGCCTGTCTGAAACATCTGTGAATCTGATTTTTTTTTTTAAATAAACCAAGTATAAAAATATTTATTAACCTTGAATTAGTGATTTCACTCTTTCCCCAAATACTAGTTCATTTTACAAGATGCTGGTAGTTTGATCCTTTGTACTGCTAAGCTATCACTTCTGTGAAAAGTCCCTAAAATTCTGAGAACTGCAACACAAAACTTTAAGAACTTCTGAGTGGTTTGGTGTTGAGCAACTCAGAGTTTCAGGCTTTATTCTATTTATGGTGTTTTATCTATTTAGGGACTGATTTCAGTGACATCAGTTGCTTCTGAGCATATTTTACCTTTTAGGATTTGAGTTTTAATTTAAAGATGCGTCATAAATGTATGCTGTTCAGCAAAGCATTTAAGAGCATGTTTATATACTACCGCAGTTTAGAGGGTTTGAGAAAGTGCTTGAAGAAATCCACTGTTGGCTGAAGTGTTTTGCCTGGGTCATTTCCTAGAAGTCCTTTTGACCTCCAAATACATTTTTTTCCTGAGAGTAAACATCTTAGCTGGGTTTCCAAAGACGTAATAATGATTGAGAAGGTAATATCCCCTGTTGCATTCATGGAAGTGTATCCCTCCATCCCTGCCTATTTTTATAATATCTGTCACCCAGGTAATTTGAAACAGTTTTTCAAATTTTCAAAGGAAAAACATCCCATCTCATATGAAACATTGCTATCAGGAAGTATCACAACTTAAGGTAGTATCTTACTTTTCAGTCACATGATATACATACTTACCTTGAGGGACACTTCGTTAAACCAGTTACTAAAATGCAACACCAATTAAAAACTTTTTACACTACTGTCAGAGAAATGGGCTTGTAGCTCTAGACTGTCCATTGCCTACACCACTGGCCTATGAATTTTAGCGTTTGTTGGAGTTTTTGTCTTCTCTGTGCATATGGTGTCTGATACAAATTATTATAGAGATTTAGAATTAATTTAGATGAGTCTCCTTTTTCTCTCTCTTCTTCTCTTTCCCTCTCTCCCTTCTTCCTTCCCTGTCTCCCCTACTCCCTTCTCTCTTCCCTCCTCTCTCCCTTTCATCCTCTCTTTCATTTCCCTCTCCTCCTCTTCCACCCCTCCCCCTTCTCTCTCTCTTTCTTCTTTCCTTCTGTGTTACGGTACAAGAGTTGTCTTTTCAAGCACAGGGTGTTTGTTTGTGTACCTGTTCTGCGTATTTGTTCCACATATATTGCTTCTTTAGACTTCCCTGCTCTCTCTCGCACACAAGTAAGGTTATGTCAGTTAAGTTTTCCATTTGAAAACAGTCCCATCCCTTATTATAGAAGAACACTTCTTAGACTCTTAGACTTACTGTTTTCACTCAAATGCTTAATTATATCATTGTCCGAGGTCTGTCATGTACTCAAGCTCATGACACTGCTATGAAATGACTGCAGTTAAAAGGCTATGAAGAGACAGAGTTGCATTGCTGTTTTGAATCTGCTTTTTAGCACTCTGGAATGGGAATATTCTTTGAGCAATTGCAACCTCCTTGTGTGTTTTTACGTGCAAGAGAAACAAAAAATAATTCACAATGTGCTACATAGCTATCAGATAATCTCCTGTGTATTGTGAAATACATGGCTGTGGATTAGATGCTCCCAGTACCTACATAATTTCTAGGCCAAAATGCATTTCTTTGGAAATAAAAAATTTTGAAGTACTTCTGAAATATACATTTACTTCCCATACTTGTGTGAGCTGAAGGACCTATCAGCCCATCATATTCCTCTAATTTTATTACCTTTGAATGTTTTCATATAAGCTATGAAAGTTCTGTAACTACAAATATCTGAACAAAACTTTCTAGTCTGTGAGATACTATTTGGAGTTCATGGCTGATCTTCTGAGTGAAGAAAAAGAATGGATAATTACTAACTACAGGATTTTCAGACTCTTTCCCAGATAAAGTAGTGCTGTACTTGGCTTTGTTTTGCAGGGATTCAGCATAGGAGTACTGGAATCAAATATGAACTTTTGAAGAGCATTGCCCTGCTCTTGAGTGAATACTACATTTGATGTCATCAAAAAGGAATATGCCCATACACTGATAGTAGGCCATAACAAAGCTGATCTCTCCTAACCATTTTTTAAAGTATATTGGTCCTTAAATGCTAGACATTGATTTGTATTGCTTAATAGATATCACAATGTCATACATTATCTAAGCATTTTATTGCCAGGTAAACTACCAGTATTACAAAGGCCAATTTGTGTGTTTGCATTAATGTGTAATGGTGAATACATTTTGGATTTTAAAAGCTTCCCAGTACTGTAAAATTGCTGCAAAAAAAATATTTCACACTTGAATTTATTCTTATTAAAGGGAAAGTGCTGCATATTTTAAAATACACGGATATAAATATAAAACACCTAAAAATAGACTCATGCAAGTGTCTCCCTGTTTCCACCTTGCTATTTAATGCAGAATTTTAAAACCCTCACATGTGAAATGATTTTTATTTAGAAAAGCGTATTTGTGATTTCTTTTTTGACAAAGAAAGGCCTTTTGTTCTGGTTTCTTCAACAGAACCTCATTTTGTGACTTTCTACTGTCCCCTAGTGGCATTTTAATCTTTGTAAGTGTTGTGATACTGCCATTCTGCATTTCTTCTGTGCTTTTCTGTTTCCTTGAGACTATCATTAACAAACATTTAAAATACTATTAAACAACCCATCAACTGACTGTGGAAGCAATAGCATTGCTCTTTAGCCCAAGCGGTTCTTTCAGATATTTTAAAATGATGTAAACAAAGCCAGCAACCATATGCTATCTATATAATGCATTACTTCATTATAGTAAACATTTCAGATTTGCAGAATGTTAACGCAGACCTGATGAAAGAAAAATGTTATTAGTTTTGACAAGTCTATACATACCCTACAGTAGCTAAAATGTAATTTGTGACAGGTTAGAGAATTATTGTCAGTAATCTTAGAGCATGCATTCCAGCTATTCCTTTTATTTTCTTCCCTTTAAACTCACACTGCATTTCCTTTTGATTGTTAGTAAATTTACTATACCCCACAGTGTCACTTTTTCATCAAATATTAACTGTATTACAGACAAGTACCGTGTTAGTAGCTATCTCAACTGATAGCTATTGAAAATGGACTTCTTAAGTTTTCCATGTGTTCCGTACAGATACACACAATTGATAGCTTTTACAGTCTGAAATGCATAATTGCCTTTTCTTTCTTGTGGGTGCGCATGTGTATATCTCCTTTCTTCACATTCAGTAAGTCACACACATGTTCTCAATTTATCTAGTTTTTGATTTGGATATGCTGGGTTTTTTTTTTCATTTTGTATGCAACCAGAAGCAGACTATTACAGTCCCTGCTGCCATGGGCTTCAGTGATTAGTTCTCCTATGCTGATCATCGCTTTCATTTTACACTAAATATTGGAATATTTCTTTATCTGATTTTGTATATGTAGGTATATAAAAAAAGACTGGATAGTACAGATTGCCATAATTTTGTACTGATGAGTCACATTTAACACAGGAGTTAAGTTCTTCTCCAGATTTGTAAAATCTCAATAAGATAACTGAGAATTCATTCAGAGTAACCAATGACATTTTCAATGAAGGTGCACAAAACTACTTTTTTTTTTTCCAAAAACTGTAGATGCACACACGCTTACATTCAGAATTATAAGAATAAGAAATTCTGTAAGCTGTTATTTTTTTCTTAAACTCTCTATAAGGTTAACAAAATAGAGGTCAATATAAAAAATGCCTGTTTAGTATGTACCAGACTACTTTTAGTTGATAACTATAAAAAATGACAGCACTGCAAGTGCGAGGTATAGTGAAATTTGGCCCATTAACTCAACATTTTAGGAATCAAAGAGATATATATTGCATTAATGACTTCTTGGCACTGTCTACTAGAGTATTATGGTTATAACAGCTATCACACTAAAACTGCTGTTTTACACTTTTGTCTTGAACTGGAGTGAAGATAGAAACCCTTCAGCCATCATGTTTTCTTAAAATGGTTCATTATATGCTGTATGCCTTAGTTTGAAAAAAAGAAAGAACATGGTATGACAATTTTTACGATATATATTCTTAAAGAGACGAGAAGGACTGGTGCTAGCTTTTGAGCCTTGCCTGTCTTCAGTAGTCATATTGCAATTCTGTGTAGATCTGCTTATCCATCCTTAGGTTTGATTAAGATATTCCAAAACAAAGCCCTAGAGTGCAGTCGCTTTGGGCACCAACCCACAAAAATGCAATCGATGTTAACATTCTGCTTAATATCATTTTTCAGATGTGGAAAGAAGAGATTTTAAAGCTCTCGGATTACACAAGAAGGCTTAAAGTCTGTTCCTCTTTATTCGTAGCTTTTCATATATGTGGTGCAGCTTTCAAAATTGCTGCTTTGATTTTATTTATTTCAAGCAGTAACATCTTAAATTGAAAGGTAGAACATTTACAGCTTGCTTTCTCACAAATTTTTTTATTCTTGAATTTTTTTAAAATATTCCTTCTGTAAGCAGATTTGTATTAAGATACAGCTGCTGTGTTATGGGAAACACTGGAACTGCTTTGACAGGTTAAAAGGGAATGGAATTTTTTCTCTGAAATGTTGCGTAGCTTTGTTTTAGGAAAACATAGCCTGTTCATAGCCTTAGTTTAAAAGACAAAATTATCTAAATCCTTCTTATTAGGAGGTTATATGGTTATGGGTGTCTAAAGAATTTCCTGAAAAAGGCTTGGTATAAGTTTGCCTAATTGTTACTAAGATACTACAGAAGATTAGAAAACAAATGGCTTCACTGTAAATCACAAGACCAGTATAACACTATCAGTGGCCTACTTCCCCAAAATTAGTTTTCTTCGAAACATCTAATAAAGCTAAGCAGTCTCACTTTTTACAACTCAGGAGACTATCTAAACAGAATGTACAGATTTATAGGTTTATTTTTACTATGTGTCACTTGCATTACAGTTTACATTTGCTTTTGAAGCTTATTTGACATTCTTGGTAAAAAAATATAGTCAGAAATCTCATTAAAGTCCTTTATAAAGAACAGTCTCAATAGGGTTGTTACCTCTCCCCCCAAAAATGGGGAAAAGACCCAAAGCATGCATGTGCGCATCATGTGGTTTGGATTTGATGTTAATTTTTTTTAATTACTATTTAAAGAAAATTTGAAATGCCTGCAGATGAATGCATAAAGAATGTTTACATAAATAGTTGCTCAACTCATAACTAGGCTATGTAACTAAGCGTTTTGTCACTGTGCAGTATTTCACAGAGCAACAGGTAAATGCTGACATGTCTAAAATGGTAATTATTTTCTTCCATCAATGTAAGAAAAAATTGTTTATTGAAGTAAAATAAGTATTTAGTTCTTGAAATGTGGAATGTAGTTTCAGAATACATCTGAAAGCCATTCTTCTGTGAATTATCTATATATAAAAGGTTGCATACGATGCCAACGTGATGCTGAGTATCTTTTCTGAATATACAATTTTGTGCTCTGTGATGAAATACAGAGTTATAGACATATATGTTAAATCCAGCTGAGGAAAAGTGCCTCTGTGTATGTGTATGTTTAATAGCATATAGCTTCTGTATTTAATTTTTGCAAGCTTTTATATGAACTGCAGAATATTGAGGAGATAAAACTGAATCCATATTTAATCAATTTACGTGTTCTTTCATATTTATGGAAATATTTTGATAATGTTAAAATATAAAGGAAACCTAAACTGACATTGCTATTTTTTGCCTTCTGGACCTGTCATATTAATCAGGTTACTGTGAAACTGTGGAATAAGGAAATGCCTTAACCATAGATATCATTCAACTGTAGAATTCAAATAGAACTTAAATTTCAAGGTATGACAACAAAAAGGAAGTTTAGATAGACAGCTTGGAAAAGATTGTGTTTTAGAATAAGATTTCTTGAAAGTGCTAGAGCACTAGTGTTAGGTGAATTGTGAGAAAATTATGTTTCCTTACAGACTAACTTCTTTTCATATGCACACATGTGCAGAGAATTCTGTAGGCTTTCAAAAATCAGTTTGCTGTAACCATTTTTAAGTATTAAAAGCAAATGTGCAGCATTTAAACATTGAAAAAATTAATTTCTATAAATGTATCTCTGGAAAGATTGCTTTCTACAAGGCTGGCATGTAATTGGGAGACTAAAATGACGTGGTCAGGCTAATAGGGTAATATTAATCATATGTATGGTGAAAAGGAAATTGAGATAACTTGGAAGGGTTGAAAGTGGGCTGGTTGCTTTCTAGACATATATTTAGGAGGTTTTTGTTATATCTGGCTGAATATTAAGTCAGCAAAGTAAAAGTAGCAAATGGTTACTGCAGTCTGCCAGAAAATTGTCTATGAAACAAAGAATTACTAGGTTCATGCAAGCTGATAAAGGATTACTACACAGACAAAGCCATTTAAAATTTGCAGCTCTAACCAGACAATTTTTTATGTTTTACAAAGAAGTACAATTACATTTTGAATGACCTTATGCCACGATGATGACATAAAGAACAGATTTGTCTGTGCTTCTGGGTCTAGCTTGTATATCCTGTATACATTAGTGCATTTCAGTTGGTGTAGCTGTGATTGTTTATCTTTGTCAATTTTAAGATATGAATTAAACTCAAATGTCTTTCAAATGTGATATTGTACTTACTCTGTTCAAATAATAAAAATAATATATTGCAGTAGTCTGGATTTATGTCTTGGTTAGTTGGAGTAAATATATGGCCTCTATGGGATTCCCTTTTGCCCCTTAAATTCCACAGCACTTTAACATATACTTGTGAGTTAGAGAAAGTTTAGTATGTTTTGCATAAAATGCTTTAAAATTTACACTATTGAGAAATTAAACTTAAAAATAATGTTGACTAACTAACTACACAAGTTATTTCAAGTATCCACTGCAGTTTTAAATTCAGCAGGGTTAGGATTGTCTGATAAGACATTTCAAAGCTAAAAGGTTCACAATCAGTATGTTATATACATTATACACGTATTATTATAATCAAAACATTTAAGGTCTTGAAAATATTTTATCTACCTGGTACATCATTTATTATTCAGTTTTGCACTACTAATTTCTGTTTTTATTTGTGGTGTTAAAATCTTTTTGTGATTTATAGTGTTGCATAATTTTTCTTTCCTCCTTCCTGTCATGTTCATGATAAACCCACACGTATTAATCAGTCTATATTAATGAACCAGTACGAAAGTAGAGATATTAAAGAATAATCACTCCATTAATTGAAGACAGTCTTGTATTTTATTGCAATGGGAAAGCTAAATACTGTTCCACACTTTTTAGGAAAGTCTGCTTATAGTTTTTTGACTAACAAAATCTAATGCATGTAAAAATGTTAGCTCTACCTAAATCACTCGTTGCTTTTTACAGATAAGCTTTTTCAGGAAGAAGTTTAATGAGAGAGGAGTGATAAGAGGATTTTCTTTATTAGAAGAAAACAAGACTGCTATACCTTACACAATAATTATGGCTTTCTTTGTGGTTTAGTGCATTCTGTAACATGATTTAATTTTTCGAAATTATTAAAAAGAGTATATTAGTATATAACCATAATTAACCTTACTTTCAAAGATGATGATGTAGCTGCAAACAGTGCTGTTAAATTGGGGAACGGAGCTTTTAACTGTTTTGAGCCAGATGCCTTCGGTTATACATACATGTATATATAAATACATATTCTGAAAATATATGTTCTGAAAAATATAAATATATATTCTGAAACCAGTTGGTCTTTTTTATTTATTAGGATAAAGTATACCTTTTATCCTGTTAGTTCAAGCTAGGATAAAGACATTGCTTCATTTTAGTATTCTTGTACCACCTATTTGTACTTATAAAATCAGTATTTTGTCTGCCACAACACATGGATAGTTTAAACACAGGTCGATCCCCTAAAGAAGCATGTATTAAGTGAGAAAGCATTTGTAATAACTTTATTGTGCAGTTCTATATCTAGTTATGCTTTTAATTAAACTCTAGTCCATAAATAAGCAAATAATAGAAGTTAGCAGAGAAGCAGTTGATCTAAATCATGACAGTAGCTCATTTATCTTTGTCCTAACGAGACAATAGGAAATGACACTAAGTCGTTGTTTTCTATGCATTAAGATTTCCTCCTTAAACAAATGCAATTGAGGCAGTTTGTTTTTCAGCGACAGCCCAGCAACGCAATGCCAGTGGCCAGAGTTTTGTCTTGTCTTCATCCAGGGAAGGATTAATCTTTGTGATGGTGCAAACAAAATGTATGTCTGAGGTCAAAGTGTGGGTTGCCTTTTGGGATCTGCATTACATTAATGTCATTTTTGGGTTCCTGACGTTAATCAAAACCAACACCATAAAGCGTCACTTAGCTAATTTGTGTATTATTGTCAATGTTACCATTAATTATGCGTTTGTGAGGAAAAAAAGGATTAATGAGATGTCACAGGTAATTTGCAATGATCAGGCTCCCCAGGACATTAAGAAAACACTAGCTGTGTAAGATTACCATTCAAACATAATAGTACTCTTGCAGGAAAGTCTTTGTTAAGTCTCTGAACCAAGTTTTTCTATCAGTACGAAATTTATTTTATGTTGGCTGTAGAATGTTTACTCTAAATTAAAAGCAGTATAGCTGTTTGGGTTTTTTACAGAACTCTCTGCTGAACACATTAATAAAAAACTGATGTCATTTTAATTGGGAAATCCTTGGAAATAAGTGCGCTGCTGTGTCGAATTGCTGAGATACACTTTTCACTGAAAAATTTCTACAGGCAACATTAATGAGCACAAAATCTTATTAAAAGTGCGAGATCATCCGGTGATAATACCATCATTAACGCATAGTTAGTGTAGTATGATGCTCTGTATATAGGATAGAAGCAAAAATAATGAACAGTATGCTTGCGTATTTACAGTGTATATATCAAGTATCACTTGTAGGTGATAAAGTCAATCTTCAAATGAGATGAGCTTGTCCATTCATTAACTAACGAATGACCCTATTTGTTCCATTGAAGTTGCTGGTTTTTGAGCTTTGTTACTGATTTATTAATGCATATTGATACAGAGTTTATGAAAAAGTTG
>Ga0181612_137669_pt1 | contig 18013 bp, 10 predicted proteins | sample HoacroProtozoa21_FD_119630 | JGI IMG/M metagenome (GOLD analysis project Ga0181612, IMG submission 119630) | Hoatzin crop microbial communities from Cojedes, Venezuel. Combined Assembly of Gp0051906, Gp0051904, Gp0051908 | reverse complement strand
TGACTTCTGGAGTTTTGACTATTGATTCCTGTGTTGAGGTCCCCCTGCGCAGGGGGGTTCAAGCCTTTGAAGGTATTTGCAGCTGGGTTCCCCAAAGCAGTTCTATCTGTGCGTATTTATGTTCCTCACCAAGAAAAGTAGCTTCCAAAAGCTTCCTTGGTGTTTCAAAAGAAAAATAAATCTGTTATGTTGCTGAAGGTCAGTGTATAATGGCGTGACATCGGATGTGACACCACTGCTAATCTAATAAGAGAAAAACAGATGTGGGAAGCTCCTATGATTTCCTGCTTACTAAGATCAGATTTGTTCTGTGATTATGAGTATTTCTTGCCTCCTGGAGATGTGGATGCTTAGACAATGCGCTTAAAGATGCATTTGAGAATTATTAAGAGCTGGTTTGGCATAGTGTCTTCCCTATCTGCTGTTGGTACTAATTTAGTAATGAGATAAATGTTATCCCCTTCAGAAGTAATTAGGACAACTGTTTATGTGTGTGCACATCTCAGACAAATACGAAAATGCTACAGATTTCATAATCTTTGCCTTTTTTCTAAAGACAATTATCTAGGTTAAGCACTCTCTTCCTTGGCTCAGTGGCCGGACTTTTGAACAATGCCTGCCTAGTTTTGCTTACTATTTACTACTTAACATCAGTTACATGTTTCTATATCTAGTGTCCTATTTTTTACACTCGATTGGATTTTTGTTTGAATATTTCCCAGTGCCAAACCCTTACTTATACCTCTGCAGTTAGGAAAGCTGATATTTCTTGTGGTGTAAGTCTGCAGAGACCAGTTTGTTTAGTACTCATGGGGTGCTTACAAACTCTAAAACTCTGTTACATGATGGGTGAGAGAATGGACCTGAAATTTCTCATATTTTTCCGGTAAATTTATGTTATGCAATCATACTTTCCTTCCCCAAAGCCATGACAGGCAGTATATTTATCCTTTCTTGGTGTCTAATAGCATTGCCAATTATCATGAACCTGTAAACAAGCAATGCTAAAGGTTCATTAATTTTAAAACCAAAGTGAAAATGTGGTCTGAGGTGATGTTCTAAAGGATGCCATAAGGGTGGCCAGGTGAGCGTGAAGACACATCAGGGGTTATTAGCAGAATCCCCATAACTCCAATCTGCACAAATGAGTACACCGCAAGCAGATGTTTTACTGCCTTCGCTCAGTGTGGTGCAGCTGCTGTTCAAGCCTTGGAAGTACCAGCTCCTTAGGTTAACAAAGAAATCCAAGGTTGAAGGTAATGATGTCTGAAAATAAACTAGAAATGGCAGGCTGGTGAAAATTAGGCAGGCCTGATTAAAAAGAACATAAGGATCTCTAGCAATGTTTAAATACACCTGCTACCATCAGTTCATTTAAAACCTGGGTTTCTTTGATCCTGTGCCCGCTTGCCCATGTCCCATATCCTTCCCTGAGAACTTCAGTGACATGGTGCGGGTGGGATGGAGCGAGGAGGGATGTAAAGCTGTTAGTGAGAATTACAGCGTAAATCCCCATTGTCTTTGTAGTTCCTTTGTGAACCTGCTCGAATGTCCATCAAATCGATGAAAAGACTGCTCTTAGCTGAGTTCAGGTTGCAACCCAAAAGAACAGAGCTGTTCAAGGTTTGCCTGGATGATTGCGAGTCAAGAATCGAGTGATGCTATTGTAGTCCCAGAGCTTGCCTTTGGCTGCAGCATCGCGGTGTTCATTGAAATGGCAGCACAAAGCACTTCTTCAGGCTTTGACTCTTTTCGTCGGAGACTGATGGGGCACAGATGGCAAATACCGCAGTCCTTGCTTGTTCCAGTGTCTGCAGGGAAACCGTTCTTGTGAAAAAGGGCTGCGGGGTCAGACCTGTGCACTTTTGTAAGATTGAATCCTCAGCTGGAATTGCATCTGCTTCACTCCATTGGTTTTACTTTTGCTTAACAGACCATAAACAATTTGTTTACATAGACAGCTTTTCATCTTCCAGAGTGAATCATAAGCGAGTTCCCTAGGGATCAATCCCTGGTCTGGTTGTTGCTTTTCATTTCTATACCAGGCTTGGATGATTTAGATCATCAGTGTTTCCGTCTGAATTCAAAGGCAGCTGGTTTATGTCCTTTTCCTTGCACAAAGGATCTTACTAAAAATCTACATTATGGATCTGGCAGAATAAGCTTTGCTTTGAAATACTTTGCTATTAACTAGGAAAGAGATGTTATGACCCATGTGCCACAGAGAAGAGAACCCCAGTCCATCAGTGCTAAAAATACAGGTCACTCTCTCTCCAAGAGTCATACTGTAATGGTCCTCTGGCAATAATGATGAGCTCTTACTCTGGATGTACTATTGACTAAAGGGAGAGAGAATGTGTGTTACGGGGGGGACAGTGGCTTACAGACAGAGCTAGAAAAAGATCTGAAATGACAAAATGAGCTGAGGTGATGCCCTAAAGGTGACCAGGTGGGCACGAAAGTGTATCCAAGAGTTCTTAGCTAATAACTGGACTTTTTCTAAGGGTCTGAACATCTGTGCTACAGTGCCACAGGATGAGCTGCAGTTGTAAGCCTCCTGAGCAGGGCAGCCTGTGGTGTAGGAGTATCTGGAACCAGAGGGAATTGAAGAGACCCTCTTTTACCTGCAAAGTCTTATGCCCAAGGCATGACTCGTTTATAGTCACCTCCACAGTAAATTACAGAGGAAGCGTGAACATGATTCTCACGAGTCTCAGGTCAAAATTGCTGGCTGTGTTTCAAAGGCTTTGACTTCCATTTTAATTTTTATTTTTTTTATTTACTTTTTACAGTTTGATATCTCTGAGTCAGTGCACTTGTGTTTGTATAGTTATGCCCCCAATGGCTGAAGGTTTCCAAAATGACTACCAGCTGTCCATATTTCACATATCATTAGTTATTTAAGACCTAATGTCTCCTTCTTCCAGAGCCCTAATAACATATGAATCTTGATTAAAAACATTTCCCTGGAAATGTTAGTGTTGGGGTGATTTCCCTTGCTCAGTTGCAGAGGGGTAACAAAGATTAATAGACCATGATGTTAGTATTAACCTTAGAGGAAAGCAGATGCTGCAGCTACTTAGTTGTGAAAAATACTGGATAAAGTAGTGTGATTATTCTTTGCAACTACACCAAATGTACTTAATTCAAACTAAGTCTTAGAAGGTACTGCTTTTTCCTGTCACGTTGTTTATTTAAAAAATTACTTTGGAGCAAATAATTCATTACCTTCTCGCCTTGCATTTGGTGATTGCTTGTAAAGAGAGTCCACTTTGAGAAGCAGTTGGCTTTTTCCTTCATTACATATACATAGACCCAAAGAATTTTTTATACTCCAGTAAACATAATTTGTATTTCACGACGTTTTATGAGTTTCTCGTTGTATGAATGTCTTAAAATGAATTTAAAAATAATTTTTATGGTTCAGTGAGAAAAGCCGTTAAGGTGTTTAAAATGTTTGGAAGTGCAGGAGTTGAAAGAGTAGTTTGAAATATATGGTGCAATGGGAGTTGAGAGCTGTAAAAAATGCTGTTGTAGTTTAGCAAAGAAATCTAGAGGGCTTTGACAACAAATTGCTAAAATTACTAGGTGTAGAAATCGTGTAGAAGAGAATTTAAAGATGAAAGAACATGACCAACACTTAGTAATAACAGCACAGTGTTCATTTCCTCATTGAAATCTCTTTAGATCAAGCTAAATGTTACATACGTTCTTAAATGTTAAAGTAAATATGTGCAGGTCTGCAAATAATCTAGCTGGTAAGGCATTATCAACAACTCTTCCCCTTCCCTTCCCTCTCCCAACTGTTTAGTCTGAGAAATGCCACGTGTGATCCTGCAAAAATCTGATACTGGGACTCCAGGCTACCTGGGAACTCTTCATTACTCTGGACAGCAGAGCATCTAAGAACTGCTGTATTATATGGATCCTGGAATCTCAGAGAAGAATTTCCGTTTATGCATTTCTTTTTTCTCCTCTAACATGCAGAACGTTGTGCTAAATTCATGGGAAATGTGTTTAAGTTTAGTGAAGTAGGAGTCTGTGCTGAACTATACTTTCCACAATGAATTGCTCAATCACCTTCATCTGGAAGAAGAACAATTAATACCAGATCTAATTGGCTTACATGTCCCAGGGTAAGGTTTCTTAGCTCTATTTTTGTATGGTATTTTTTATTAACTTAGAATGAGCATTTGTGCATATAAATATCAATGCAAACGTGTGCAAGTGTTGTGATATATGTGTACAGCTGCCATGCTCTTCAGAAAGGGATTTTTGTTTCACTCCGGTTGCTCTCGCCAGCTTGTCCTGGGGAATGTGCTGGCATCAGCCAACAGTCAGAAGAGGGACCGCGGCTGCAGCACATACACAAATGCCTGGATTCAAAATGATCCCTACTCTTTGAATCCCATTATATTAGATGATATTTCTAGATACTGTTTATTTAGTCATCTGAAGTAAATTACTCAATCTCTTAACATTATTCCAGTCACCAACTAAATGATTACATTGCTAATTAGCAGCCTGGGAGTATCATGTAGTGTTAAGACAGCTAGTTTTGATAAAGTAGGAGTGTTGAGACTAGCAGAAGAGGTGCTGTCATCAAGCATAGCCATGTTTACTCTCAACAAAGGCCTTTTTCAGCATGTCTATGTAGTGTATTTATACTGTGTTCAGGTTTGTTTGATGGTCTTGGAAGACAAGATCACCTGCATTTAAAAATGGTAAATAAAGCATAAAATCTAGTTATTTATTATTTCAGATGTTGGTTGTGGAGGAAATCTGTAACTGATAGAAAACAAACTGGGTATTTCTAGGCTACTGCTAATAAACTGATGGGGAACTTTAATCTTCTTGGGGATTAAAATGTCATAGTTCATAAGGAATCTTCTTCATGTAACTGCGTAAGTCAAGCTGTTAATTTAAATAAACAAACAAAAACCCCAAACACACAGAGAAAACCAGCAACCTAAACCCAAAAGCGTTTTCTGCAGAATATTTCCCCACTAGAAAATGATGCAAGAAATACATCAGTTTTGACAGTTTTGTTGTAAAGCAGAGAATCAGAGAGTGCCTAATGGTTCTGATCTAGCCTCTTGACCTCCCTCTTATCGTATCTCAGGTTTTGAGCTGACTCGCGTGTGCAGACATTTAGAAGTACAGGTTAGCTTATGGTCTCTCATTGAAACTGTCAGTGAGTGTCTGGGTAGGCTTTTTCTGTAAGGAGACACTTCACTAAACAATACATCTTACAAGCATGTAGGGATTGCCATGGAAACAGTTCTTTTTAAATTAGAAAACAATTAGATATTAAAAACCCACATAATCTATCACCACGTAAATTACTGCCAAGAGGAAGGTAGTGATTTAAGCATCTTCATTTCCAGGGGTTAAAAAAATAGTTCAATTCATGTTTTAACCTTTAATAGTTTCTCTCCACTTTCCTGAAATTACATCACCTACAGAAGAGGAGGATGGAGTAATGGCTTCAGGAGATGTCTCCTGCCCAAGGAGGAGCTATGTGGCATGATCAGAAGTACTGGGGTAGATACTTGTTTGCCACAAATCCATCATTATCAACTGGCCGGCTGGACTCAAACCAAGCGACTGCATTTGGATACGCCTAAATGCTTCGGTATCCTGCTGAAATCAGTAACTTAATGAGAATTAAGGGCTTTGCCCTTTTCAAGTTGAGGGAACACCTGAGTTCTAGATCCACATGCATTTTGGGGAAGGTGGACAAAGACAAGTTTTTTTTTTTTCTGGCAGAAAACTGTATAGCTGCAGGATGGCATTTTTCAGCTTTTCATTATCATTACGCAGTGTGCTTTTAAAACCTGGTGCAGCATAGCACAAGGAAATGGGCTGTGATTTTTTACCTGTAGCGTTTAGGTCCTTTAGGACATATTTCTTAAGAGATACAAGGAAGAAGAGTCAGTTAAAACAACTGGTGTCAGGTTTTTATGAGAACTGGTGCATTTACTTTCCTGAAAATACTTCAGGTTTTAGTTTCAGATTACATTCATGTTAAATGATCTACATGGGGTTTTGAAATAAGGTAACATCCTAGTGCAGGACAGGAACCTGGTTCTGTATTGCTCTTGCACTGCACCTACAGACACAGCTGAAATCTCAGTGAAACGAGGTGGGGGAGAGGAAAAGGCTTGCAGAAAACCCAACCACCCACCTGGATTTCACTGCCCTTACAATTCCCCCGCTGAAGCTACGGTAAGAGGTGTCAGACTAGTCAAACATGCGGGCTCACTTTCACTTGAGCTACATGAATAAATTATGTGATAAGAAAATGCCATCTAAGGCTCTTGACAGCATCTTAGTGCCTTTGGTTTAGCAAAGCCCTGTTTGCATTAGCAGTTACTGAATCGGTCTCTTGTGGCCTGAGCTGCTCCTTCAGTATATGAAATGTTTCTTCAAAGAAGTGGTTGGTGTAATCTAGAGGAGTAAGATTTTTCTTGATTCGGTGATGCTCCTCCTTCATTTTAAACACAGGAGTGAGCCTAACAACTTCTGAGACTTAAAGAATATGCTTATACTTTATATTGAAATGCTATGTTAAATAGAAAAGGGCTAAAACACTTGCCAATGTTTTGATAATTTGAGAGCTATTAAAATAGTTTTCCGAAGAATGAATCTACAGCTTCATCTTCAGTACTACATTGACAGGGTGGGCAAAGCCCATGTCTCACCCTGCTCTGTTTACAGTGTTACAGCTGAAAGAAGGGCGAGTGCCCTGTCTCCTGCCTTCAGACAGCCCCTCGCACACTTCCACTGCTTCGCTGTCGCACACTGTTGTCCTGACACTGGTTCTGCAGACTCCAGGAGGGTCTAATTTGCCTGGCTGTATTTTGAACTGTGGACCCTAAAGTGTTGCTGAATAGCCTGCTGTGCCATGGATGACAGCAACTTCGGAGACTTCCAGCAAACGTGACAAAGGGTACACTCTGAGTAATGTCCTTCCCATTGCAAGACCCTTGAAATGTAAAAAGGAAAAGTACAGGGCTTGTCACAGGGGCAGAAAATCTTAATTTTACCAGACTTGTGTGCCTAGCTGAATAAATGATCGTCTACTAAAAAGATGGGACTGGATCCAATGGGTGGTTGATCGTTATGTCTAAGGCCTTAACATCCTGCAAAAGGTGCCTTGCTAGGGTGGTTCTATCATGCGGCCCTGTGGTCTGAACACAGTAAATGACCATATTTGGGAATGGAAATAATTGCTTGTGGATTTGTGAGCTGCAACTACAAATTATTTCCTGTGCCCCTGTTGTCAGAAGAAACTGTTCTCTTATTTCCAGCTGAGACACCCTTTATGTTGCTAGTGCTGTCTGCCATGATTAGACAGAGTACTCACTAAACCACTCCTTGAAGTCGTATTTAGGTAGAAATGTCCGATTCCATTTTGACTGAATTGGTGTCCTGTAATGATAGTGGCTTTGGTCTAATTAAAGACAACAAACACACCCACACACCTAACCAACATACTGCTAGTGACTAATCTTTAGTAGGAAATGATCGCTTTGTCTTTCAAAAACTTTCACTGGGTGGCTTCTGAAGTATTTTATTTTCTTTAATTAAAAGACTTTGAAGTTTTTGTGTAGGAATTTAGTTGTTTTGCAAATTCCTTGCAGGGTTTGAAAACTTCTACCTCGTTTTCTAGGATGTCTGTCTGTGACCAACGCTTGAAAAGGAGAGGTTTTCTCAACTGCTGGAATTCCACAGCAAATATCAGTATGAATAGAATTAGAATTTTTATGTATCACCACCCGTCTCGTCTGCTGTAGGTAGGCAGCAAAATGCATGTGCTGGCTAATGGTAAAATGTCATTGCTCTGTTGTAAGCACTAGTGGGTATAATCCAGATGTGGGGGTGATATTTTGCCTGCTAGAACTTGGTTTAGAAAAGGGCATGGAGAAAGAAGGGGGAGGAAAAGGGTGTTCTGTGAGCTGGAAGTGAAAGTTTCGTCTGCTCTGGAAAACTGCTGTTTAAGTGATGTTGGTGTAATTGAATGGCACATTTCTACTTCAGCATTAGAGAAATTGGTATAGAAATGCTTCTGACACAGCTAGCATGTCCCTGTGGGCACAGGTGCTGCTACTTTGGTAGAAGGCATCTTCATGACTGGAAGCGCAAGTGCGTTGAAGCTGTGTTTTTACAGATAAAGGTTGATAAAGGTTAACGTAACTGTGCGGAACCATTCAAATGACAGTAATGGCACGAACTCCGAATAACAGCAGAACCACTTCTGGTTTTTATTAGAAGGCAGCACAGAGGCAATTTGTTTCCCAAATTCCCTCTCCTCCCATGGCAGGAGGCATTCATTACCTCTCTGTCGCATCCTTGAGAGCGGATCCCTTCTGCTTAGGAGCAGTTGGATTGCAGGGGCATCTCTGCCAGCCTTGTTTCAAGGACAGGGGAGTTGTAACTAAGCTAAAGCTGGTGGTGGTGACATGCTGGCATGAAATATGAGGGGGTGTGCTGCTGCCTGTGATCTATGTAAAGCAGGTCTTAATATACGTCCACCTCTTCCTGAAAACTCATGTCGATAAGGAAGATGAAAGGTCCTCCACTAAACCTGCCACTCCTTAAAGCGAGAGCCTCCATTTGCAGGACGGCCTTGCTGAATGCATAACTTCTATTTTGACTGGTGATCCTGTGTTGGTGTGTTTGGTGTTTGTGTCGGGTTCTTTTCAAGCGAGCAGAAATATGTAAGTGGTATTATTGATAAAGGCTCCTACATCTCTTTCTTTACCCCTTCTCCTCCACCCAGTGTCCGGTAGCACATGAAGTTTCCATCTTAATTATTCCTGACATTTTCTCCAGGATGCTATTGATCCACTTCAGGGATTTGCAGTTTAACATGCTAGTCATTTTTATTGTGTGGAAATGTGCACTGAATAAACCCATATAGGCTATTTTTGTTGTAAACTATTTAATTTTGGATGATTGCATCAACATGCAGGAAAATTTTAATAAGCTAATAAAGTTTAAATTGAAATATCCTGTAAACACTGCACTTGAAGGATGGTAGCAAGTGTGGTAGGCTGAGGGTCTGCTATTCTTAATTGGGATAGCTGTATAAGGAAAAAAAATGTATTCTGAGTATTGATTTATAAAGATACTCTTGGTGTAACAGAGAAACTCAAATTATGTCAGGAGGTAATCTGAAAGTGTACAACAAGCTTTTTACCCTCAAGTCAGTCTTTTCTGTTCCAAAGTATAGATAAAAATCTAAAAATAATACTACAATATTATGGTGCTAGCTAATACATTATTTTTTTAGGGCAGTTCCTGCACAAATGCTAGCTTAAGGAAATTATGGCATGCGAGAAGTATTTGAGTCAGTATTAAAATAGTCAGGTCTCCTGATTGGATCACCAGGATGCTGATGTTCCTAGAAGTAAATGAATTAAGTTGTTCCCTTTCAAAAGTCTAACATGTCTGGAATGTAACGAAGCAAATGTTCTGTTTTCTTTTAAAAAATAAAATAAAGCAATGACGAAGGGAATGATTGAAACCAGGCTCATAATTCAGCCTGTGTCACACTGCCCCATGCTTCAGTTCTGGGTAACCGGCAATATCTGTGCTGCTTGACTGTACATCAGATAATGCTGGTTGGCCTGGTGACTGCTGCTGGACCAAATGTGTGTTGTGCTCTGCTTGTTTCCTTCAGTGGAGATCCTCGGTGTGGGCCATCTTCTTTATACGCTTCTAGGAGGCTTGTTTCTGAGACTGGTTTTCATTGATTCAGGAAAAAAAAGAAAATAAATCCAATCTTTAAAAATGGATTATATGAACTCTTCACAGGATTTTATTGCATGAGCTGTTATTATTAATTAATAGCTACAGAAACAATATATTTGGGGAATAGAAATAATATCACTCAGGTGATACAGTGAAGCAACAAAGTACGCATGTTAAAGAACAGATATAGAAGTTTTATAGCTTACGTAAAAGGCGGGGGGAATCTAAAGCCTTCAGGAATATTACAATTGCCTCATGTACAAAGAGTGTGCAATTAAATAAGCAATTAGTTATGGATTATTCACTCAGCTTGACTGTTGGATATTTGAGTAGCACGTTAACCTTGAAATGACTGCTTTTATAGCCCTTATTGTTCACTAATAAATTAGATCTGCATTAAAAAAAACCCTTCCTGGGCTTGATCTTGCAAAGAAATTTTGCTGCTGCTTGGTGTATCGCAGCTGGGAGACTGAGGCATCGCAGTGGTACGAGCTGGATGCACATACGGAAGATGATCTTCCCTGCCTAAAATACTTTTAAATAACCAGGGGGTGAGTGGGAGGGGAGAAGAGACAGGGCACTTTCCTTTAAAAAGGGCAAAGCTTTGCAAAGAACTTAAAGGTCAATTGTTTTTTAATCAGTCAGTCTCTATAAAAGCTTAAAACCTTCCTCTGGATCTCACTGAGTCCAGCACCCAAATGCAAGTGTCCCTTCCCTGCCTCAAACTCATCTGATTATTAAACAAAATGTGTGCTGAACACATTCAACTGGTTTGGATTTTCAGTGGCACACTATCCCGGGTATAGGTGTGCTCCCAGGCTGGCATCATATGCCTGTGTAAATTGGCAGTAACTGGAGAGTATTTTATAAATTGAGTGTAATTAGATCAGATTTGAGCTAACTTCTTTCTGAACAGCGAATGTATGTACTCCATCCACTTTATGCTGTCCAACAGCAAAAGTGATGTTCAGCTTCTGTGTGTTGGCACCTCATTTTTCCTCCAGTCTTGTCTAACCAGGTAATGCATTTTTTCTTTCTTGTTCTCAGCTACCTTTCATTGCCTGATACATATCTGCTTGGTATCCTTTTTCTCATTTCAAGTTAAATAAATGGGAAAAGGAGGAGGTAGTTCAGAGATATTGGTTGCTGTCACAAACACATGTGCGTATGTCCTGTTGCCTAAATCCGTTATTGCATTACCCTGGTACAGACCGGTATGGTTCCGTCTGACTGCACAAGCTAAACAACTGAAGGTGATTGCTATTAAATGCCTCCTTGCATTTCTCCATACAATCCCTCACCAAATAAATTCCAGATGCAGTCAAACAAAATCTAAAGCGAGCACAGCCGAAGGCAATGAACTGTGCAGAACAATGGCTACAACATGTAGCTAAAAAGCCCAGAACCTTCCGTGTGCGACCGGCTCACGATGCGATGTCTGAGGGCAGGCTGCTGGAAACAGCGGTGTTTAGCATTGTCTGCTGTTTGCCTTGGCGCTGACGCCCTGCCCTTCTCAGCAGCTGATACCGCTTGTGATGGTGCTCATCCTCTTTTTACCAGGCGTGATCGCAGTGGTAGCAGTCGTGTTTCTTCGTTTGCATTATTCGTTGATAGAGGGAACACCACAGACGAGAATGCCCCTTCTTTTGAAGACTCATCATTGTTTGAAGTGCTGATGGAATGATATTCTTCATTACTGTATTTGTTACCACATCAGAATGAGGGGAGAAGCAGCTAACCAAGCCCTAGATGATTTTTTTCTGGTTTCACCTTCAGATTCTTTTTCAGCATAATGACAGAGCAGTGTATTACACCGAGCAGGAGAGATGTAACAACACAGTTACTCAGCAGAAAGAAAAGCCGAAGAAAACCACACCCTTCTTGTGGAAAAGAGTTGGTTTCATCTTGCCATTTTAATGCTGATCAAATAAAGTAGTTTCTCATTAGACACCACATTCTCTTCAGTGATCTGATACAGGGGCTAATACTTTTCTTGGCAGTACTTAAAACCCAGGGCAAGCTCCTTGGCTGTGGCATACTGGCAAGGGTTGTTCCTCCTAGGGATTAGTGCGGTGATAGCTTGTTCAGAGATCCAGCCACAGGGACCATGTGGATCTCCAACTGAAACACACAGTACGCTTTACGCTTAGGAACGTTTTACGGATATAGGACACGTTAAGACTTCTACTACCTGCTCTTAATTTTTTTCTATAGTCATCACAAGTGTCAGAGTGGGAAGAGATAGAAAGTCTATTTAGCATTTTCTGAGCTCTACTAAAAAGAAATAGGTCTAGGCAGACAGATCCCCCTGTCCACCAATAACTGATCGCATTAGAAATTGAAAATGAAGTTTTCATTGCTTAAAGGCGGAAAGCTGGTATCTGAACTCAAAATAAATCAGAAATATTAATGTATTCAAGAAATGAGCTTAATGATGTATTTAAAAACTATTAAATTAATGTTTCTCATTAGTGGCACAGCCTAATCATTCTTTGCAAGCAGGGAGAAGAAAGTAAAGCGATGTTGTAAAAGATCAAATAGTGATTCAAAATTAATTAATCCAGCATTATATAAATCAGGTAGCTTCAATAAAAATACTAGTTCAGTGTTCAGTTCTTTCGGGCAAAATTAAAAGTAAAAAATGCCTTAATTAGTGCCTTTTCATTCAATCCAGCTGACCTATTTATTTTTAATTGAGCTACAGGGTGCTAAACATTCTGTGAATGTGATAATTGCAGTAGTAAACTTTTTAACATTTCCCTCTGGACTTAATACCTTGTTTTCTGGAGAATATCTCAGAACAATGGAGAAAATTGGTACCTTGTTGTGCTGGGAGTTGCTGTTCTGCTGCTTCTTGGGTTGCTGACCTGCTTAGTGCTGTGTAAATACCTCGTGGCTCTTGTTCCCGCATCTTTGCTTCGAATATACCAACATTTACTTGGCAGGATGTGGTATGGGAACTAGTTAAAAGAACTGTTTGAATGGACAGTAGCGCAATAGATGGTGTTGTTAATAATTTGTGAAATTAAAAACTTGATGTGCTTGACAACTCTTTTAATGTACTATTACATTTTTATTATATTTATACCAATATACCTCTTTATTCTGATGTTTTCTTGCAGTTCTAGAAGTAGACCTGTTGTCCTGAAACAGTTTCATTATCAATAGATAAAGGAGAGAGGGAAACCAGATCAGTAGACGGAGGGAATGAAGGGACTGAGATCTTTTCATGAACCTCCTCATATGCACTCAATAATCTTATTGTAGCCAATGACGTGAACTGGAGCTCAACGACTGGTATTGTTGTTAAACTGGTATTTCCCACTGCTTTTTTACTACCGTTCTTTCTGGAGATTCAGATTTACTGAATTTTCCAAACACTAATCCCCAGAAATGATTTTCAGCGTTGCAGTCTGAAGAATAGCTCCCTCAAAATAGGCTCTTCTCAAAGCTTTCGCACAAAGAATTAAAGCTAATCTGAATGCCCAATGCTGAGGCCTCGAGTATTAGCATCACTTTGGCAGCTCTTAGGTGAGGTTGTGAAAGCGGCTTTGTAACAGACTGTCTGAGAAAATATTAAAAGCCCAGATAAGATTTATGCAGTCCCTGCGGTGGTTTTTAATGAAGATAAGTTAGGCGCCTAAGCCTCACGTCAGTTCTGATTCTGGGGAAGGTAAGAACATCCTGAGCCTGCCTGACTCCTCCAGTGCTTAAGCATGTGTTTAGCTGCTAGCGTGCAAGAAGTCAGTTTGTATTATTCACTCCATTTAAAGGCTCGGCATCTTATAGAATTGAACCCATAGATCTAGTTCATTCTGCGACAGATATTTACTGCTGGGTCATAAAAGTGATTCCATCTGGCTGACGACATTTGTAGGCTCCCTGAAATGCCTGTCCGCTCATACACATGACAAACAACTTCTGCAGGTAGAATGACCTGTAACAGGAAGAATAAAAGCAGCAACCAAACATGAGTTGGGTTTTGGAATGTCTGGCTATTTTCTGCCTCCTGTTCTGACTAGGATGGCTTATATCAGCTGATGTGGTGAGAAGAAATGCTATAAAAGGCTGAAGTCTGGGAATCTTCAGCTTCATGTTAGACCTAAATTTATAGCTTGAGCACCTAAATATCCATTACCAGTTCCCCAATATTTGAAAATCACAAACCAGGAGCTCTCAAAATAATGAGAGAGAAATTATTTGTGAAATACCTAATTGTCTTCTGCTCCATAAGCCTTAAAGCCTCATTGGCATCACATTTTCAAGTTTTGGCCAGCATCTTCAAATATTTTTTAACTGAACAAAACTTGTATTCTCATACATTCTAGCAGCAGTGGTTTGAGGATCACTTTCCAATGATACAAATCGTAAGAGCTGACAATGCCAAAGATGAGGGTTGACTTTCCTGAATATGCAGAACAACCTGATTGCCCCTGTCACATTAATATGTAGATGCATGCACACACATTTTGTAGACCAATAGTCCGAAATGAAACCAGAGCTTACTACCTAATTTTAGGTAAAAGCAATGGGAACGTATAGTGAACATAAATTCCCTGGAGACTTACAATAGAGCTGCTGTTGTCCTGAAATTGTGCACCATCACTAGGTGGGAGACAGTGTGCTGACGACAGTTACTGGTCTCTGAAAAATAACCTGGTCCCATGCAGAAGAGTCTGACTGTTGAATTCTCATGGGTACGTGCAGAGCAAGTCCTGCTCTCCTCCTGATCACCCTTTTCCTTTCTCAGACAGTCCCACAAAGCTGCTGGTTGCCTGTAAAGCAAACCAAGGCTGTCAAGTTCTGAAGTCACCACTCCTTGCCAGTTTTACTGCAGTTATTCTTTATGCAAAGCATCGTTAAGGAGTTATTCAAACAGCTGTAATGGAGATGATTTTTCCGTAGCTGAAGGAGCTACGGACTACTAGAGCGCTCCATACAAACTGAGAGCACCAGTCTTTAGTTCATAAACCGTATACAATTAAAGAGTTAGGTGCTCCTAGAACAGCAGTGTGCTCTCCCCAGTACGCTTGGGGGTGGAAACAAAGGAGTACAAACAAGGAACAGCTTGAACAGAAGCTGCAGAAGATAGCAATTCTGAGATCTGGGGGAGCTCTGCATACTAGAAGATGATCGAATGCTGAAGGAGGTTAAAGCTCGGCACTTCCTCGTTTGGCCTCGGCTTGTGCAGAGCATTCGGTTCAGGTCTGTGTGGCATTCCTGGAAATGTCTCTGAGCATCTAACGGGCATTTGGGAAATTCAAAATGAAGTTTAGCTGCACTCAGAACTCAGCACCTATGTTTCAGGCTGACTTGAGAGACAGCTGTTTAGTTCTCAGACTTACCATGCCAAGTGAATTTGCAATAAAAAACTTCATGGTTTATTGATTTTAGAGATGGATATGGACATAAATACTGCTCTAATTGTTTTAAGTTTCCAGAACTGCATCTGAATTTCAAAGGTGACCCAAGACCTCTGAAAGCCTTGTACTCAACACCATGAACCTGAATATGACTCAAAAACTTTATAGGGAAGACCTGTATCAGTTTGAATGGCCAGGTTTTGCTCTTAAAACCTCTCTACTGCTTATAATGCTTTAGAAGTGTAGGATTACGTGATCTCACACTAGGTAAAAGCGTACCGAGGAGCTGAGATGGAGACAGCTCACATTGTGTGCTGTGTGATCCTACAGACCTTATCTGAGGTAGCACCTTTGAAATGGACGGAGTTAACCCAGGTCTTCATCACAGTAACACAGATCCACAAGTGGTCTGAATGTTCACCATGTAACACACTAAAATCTGAGGTTCTTCTCCTGGCACCAGTTACTGCTAGACTGAAGTCATTACAGTCTGCTTTACAAAGGTAATGTAAATGAATTTAGATATGGATTCCATTTTCAAATGCTCCAAAGCTTTGTGCAGCCGCTTCAGTAACCCACTATAGGATTTTGGTTGGATTTCTGTAATCTGACTGAACCTTAGTTTAATTCTTTTTTTACCATTTAAAAATGCAAATGAACAGATAATTGCATCTTACTTAATGAAATCTGTATGATGAGTTAAACCTACGTGTTTGTCGTGATTTCTGTGAAGCCCTGAAACTCCCTCTCTAATACTTTCTTATGGTGTAGATGTCTTTTACCAAAGTAGCTGAATATATTTTCACTGTTGAGATATTTTCCTTCCTAACACCCCTGGGAAGAAAGGGCTGAAGAAACTAAGTGGGTCACACAGATTTGTGCTTTTGCTTTCCCAAAAGCCCGTAGGAAGCAGATGCTGTACCCACGCACTTTTCAAAGTCTCTACTCACATGGCTGGGTCAGCGCTCAAACTTTAGGGCTTTGTGGGAGAGCTGAGAAGGAGGGTCCTGGTTCCTTAGGGCCCCCATCCTGAAGTACAGGGCCACGCTTCCAGATGTAGGAGACTGTTGTAAGGCTGTTCGACTTACAGGACTACTTTAAAAAACATGGGAAGACTTATCCTTTCTGCAGGCATGCTTCTAATTTAAATAAAAGGAAAAAATCATCCAAGAATGAAATGCTGTTTGTTCTTTGTGAAAGCTTAAGAGAGCATTGCCTGTCTCTCTTATTTCTCCTGTGTAATTGCTGTATTTCTGGAGTTTCTGTAAAATTCTTTCATTCTTCTCTGCTGAGGGATTTCTTACAAAGCTTCAGTCTTAGCAGTGTTTTATTCATGATGCTTTAAAGGTATTTTGTTGTGGACAGCTCATTCTTAAATGATAATGCAAATAAATTGAAATCTCTGGTTGCAAGGGCTCTGTCCTGGAGGGCTGCTGTAACAGATCATAAAAACCTAATTTCCAAAGCTCTCCAGAATGTGTAAATAAACAAGGGGGCAGTTCAGCCAACAGTTCTGAAAAGTTTACCCTCTATCCAGTGCGTGCAATTATTAACTAGAGAAAGATGATTTGACCCTGGGTCAAATCATAGCGTAACTTCAGGCTGACACCGTCCCCCCTCGGCTTGGCTCTGCAAGGCAGAGCAGCCCTTTCTCACTCTGAGCTTAATTACAGGCTCCTTATCCAGGGAATTCTAAGAAATTACTTTTGAAGGGTTCAGATATGGTTTCAGTGTGTTAATAAAGAGCTAATCACCTGTTTAGGATTAGTGATTAAAGAAGTGTATGAAACTAAAGCAAACTCTTTTATTCTAGGATAGTTGTTTCTGTTTGGTTGTTAAAGAATATCTATTTCTCTCTAAATTCATGTCCGACTGTAACCTTGAATTAACTTTCAAGTGTAGATAACCCCTTAGATTAAGGTATTTTCTGTCTGGAAGGGGTGGAGGGAAGAAAATGAGGTATATAGATAAGGACTAATACAGTCTTACCGTAAGGTTAAACAGGAGGGAGACTGGAGCCTGGCCAGAGGAGTGGGAATACCAGGACGGCTCAGCATCTAGAAAATCCCCATTACAGTGTCGTAGGTACAACAGCTTCCTTGATGGTTTTAAACCAGTTTTGTTTCTTGTGTCGCTCTGAAGCTCCAAGTAGCTGCAGATTTACAGCAGCATGATACATTTCTATATGTTATTATATTAGCTAGAGAACTGTACCAATATACAGTCTGTTAGGTCCAGGCGCGGTTAAGGATTAATGAGTGGCCAGGCAATCTGTCATTTTGATGAATATCAAAACTTCATGCACACAACTAAAGCGTACCCCAAGGGCTGGCAGAAAATGGCTGGTATCTCCCATAGCCCATTATGGGACTTTCTCGCCCCACTCCAAAATAAGAAATGAATTCCATTTTGTTTCTAGTAATCACACATCATTTCACTTCAAACAATGTAGCAGATATTTAATACCATAATTACAGGGTATGCAAAATATCAATCACTGTCCAACTCAATTTGATTACACACCTATTGCTTTAGTGACAGGGCCCAGCTATGGGTGCCCACCTGGAGGCAGTGAAGTGAAAGTCAGGCTTAATTTGATTGCTGTTCAAAAGGAAAATAAATCGCAGTAGATATTGGGATTTAGTGTTCTCAGCACTAGAATTTAACATAAACCAGAGCCTAGACAGGAATTCAGCAGGCATTTGGCTGCGGACACGACTGCAGGCACAGCAGGAATAGGCAGAGTATCAGTTTCAGGAACAGCTGCAGCGGGTAAGCTGACTCAGATGACCCCATGAAATCAGTTGATCCCCACTGGTTTTATACAAAGGCGACTGCGTGGCATTGGTTTGCTGCTTGGGAGGAACCAGAACTTGAAGTTGTGTGCTGCT
>Ga0181612_123140_pt1 | contig 18014 bp, 7 predicted proteins | sample HoacroProtozoa21_FD_119630 | JGI IMG/M metagenome (GOLD analysis project Ga0181612, IMG submission 119630) | Hoatzin crop microbial communities from Cojedes, Venezuel. Combined Assembly of Gp0051906, Gp0051904, Gp0051908 | reverse complement strand
CCAAGCTCTTTCCAGTGGTGCCCAGCAACAGGACAAGGGGCAATGGGCACAAATTGAAGCAGAGGAAGTTCCAGCTGAAGATGAGGAAGAACTTCTTCCCTCTGAGGGTGACAGAGCACTGGAACAGGCTGCCCAGGGCGGTTGTGGAGTCTCCTTCTCTGGAGATATTCAAGACCCGCCTGGGCAAGGTCCTGTGCAGCCTGCTGTAGGTGACCCACAGAGGTCCCTTCCAACCCCTACCATTCTGTGATTCTGTGAAACTCCTGCCCAGTGTTGCTCTCCAGACAGTGCTGGTCCATTTTGAAGGAACATGAGGCGTCTCTCTGCTGATTACCAGGCACTCATCCTTAGTGTTGGATACATAATAAGGTGAAAGTAAAGAAACATCTTATTTGGGTATTCCATACTGAACATGTAACAGAGGTTAAACAGTCTTTTCTTCTGCACTTAAACACACAAAGACACAGCATATTTATATCTGTCTTTTCAGATGAACTCTTGCAAGATGTCTTACTGTTTTTTTCCTCTCTCTCATCTATCTCTAAGGCTGCCGGAAGGCTTTGTCAGGATCTTGATCTTTTGCTTACGAATCCAATTTCCACCTAACTTCTATAAATACTGATGTCCATTGGCCTTGGCTAGGTGGAGCTAACTCCTGGCCACAGGGTAGTGGGATTTGATCACAAGTATCCCAGGGCATTTAACCCACTGTGACAGAATGGAGTGCCTGTTTTGAGTGGTGATTAAAGTAGTTTGTATATCAGAGAAAAAATTTAACAGAAAATTACTATAGGTTTATTTGAATTCTTTTTACAATAAAATACTTTGCATCCACTCTGATTTTGTGCCAGATTATTTGGCAATTTCACTTGCCTTTCAGTTTCCAAAGTGCCTCTCTGGTGACAGAGCTTTGGGGTGAACAACCAATTAGGTGTTGATGTGTTCCCTTCCCAGCAGAGCTATTTAACTTGTATCAGGTTTCCCACTGACGTCTTAATTGCAATTTCCTGCTCTGGACCTCTTCTTCTCTGGGTCATTTTTCAACACTGCTGTGTAACCATTTGCTCCCCTTTTTGGTTTCTGTCATTGGTGAGTGTGTGCTGGATTTCAACAATGAATAGTGAGCAACCATGCCTGCTACCCATGCCTGGCACTTTGCTGAGGTATTGAATTTCTTTGGCATCTTGTCACAGCTAAACTGTTGTTCCCATAATAATGCACGTGAAGACAATAAAGTAGAGAAAGAGAAAGACAAAAGCCAAGAGCTGTTATGTATGGTATGGATTCAGAGAGCTGATGTGCTAAGTTCAAGGATGATAACCTGACCATGTCTTCTGATCATCTGCCTACCTGGAGATGCAATTTTCTGTTCATGACATCCTAGGAATGTGCTTTTCTGCCCTTGATATTCTCTGAGACAAACAAACCTAGTGGGCAAAATCTCTTCATTTCCACAGTAGCAACAGATAAACCTTTATTCAAAGCTGCAAGGCTACATTGTTTTATTCAAGTTTTTCTTCTTGGGGTGGTTTTTTTAATTGCTGACATATGATCTTGTGTGTAATAAAACTTACTGAAAAACTTCGAGCTTTCATTATTAAGAATGCTGTAAAAGTTAGTAAAACATTCTTCTCCTATTTTTAGCAGAGTATCCTTTGCTGTCACACAGGCCTTGCTTGAAAAGCATTGGGATCAGTTAGCATAAAGACAATACCTCTCATCAGTCTTCAGCCTTTTTCTCAGACATTTCCATCTATCATTAAGTATTTTAATCAAATTATGTTTGTGCTGCAGCTTGCCACAGTATAGTTAAGTATTTTTTCTTCTATTGATTGTCTGGGTAAAAGGTTCATAATACGTGGAGATGGAGAATGAATAGTTTATTCTTCCTTGAACTGTAACAGGAAGAAACAGAAGCATTGTTAGTGATTACAGTGGTCCTTGGAGTAAAGTTTCCCTGTCTTGTTGCAGGTTGGTGTGTGTGATACATCAAAAGATTTAGTGTCAAGGATTATACCTAAGTGGGCTGCACTCTCTGCTGCAGGAATTTCAAAATGATTGAACAGACCATAGTGGAATGGAGAAATACAAATTTTGCTGATGAATCCTGTGGCCTGTAATGGTAAGCATACAACAAGCATGTGTGTTTTACCAGTAGTCTCAGTAAGATTTAGGACCATAAAACTCCAGAATAATCTGTTATGCCCAGTTCAGTGTTACAGTCCAGGTAAAAAGCACTATCTCAATGGCTGCACACAGCCCTGGCGGTTGCTTAGATACTGATCACCGATAACCTTCACTGGGTTAGTGTCTGCATACTTCACTATTTTGCAAAGTTCTTCTGTGGACTTCATGTTACCCTGAGTCAGGAACTGCACAGCTTTTTAGAAAAGTGACTTTTGCCATATCATAAAGTTTTGGTGTGACTATCGTATTATTTCAGGTTTCTGGTATTAACTAATTCTAATACTAGGTAACTGGACTGATTATCAGCAAATCCAACAGGTAAATCTGCTAAGGAGAATTTAATTTAAAAATGTGGACCTTTAAAAGCGTGGACCTTATCCCTTGCCATATGATGATTGCACTGTTCTGTGCAAATACACTATTTACCCTAGAGGTGGGAAAGATGCATTTCTACGTTGAACTGTAACACTCACCCTAGACAAGTAAGTGAGGCAGGGAAAAAGTAAGAGTAATGTGTGATGCCCATTACACGCCTGTTCACAATGGGGTTGTTTTTGATTTTTTTTTTAATTTCTTTTTGAACATCTGTTGGCAAGTCTAGCCATAGTTAGAAGGGTCAAGTTATGCCCTTGTACTCTGGCTGTGTCACATCAGCAATCCATGCTTCTTGATTGCTTTAATGAGACAGAAATGTTGAGGCATATTTAAAATATTGCTATACAAATAAGAGATATTTCATTCTAGATGCAATTAAGTAATTATATTGAGCTTAGGAAGTTTGTCAGTCTGAAAGCTTCTGTTTACCACGTGCTTATAATTCTGTATCCTAAACAATAATGTCTGAGAAAACCTTTGGACAATTTAAACATATCTTTCTCGCAGTAATTTTTTTCTTCTCGCTAATTTCAGTACCTACTGTAATACATTTCTTTCCTTAAAAGAAACAGCCTTCTGAAAATATCAGGGATTTCAATTTCTGTAGAAATCGGGGATATTCTAGTAGAAATTATTGAGGCTTACACACACACTCTCCATCCCTATTCCTGTGTCAGTTGAAAACTCTGTTTTTCCCCATACTGTTCAAGTTAAATATTCTGTGTTTCAAAGTTTTTTTTCCTGCAGTTTACACAGCTTAATGTTGGAGTTTTATTACTATAAATAACTGCACAAGCATTCTGCTTTTGATATAATTAAACTGAAATTACACAATGAAAAGCTATCCTGACTTCTGAGACTGCTGTGTTCAAAGATATGAATTTTAAATAGGTCACTGAGAACGTAGTGTAAGTGCAACATTGACTTTTGTAGTGGTAAGTTCAATTTAAAACTAGCTAAAGTCAGAAAATCTGTCTGTAAGATGTGCCAGGGAGTCTGGGAATCAGGAAACAATCACGCACCTTGGACTTTGAAAGGTGCAAAGCACATCTTGATTCCTTTCTGATGTGATATATCTTTTTACACCCTGAAGTTGGCTGCTTATGAAATCTAGTATTATAAAAGGACTGCTTTTTCCACCCCCTCCACTGCCAAGCCAGACCCAGCAGTTAATTATAAGGCTTAATAGATTTGTTGGTTGAAGCATCATGTGTGTGGACAATAAGCTACTTTATAACAGTAGTAAACCATCCCATGTAATTCAGTTGCACCAATCTGATTATATGGATTCTTCTTTCTTTTTTACTAACTTAACCTGTGAGCAAGTCTTAAATTACAAATCTTCAGTTTCCTGAGCCATCTTCTGTCACCATTTCTCTGTCCTACCTGGATCAGTAGTGTACAGATTTCTTTCTGTGATTGTAATCTCTTTCCTCAAAGCACAATCTGTAATAATAATGGTATTTAAAAATGACCCACAAACCCCCCAACTCTAGAAGTGATATCTTGGTATTCTTTTTATTAGGCTGTGGACCCGTGAGAAGTGATGAGTCAGTTTAATGACTCACCGCTGTGGTTGCTTCCCTACTTCTGCTTTGCCTTTCTTTTCCAAACACTGGGCCAGCTCCGGAGCTCATCTGTACCTCTGCTAGCTGTAGCATTCCACCACCCCGACAGAGAAGTGACCTGCCAAAAATAGCTTGCTGTTGTTGTATTTGGTGAACAGGCTCTGAAGAGAGCCCAGCAGGTGCAGGAGCTGGGTGGCGGGCAGGTGGGCCATGCAGCTGGCACAGGACAGGGGTCTGAGCGGGTGAGACCTCCTCCTTTTGGTGGCCTGAGCCGGCTGTTGGGCTCAGGTGTTTGAGAAACCACACCCTGTGTTATTTCACATCTTCCATTTCTACTTGTGACTGAAAAACCATTTTCAAATTACACAACTTGTTACTCTTATTTTAAAGCCTATTGTGGAACAAATGTCACAAGAAGAAGCAATCTACTGAAATAAGAATGTGAATAAAAAAGGTTCAATTTCAACGCTTTCTTTGTAGTACATTTAGCCCTAGCATTGCTGTGGCTCTAAGTGGTTAAGGGCACAGTCTAGGTAACGTAGCATCGTATTTTACCCTGATTGTTCTGACACGTGGTGGGATTTCTTCTGCCTCTTGATATTTTCCCAAATGACAGACCACTTTTTTTGTATTGATTTGGCTTTTTAATGTAAATATCTTTTTGAGTCATGATGTGTTGAAGTGGGTATGCTCGCTTTTTGTAAGGAAGTAGAAGGTAAATATAAGTAAGATTTTTCTGTGTTGCGGGAGTAGCTCTTCAGAAATTAACTGTAATTAAGGAAGGTGAAATTTCACGTGAAAACCTTCAAAGTATATATAAAAAAGTTTACCTTTGTAAAGAAACTTACCTATGCAAGTAATATATACCACTGCTAGTAGACAGATAATTAAAAAAGTGTCTGTTCTCTTGTTAATATTTTTGTAGGAGTAGAAAAAGCTAAGGTGACTTCAGGCTAGTGTTTGAAAGCAAAGTCTAAAAGGAAGAACTGTTGTCTTTAACATGAATGGTATTTCCTGTGGTGTACGTTTGGATTGCTAACATTCATTTCCTAGACTGAATTAGTTGTGGAGTCCACTAGACTGGAGATTATTTTTGCCTGAGATTCATAATTCATCTACTAATCTCCTTCAATTATTCTGCTGGATGTTTATAGGTTCCTGATTCCCTTTTAATATCTGCTAATGGGTAATTACAGTCAGCAATCATTCTTGTCATGGAAATTACTAAAGTAATTTCAGAAACACTGTTGTCATTTGTGTGAAACAGAAGATGGAATGGAAATAAAAACTGTACCCTGTCTTTGGTGCTGTAGTAGTTAAAGATGGAAAAACTGAGGGGAGGAAGGACGTGATCATTGCCCGTCTGCACATGTTGTTGTGTGAGTGAGAGAGTGGGCAGGAGGGTGCAGGTTTACCAGATCCACTCCCCAGCCTGCCACCCAGCTAGCACCTGAAAACTGTTCACATGCTGCAAACACAGAGAGTTAAGGAGGGCTGTCGCAAGAACTGTTTTGTTGTTATGAGTCTGATTTTTGTATCAGGTAGCACATTATTCTTTCTGTTGCTCCACATTGCATTGCCAGGGGAGAGAAGGCTCTTTGTGCCACAGATCCAGAGAGAAGTCACTGTGGTGAGCGGTGCTCCACTCTGCGCTCTGCATGCCTTCAGTGTTCCACTGTTTCTCCCTCCTCTGTCTGCCCTTGCATTGCTCCTTCCAGACAGTTGCTGGGGAGGAAGGTGCTGAAGTTGGCCCATGCATCAACACCCTTGGCCTGATTGATGTGACCTGCAGTGCTTTAAAAACAGAAAAAGTGTGGGGGGGAGGGGGGCCCAATGCAGCATGCCTGACACAAATGCACCTGCATGTTGTGGGGGAAAACTGATGGGCCTCTGCTACTTGCTTGAGCTCTAGATGGAAAGTGGGCTACCAAGAGATAATTGGGATGGATGTGCCTAGAAAAGCAGCTCCTACCTTTGGCTCCAAGCAGACAGTGGGGAGTAGGGACTTTCTGGAGGCGAGGCAGCTGTCCAGAGAGCAGGAAAAGTCACTGGAACTGAAACAAAGAGCTGCTGGATAGTGATTAGTAACTACTGCTGGTCAAAACAGCTGAGGCCCAGAGGCAACACCCTTTAGTTATTACCAGGACACAGACTCAAGCCAAACTTTTAATCTCAATATATTTTGAGAGGCATCATAAGAAGCCTGGAGCTTCATGGCATTTGCCCATGCAGTATTGTTTCAGAGAAATAAAGCCTTTGCTGCCAGAAGCTTCAAGGGGATTATGAAATGCAAGAATTTTGATGTGATTCGATTTCAAGTTGGTAGAAAAATCAGCTTGACTTTTCCTGGCTGTTCAGTGCTTGCTTCATCTATACTGGTTGGAGTATGCGCAGGTAGAGGCACTGAGAGGCAAAACCCACTTCCATCCTGCAAACTTTCACATTATTTTACAGATGGTCACCTGACCAGGGAATGAAATTTGAGGTGCTAACAAAATTATATGGGTGACAGTTGGCTATTAGAAAGGAAAATACAGTGCTTATGCACCTTGGAAGTAGTGATAGACTATTTAGAAAAGAAGATGGGAGGAAGAATGCTCTATTTAGTAACTAGCCATATTATGAAAATATGCCCACAATGCAAATGCATGGGGGGAAGGCTGTTACCTAGTGTTACATTGCATATTGTTTATGACAAGGCTGGTGACGGGAATTGAGGAAAGTCCTCACTATTTTGGAGGCACAAGGAATTGTGTTCACGTCCCATCAGCTGATTTGCCTTGTCTGCCCTGAATTTCTGCTTTGCCTCAGTGAAGGGTTGGTCTGTGTGATGAATGTTCCCAGATTAGTTTTCCTTGTGAAGAGACTTGCTTTTTGTAGCTACTTACTTTGAGCAAACTGTGAAAGAATGAGATTTGTCTGACCTATACTATGACTTGTCAGTGTAGCCCGTGATAACATGTTTCAGTTAGTTTTCTTTAAAACACTTGGCCTCTATAGGCTCTGTGGTACGGTTGTGTCTGTTCTGCAGCTGTTGAGTCCAGGCCAGTTCTTAGGAAAATGTTGTGTATTGACCCATAGCACTGTGGACAGTTTTAACTAGCCCAGGGGAACAAAAGAGCTTCAATCCAAGCCTAGTAGCTTAATGAAATGTTTGCTTTTACATTTTTTGTGACAAAATCCTATGGCTTTGTCAGTAGGAGACCGGAGAGTTTAGCGATGCTTGAAAATTCCTATCTATGGGAAGGAAAGCATGTCAGAAATACCCAGATTTGTGTTAAGATAGAAATGTTGTCTTTTTTGCTGGCAAGTGAAAGATGGCTGTGCGTGTGTGCCAGGTCTTGCCCAGTTCTTATCTAGGTAAGTTTCAGTTGCTCAATCTGAACACAGCCTTGTTTCCAGTGGCTTGAAACAAAGAAGGTTTGGAAGGCTGTAGCTGTTCTGATTCATGTTCTGGAAGGAATCCTATTGTCCAATTTTTTATGCCTATCACATGTCTAATGTTCTTACATATTCAATGGGCAAATTTCTTTATCTGACCAAATGTTTTTTCATCTTAATTGGCATGCAGATGGCTGTGCAGCTCACCCAGATCTGACTAAATCGTATTTGCTTGTTTGATAGACGTTCGTGTAGGTGCTCAGTGCAGTTTCCAACCCATACTGCTGGGGTTGTTTCTTATATATACTGGTTGACAAATTGTTCCTTCTCCTTTCTAATTCTTCAGAACACAGTGAGGGCTTCTAAAGAAATGAGGCTTTTTCTCGATAAACTGGTGATCAGAGCTGCACAGTTTATGGCAGCAGTCAGATCCAGTCCCCATTTGGCTTGGTGTGTTTGCCACTGGCACTTCTGGGAGCGCTGTTTGGTTTTTGTGGCCTGTTGCCGTTTCAGGGTTACACCTCTTTTGTGGTGTCAGAATGCCAAATCTCCAAGAAACAATGAACAAAAAAAGCCAAAGTGATGCTGTGGTGCACAGTGCTTATGTGATCCTTAAATATTTAAACAGGAGTGTGTTAAATTGATGATTTTACTAGTGTGCGATGCCACCTGGGAGACAGAATCTTTTTCTCTCTCTCAAGTCTGTCTTCTACGTTTTCAGAAGGTTCCTGGAAAAAATTCAGAGAAGGGGGGACGGCACAAAAAGTGGTGACTTTCAGCTAAGTCTACTAAAGTTTCTTAAACAAGAGGTTGTCTTGTATGTTAATGGAAAGAGGTAATGCCAGTAATGTTAAAAAAAAAAAAAAGCTGTTTTGTAGTCTTTGTAGTGGTTTTGTAGCTGAAATACAATTCCTAAACTAGTGTATATGTGTGTGTATATTTCTGTTCTTAATTGTGAGATGGTGATTGGCAGGTAATTCTGTTTGTCTTAAAAACGTGTTTATTCAACTAATGCATAATTGCATGACTCTCAAATAGCTTATTTTGTGTGTTGCCAGTAATTTGCAATTTAAAAAATACTTAACTTGTACTGAAGGAGCACAAGTTGATCTGTGGTGCTTTTTAAAAAGGTGGGTGGTAATGGCAAAGGGACATGGGATGCAAATTGAAACTACTTTGGAGTTGAATTATTCATCTCAAAGTAGCATTTATGCAGTGCATTATAGATTCTTGGTAAACCAGTAAAGTACTGTTTGGGGATTTCTTTACCTAATAGAGTTTTGAGAAGAAAATGCTATGACCTCAGGGTCGTTCATAATTACTTGTAATGTACATCTGTGAAGATCAGCGGAGGCATAAACAAATCGATAAGGTAGCAATCTCTTTTTTATTAAAATGGATTAAACCATTCAAGAGACATGTCTCTTCAACTTGTCCCATGAAACTCTTAAATAATTCTCAGAGATAGTTCCAACCTGACGTTTGACATCTTTTTCATCTTTTGAACATTAGATAACTGAACCACAGCCACACAGTATAGTTCTGTAGAATAGAGATTGTCTGTGGTATTGTTTTTTCATTGACATAGTCAGAAGAATAAATTGCAGAAAGCAAGCTGTGAAGTAGTTTTTCTTGGATTTTAATATGAAGTAGCCCAAAACAGGATTACTTATCTCTTATAATTGTGAATGTACTACTGCTTAGCAGTTAATAGTTATTTTTAGAAAATGGATTTTGTACTTTTTTATTGCTTTTATTCTGGAAATACACTTTTAGAGGGAACTGGGGCAGCAAGCCTGTTGTCTCTTATGCATAGTGGATCACATCAGGCAGCGCGTTCCTGCAACCCTACCTTCATGGTAAAGCAGTTCTTCATGCTTAGTGAATTGTCTGCCTCTCTGGTGCATCACAGTTGTAACCTTGCGAGTTGTCTTTGTTACTGAAAGACAAATTCAGATTAAAATACTTGCCCCGGTGCACACCTTCTGATAGTGTCCTCTTCAGAAAAAACTGGCCTACACTCATGTGAAGTAATTCTGCAGTCGCGTGTATGACTTGGAAAATGCATTAGGGCACCATTTGAATGTTTCAGTTTCTTCTTGGCATCTCCTTTACTTTAAGCATCAGTGATTTCTGAGATGCATTCACGTACCTTTGCAAGAACATTATTATGCACATGAAGATAGTATGAGTACCAGAAGAATTTTCTCAGGTGAAAAATGGGAGGCCTTTTATTATGAAGAAAAGCTCAGTAATAACCAGTACTGCTGACATATTGGGTGTACTGTTGACTATACATGGGAAGAATCTATTGAAATAAGTATTCCATTTGATTTCAGTTTTTAATATGTATACGAGTTTATTCTGGGTGTTACTGAATACAAGTGATGCAATATTGTCTTTTCCTTCCTTTCTTTTTTTTTGTGATTAATCTAAGTTTGTAATATACTCTGGGCAAGAAGTTGTAGTTAACTCATTTTGCTGCAAAAGTTCGTGGTTTTTTTTTTTTGGTCCAGTCTCAGTATTGGTATATCTGTTTATGCCTGCTTGGTCATTAATGATAGGGTAGTATGCTAGTGTTTGGCTCTGTTTACATAGGCTAAATCATTCAGTATGGCATCTGAAACGTTTTCCTTAATGCCGCTTCTAGTTGCAGTGTAAATGCAGTCTAAACACGTGTGTGGTTAAGCATTTTGCCATTCCAGAGTAACTGGCTAGGATTTGGCTTTTCTACAAATCTTTTAGCGGGTTCTTTCTCCCCAGAGCAATGGCCTTGGGCACCATGGTGACAGCAGTCAAGTGGCAAAGAAGCTGTTGTCCTGTTACCAAGTTTTAATAAGACTTCTGCTGAAATCCTGTTGTTCATGCTTCCCTCCATCTCATCCCCCTGCTTTTTTTGTTTTACATCTCTTGGCATTGAGTGAACTATATTCATGAATCTATTTGAAAAACATTGGTCATTAGTAATAAACAATACAGTTAATTCCTTAATGTTCATTGTTAACAGAACACACCTATTGCCTTGGAAACACTGTTAATTAGGGTTGAATGAAATATATAGAACTAGATGTTAAGTAGCTTCTTTAAAAAAAAGTTTAAGGAATTTTGGCTTGGACAGCTGTATTATTTTCTCATTCTCTATGCCTTTTAATTAAAGTGTGAAAGGGATAAAAAAAGGCATTTCTTAAAAATTAAGATGCATGTTTTGAAGAAGAATACAAACAATGCATATTGTGATTAAAGATTTTCTGTTGTATACATACACACAGACATGCACATCACTTCAAAAGAGTTGTTAGTGTTCATTTACACAACATGCTCGTGGTAACTATGTCATTTGCTCAGAAGGAAACAAAATAAATTTATTAGGTTTTTCATATGAAAATGTTTTGTTTGCTAGAGATGGGTGCAGTGATGTGCGTAGTGCAGCCGCTGGCGAGCACTGCCTGAGCCCTGCCGCTGCGGCTGCTGGGCAGCGTTGCACATGTACGGGGCTGCTGGGCTTCCACCCCGCCTGCAAGAAAGAGCTTCTGCTCGCTGGTTAGAGCATGCAGATAGGAAGTTTAAGGAAAGTACTCGGGGTTTTTTTTTGGTGTGTCCCCCCCCACACTTGGGGAACACTGTGTACACTTAACTGAATACATTTATTTAATAACTCTCCCTCTCTCTGCAGAGTTCATCCCAGGAAGTGAGATTCAAGCTTATGGAAAGGAGTTAGAGACTTCCAAAATAGTAATTAAAAAAAACCCACGCCAAAAACTCCTATCTGCACAGACACAAGTTGATCTAGAGATTCATACGTAGAGCTGATGGGGAGGCTAACTCTTTTGCTTTTGGTTGTATTGGAGATCTGAAGTTAATGCTGATGAGAAGTAAAATTGGAGAATGTGGGTTACTTGGTGTGCCGAAAGATCACAGAGGCAGCAGTGAAGAGACAAAACTTCTCTTTGAAGCAGTAGCTTCAGCTGTGTCTTATTGTGTGCGCTGGGAACTGAGAGAAGTAGCAGCCAACCTGGGAGAAAATGCCAGCTAAAGGTAAATACTTCTTCAACGAAAATGACGACTGCAGGATATCAGACCCGCTCTATGAGAAGTACCGCTATACGAGCCAGCAGCATCCACTCCTGCTATTGCTGCTCTTCATTGCAATCGTCTTCTGGACTACTCTAATTATAATCTTTTTTGTCAATGATGTGAGTATACTTTTTTCTTTGTGTTGGATGTTTTCAAAGATGGTGAGGAATCAGTATAACAGCACACACAACATTTGTAGCTAAATATTTTTTTGAGCCACGTGGTATCAAAGTTGCAATGTTGAAAGAAATGAAGTAATTGTGTATGTAATATTGTGAATGTTTTTGAAGGGACAGGGAAGAGAAGAGACCTTGTTGTCAGGCACATTCAGAGTTACTATACGGGTTTGTTCTTTCCTTCCTGTATGTTGTGAACAAACCATAATCTGTGCTAAATGGTAGCTGCAATAGTAAATATGTAACAAAAGCGCCAAGGAAGGAATAAGAAAGCAAGGTAAAATGTCCTGCATTTCTCATATTTTCTTTCTGGTCATCTAAGAAATGTAAAGTAATATAGTGATTCATTGCTTGTGAATTCCTGAGGTGGTATTTTTTTTAAGGATTTGTAGATATTCATTCCTATTCGGTGTTTGTTTTTTTTGTAATAAAAACACAACAGGAATCTCCCAGTACAACGAGTGATCTGTTGAATGAATAGTTAATTAGCAAAGAGCGGGGTTCCTATAGGCATAGGAAGGATGCAGCTCGAAGATTTTTTGTTGTGTAGCGTAATAATTTTCTGTAAAGAAAATAGGTGTTCCTCAAGCCAACCCAGTTGACAGCTGATAAAAAGGGGAGTTGGTTTAAAGATAATGTTGTGAAAAACTAATAAGGAAGTTGTTATAATCCTTCCTTTCTAACACTGCTTTCCAAATACTGTGCTTCATGATAAAGTGTCTTTTAAGTCTCTGTTTGGCAACAAATATAATCTTACCAATTGCGCTTGTATCCCTTTTAGCTTTTATTGCTTAAGAAAGGAAAGAAGTAGCAACACAATTTGTATGTTGCAAGTTATCTCCTGTAAAACTTGGGAAAAGGGCGGTTACACTCCTTTTTAGCAAAGCTTGAACTCCTTACATGCATTTATTTGGGTACATCTGCATTGTAAAATATAGTGTAGTTAGAACTTAGCTTAAAAGACAAACCCCAAACCACTGATTTGGGAAATAATAATGGTGGAACTGGGGTAGACTGGGTATCTATAACCGTATTTATTATATTATCTCTACAAGTGTGAATATCAGAAGGAGTTGATGCTGTGACAACTACAGTGCTTAGGAACTCAGCATATTTTAAAGCTATCTAAGCTGTTTCCTGGACAGTATAGATGCGTTTTCCATTTTTTCTAGGGGGCACATATAGACCAAATATAACACTTTGTTTTGCTTTTGCAGGAAGCACATGATCATCTTGCCTTCATTATTGCAGTATGTGCTGCTCTTGTCCTATTTGCAGTCATGTACTTACTTTTATGTATTGAATCCCTATTTCGGAGATGGCTAACGTTGTTTGGAGTTACGATTTGGATTTGCTTCTTAATCGTAGGATATGTATCTCTTTTTGAAAAAGAAAATTATTATCAGCTGTGGGAACAGGTATGTATATCTTGTTCATTCAGGTACTTACATAGCACTGGTAGTATATATGAATGTGTGTGCTTTATTTTTTCTGAATGTTATAACTGCATAGTAGTTTTTTCTAGAGATTTAAGTTCGCTTTCCTAAATAGGTTTTATTGGTTTATTGTAATCAATTTTAGTTTGTGTTCTTCATTATAGTGAAAATATAGTTCAGCTGTGAAAAATTGGATAACTGCATAAATCTATGTGGGAATTGCATCTTGAAGTTGTAATTGCATTGTATTTTTATGTAAGATTTTTACTAAATTTTAGTTACTATGAAATAATCTTTGAGAGAATTTTTCATTAATAATACTTGCCTTGTTAATTTATATGGGTCAAAGTGGTGTTCAAGAAATGAATAAAGGACTCTTGAGCTGGGTGTGCCCCCAGGAGTATGTTTTCAAATCAGTGGGAGAGGTGAAGTGAACAATAAGAATTAATGACACATCCTGGCATAGCTGGGTGTGGCTGAAGTTCATTGCTTAGTGTCTCTGATCAGAAGATGGGCGATTTCATGATGCCAAAAATATAATCTATAGGAAACTCCTCCTAAGCTCTCATAATACAAACAGAAGAGTTTTTAATGAAATAAAAATGACCTTTTTTCTGGTTTTACTGTCTCCTCCTCTTCCCTTCTTTATTTCAAATAAAGACAGACACAAATTATCAGTTAGGCAACCAAAATCTGATTTGTATTATGGCCTGGATCCAGCACCGTGTATTCACAGTTGCTATTCAGTATCTTTTAACTTGAGGAAGAAGCTATTACCTTAGGAAGAATCAAAATTTGCTGGTTTTAACTAGAAGTACAAACCTAATGAAGCAAGATTTGGTTTTGCTGCTTTCAGTGCTGCAAGCCAATGTCTTGTGTTGTTGTCATGTGGTAATAATTCATTAATGTTGATTTATAGGCTAAAGTGTAAGGAGGGCCTAGCTTAGAAAGTAGAAGTGAATGGGTTCATTTCAGACATTTATCTCGAGTTACGAATTTATCACTAATTAACCTCCTATTTAAATGCAGGTATGACCTTTGCTTGTCCATGCTTATAAAACTATTACACAGCGTTCAGAATGTTGTGTGATAGGGCTTCTATGTATAGCAGAAGAAGATTTTTTTAGCCCAGCTGAAATAGTAGAGAGGAACATGAAAAGACTACTTTTGTTGAATGAAAACTTTTATTTGCTTTCTTGTTTGTTTGTTTGTTGTTGTCCCAGCCAAGCTATATATTCTGGCAAAATGTTTAAGTGCAGTCTGGGCCTTGAGACTTTCTTGAAGGGAGCTTATGTCTGGAATGGTGTGAGTTGAGTTGCAGTGATGAGATGAAGCTGAGCCAGGATCACTGCAATATTTTCCTCTGATCGGGGTTGCTAGTTTCCATGTATAGGAGCTAAACACTGTAACAAATCTATAAATATGGATTTAAGTTTTATAGACCTTCCTTCTGATCCCTAGCAGTCTAGTGGACCATTGTGCATTTTGTAAAATCTGTGCAGCTAAATATATAGTTAGTGGCAATAATGATTATTCTCTTGTGTCAGCACCAGCAAGTATTGGTTGGATTTTTGGGTTTTATCGAATATGAATTATACACACATGTGTGGTAAGGTGATGTTAAAATTAAAATAATAACTTGGAGAAGGTGAGAAATCTGATTCTATTCAATATTGCTATCCTTGCAACACACTGTTCCCGACACATGATGTACAAAGTGCATCTTCAGCTGTAATGGATAAATTAAGGATGATGGGCAAGGACAACTGAAAAAATTAAAGGTGGTATGTCATGTTAAATTGTCTTATCTATGAACCTATAGCTGCTAATTTCCCCAAAGCTTTTAGGACTACCACTGTCCTTATGTTGTGCATTTGAAATGTCAATATTTAATTATTCAGCCTAAAAATGAGCAAGAATTCTGCTACTTTCTGTCTTGTTCTGTAGTGATTTTTGGCAGGTACCTGATAACATGTATGTGTGATTCTTCCCCCCCCTTTCTTTTCAAAGGTGCCGTTCTTTCTATTCATAATCTTCACAGTTTATACCATGCTACCCTTTGGGATGAGAGGCGCTGTCATAATTAGCGTTCTTTCTGCTCTGTCCCATATTATTGTTCTAAGCATTGTGGTAAGCATGACTTCTCAGGAAAATAAGGAATCCATTCTGTTGCAGGTAAGGAGATACTACTTGGTTAAGTAGTTAAATATCCTAGTTGTATGACTATTTGATATTGGCATAACTATCCTGTCTAGATAACAATCTTCCACATGTATGTACCAAATTCATGGATTTGGAGCTTGGGATCAATGAAAGTGCAGTTCTTTTCATCTATAATGCATTTTGGTTTTCTGACCTAAGCGGAAGAAGCAGCATTATTACTTTATTTTTTTGACTGTTACTCGAAGTGTGACAGACATTGTCACAATCGTTCTTCCCAATCTGTGCTGTTTCAGATGGGTCCTATCTAACTTCATCTGGCACTGCCTACAGGGTGGATCAAAAGGGCCATTGCTGCCCTAGGGAGTCAGCAGGGCCTGGGTGCTTTCAGGGTTCCCAACACTTATTAATAGGGTGTGTTCAAAGGAGCACCCAGCTCTTTTGGTGCAGCTGTGTGTCAGACTTCATGCAGCACGCTGATGCATGAGTTTGTAGACTGGTTTCTCCCAAAATCAAAGACCGGTGCCTGCAAGTAAATGTTAAATGACATAGCAGAATTTTCTGTTTCATTATACTCTTGTATGTTCATACAGGAATGCCTGTGACTGTGAAAGTTAGATTATATTTCCCAGGCGCATCCTGGCTAATTGAAACACTGTGATATGGTGTGTGACAGGGTAAAGAGAAAAACGGAACGTGGCCTGGGATTGATTGTTTTTATGGGACTGGTATGTGCATTGGTGAAGTATCAATGACTGTTCCGCAGTAGGTAAATATTTTTCTTCTTGTGCAGCTACTTGCCAACGCTGTCATTTTTCTTTGTGGTAACTTGATGGGTGCATTTCACAAACGCCAAATGCAGGTTGCTTCGTGGGATTTGTATAGATACACATTAAAGTGCATTCAGGTCCGAATGAAATTGAAGATTGAAAAGAGGCAACAAGTGAGTAATTCATATTATGAATTGCTTGTTTTCATTTCTAAAGTCTGTATAATTTTATAAGGTGGGTGACTAATGCATGTTGAAAGGCTTGGTCCAATCTTTGTGATACCCATCTAGTGTCAAAAATATAAGCTGTGCCATTTGTAACAAAAGAAGGAAGTGAAAGGGAAGAAGCTGTTCTCTGTGGCTTGTCTATCTGAGAATCGTGGTATTTGTAACAGGAATGTAATTGACAGTTATTTTAGTTACTTTTTTCATAGTATAAGATGTTACTGGGACTGGTCCAAGGTGAATTAAAAGAGCGTGCCCTTATAGCCCTTAAAAATATTTGTAAGATAATTTCAACAGTTCCATGCTTCCCTTGGTCACATTTTTTACATTCCAAAGTAGTTTTTGTTCTTGTATTTTCTTGTCTCGCAAACTATTTTTCTTTTGCTAGAAGGAGAAAATTGGAGCCTAAGGGAGGAAAAAATCATATAATAGATTACAGTATTCGAGTATGACATTGTTTATGTCCATTAACTCCAGTGGTATTTAAAGAATAAGCAAGGAACATGAATTTCTTACTCACGAAGGATTGTAAAGAAGTATCAAAGCTGAAACTGGGGTGCCTCTGCTCTTTTATCCTGGTATTAGTAGGGTTAAGAACAGCAGCTCTAGAAGACTGATGTGTACCAAGTTCTCTGCCCACCAGTTATTAGATAAAATGAAGGGTCTGAAAAGTGACTGACTTGATCGAATTGAAAAGAAGAAAATGCCACACTGCTAGTGCTGTCTGTCCTCTGATGCTAATCTTGTGAGATAAGATGACAAATCTGCATGAGAGTCCTGGCAGAATTTCCCCACGCAGCACCCAGGGAAGCATCTAATCAGTTTACACAGGCAGCGTGCTCTTATTCTTTGGGCAATGCGGTAACTTGCATGGGTGGTTTTTTCTTTTTTATGGTTGCTTGTTTGAAGTGTAGATGTGCTTAAGTCCATGGAGAGCTTTCTTTTCATCTGTGTTGTAGTCTGTCACACAATTTTGAGTCTCCTTTTTTCCACACACTTTATGAAAATGATGTGAGAAATGTAGTTCAGGGTTCACCACCACTTTCTTGAAAGCTGTGTAGTGTGTCAGCCTCAAATGGCCCTGTTGCATTCACTGGGGCTCTGCTGCCAGTTTAAATTGTTCCCCAAGGTTGACTCTCCTAGTATTAAAACGCTGGAGGAGGGGAAGGAGGTGTTTCTGTTTCTGGGGGCAGTCTCAAACTAAACTGCTGTCTATACCTAGTGTAGGCCAGTACTTGATGCTCAAGGATGTGCTCTTCCCACTGTGATCCCAAGGCATTTCTTTTTGGTGGCAGGCGCTGGTGAAGTCACCCTGTATAGTGCTGCATCGGGTGTTCAGGAAATGGGGACAAAGATTTGGTCCAAAGGGACAGCATTTTACTCAGTTACACAATGTGTTGACCTTGCTGGCGATGTCATCTGAAATTAGCTTCTCCACACAACGTTTCCTCTTCTGTGTTGACTCTGTCTCTGGGGCAGTAGAGCCCTTCCTGGGTTAAAAGTACTCTTTTTTTGTCTTCCTCTTCTTCTGAGCAATTTAGCAGGGTCTTCTCTGACGAACGGTTTTTTAAGTCAAAGCCAGTGTAAAACAGTTTACTGAATAGTCAAGCAATGCAAGTGATTTTCTGAAGAGTCTGTGTTCTCGGTCAGTTCAAAAGACTTT
>Ga0181612_156557_pt1 | contig 18016 bp, 6 predicted proteins | sample HoacroProtozoa21_FD_119630 | JGI IMG/M metagenome (GOLD analysis project Ga0181612, IMG submission 119630) | Hoatzin crop microbial communities from Cojedes, Venezuel. Combined Assembly of Gp0051906, Gp0051904, Gp0051908 | reverse complement strand
TGTAGAGCATACTCAGGAAGTCCAGAATGAACCATTTTCTCTCCAAATTGGTGACATTTTCTTTCTTTTGCAGATGTCATTGGCAAAAGGAGAGTTAGTTTGTTTCACTCTTTTTTTTTTTTTTTAATCGGAATTCTATAACGTGTTTTCTTCTTTCCACTTTTCAGGCTTACAGCTGAAAATATCTATGTTGAAAAAGGACAGATGTTTGTAAGTACTCATCCTAATGATCTAATATCTTAAAGGAGAGTCTGAGTACCATTAACAAGCCGTAATTCTTAGAAGATCAATTAAGATTTCATGGATTCTTCTCTGCTCGCTTTAATAATTCAGATGAAGTCATTTAAAGATACTCATAACTCTATAAAGAGCGTGTAACCTGAACACTAGGTTTGCCTTCCTTGAGCAAATGACTTGCAAGGTTTTCTTGCCTACAGTACTTCTAGGATGCCTATCAAGATGTGGACATTTCTAATACGAAAAGATAATTAGGGAGACATCTTAAAAATTAGGTCAAATCTGTAAAAGAGAAGTGACAAGACAACAAGCCAACTGTTTTTAGCATTTTTTTTTACTACGTATTTGCCTTTAGTATCAGGTGTTGTGCCTTATCTCAGCTTTCAGTCATTTAGTAAAGATTCTGATAATAACCTTGCTAATTTTCACTCAATTCTTACATTTTAAGACGTATGTGACTTCTTTTCAGTCATTATTTGCAACTAATTTTGGTTCTATTTATTAGAAGCAGTTTGGAGAAAAAAAATCTGAATTACAAGATTTATGTGTACAGTAGAATCACAATATGCATTTACAGCATTAAATCCAGCTTTAATTTTCCTTCTGCTGGCGAAAACTATATTTAATTAAATGATAAGAGATATGCTAATGTGATTGTTTAAATTTTTACTTCTGGCTTAAGTACATTAATATTATTTTAATATTACTTATGTCCTTCATTATGAATTGCACTTTATGAAGTGCTGTATAGGAGGAATAAAAATAAATTACTTGATCTTTTCCCACTTTGGAAACCAATATAATTATATTAGATATCCAACCCAAGCTATTCTATGATTCTATATGTTAAAGAAATTAAACTCTTATTAAAATTAGCAAAAATATTCCGTATCTGCATTCCGGGCATTGCCATCTGAAGTCGGAGATATACAATCTTAGTATTAAAGTGTAGCCACAGTGCTCTCAAGCATAGTTTGTGCTTTTTCAGAATTAACATTTCTGTCATAATCTAGTCAGTTTTCTTCCTCATTAATTCCTATTAGTTTTTTTAATTGTCTCTTTTTTTAGTTACATTTTTCAAATTGTATAAGCCGGAAATAACCCTCCTCTAGTCTAGTTAAATTAGGTCATCATGTGCTCTTTTTGTACAATAGTGGCTCAAGCAACTCTCAAGCATTTTTGACAGTTATTGTCTGAACTCTCTGATGCGCTTATATTTCTGTTTGAGAGGGAAGCAAAGGTGTTCTTTCCAATCGAGTAATTCCCTCTGGTGGAAGCCATCTTTCCTTTCCCTGTAACATGAAGTATGTAAATGCATCTTATAATGATACTGGCTTTTCAAGTATAATTTGATTGTACTACAGTACATACGTAACTTGCTGTCTACTTTTATGGTCACTGTTCTTTTGTAATTATAACTGTCTCTCACTTCCAGGAAAATTGTTGTCGTTTCTTTTCACTAGGATTTTTGAAGAAATTTCCTTCAGTTGTGTAATGCCCGTGTTGCTCTTTTCCCTAGATATGTTTTTGGGTTTTGTTTATCCTTTAGAGTGCTCAAACCCCCTCTGAGCTTTTGGTTTGCTTATTTCAGTTAAAGATCACCCATCTGTCACAAAAGGAAAGATTGATTAATCACTTCCACAGCAGCATCCACCTTATTCTGGTACCATCAGGATTCCCTGCATTTACCTAGCAATTTCTCAAACCTACAGCAGGGTTTACAATCGCAAGAGTACCTGTATGACTAACTCCTGTTGCCCCACATATGTACCTGCTCCTCAGGATCAAGATTTGTCAGCTTTTATACAGCTGGTTCAATCTCCAGCATTAATAGAACACAGTGTATACTGTTTGCAGCTGCTGCGTAATCGTGCATAAGAGTTAAATTGTTAAAAAAAAAAAAAGTGGCAATGGAGTCCAGTTGCTTACTCAGTCTGTTGGTGAATTTCTAATCAATTGGAAATAGGAATTCATATGAACTTTTATCAAGATTTTGAGTTCAGGTTGTATCATGGAATGTTGTCAGATGTTTCATTAAAATCCAAACAGCATATGTGTTGCTTATACTTATACTTTAAAGATATGCTTTCTGAACATTAAGGTTGATATTGCAGTGTCACAGGAATATATTTATGTTAGTAGATGAAATTATATTAGGTTGTTAGATGGCTTTCAGTTAGCAAATATTCGATGATATTTTTTATACTTAGAGGCTACACTTACTTTCCTGGAAAAAAATGAATTTAACATCTTGTTATTTCTTAAGTATAATTCATAAATGAAGTAGTTATTTCATTTTTAATCCTAAAGGATCAAATTGTCTCTTGCTGTTATTGTTAACTTAACCTGGTCTATCATGAGTTGCTTCCACATTCTGAAATCTTAAATCAATCAGTTGATTTTCTAAATGATTAATATTATCAGTGATGTGACTGAACATATACCAAGTGGTTTAATTATTGTTTATTGGAATCTTTCTACAATTACCACATTATAGACACAGTACTCTTACTTAGGAGGTCTTGTTCTCCTTGGTGCATCTGAATACCTGAGGTTTAGTATTTCAGACTTGGTAATCAGCTGACAATGAGCACCTTATGTTATATCTCGCTTCAGCATTGGAGCTAATGACTTGTAAATGCTAAGTCAGAGACCACTCCTTATGCAGGGTGCCTTCATAGCCAAAAATGTGGGTCTTGTTTATCAGGTGCACTGGAATTATGAAGAACAAAAAAAAAAAAAAACACACCCCACCCAGTTTCTGTCATTTTACTACCTTACTGTGACATTTTACAGGGTTTAGGTGGGAAGGCATGGAGTACTGGTGTATGTTAATGTCTGGTTTTTTTAACAAATAATGTAATGCCATAGAATGAGTTAAAGTTAGCTGGAGAAAAGATTTTAAAATTTTATATTTTAGAACTTCTGTGAGTTGTATAAACTGGGAAAAAAAAGGGGGTTTTATGTCATAAACATCAAAAAAATACATACTGCTTTTGTCAGACTTCAAATTTTGCCATGGCCTGGCTGTGCTTGGTTAATGAACTGAGGTAAAAGAACTTTAACACTTTCTCCTCCCCAGGTAAAAGTACAAGTCTTAAATGGTCCCCTGTGCTGTTTACATGTAACTGTTTTATATGTTGTATATGCAGCTGAAAAGGACAATAATGGTCTGGATGGTAGTACAGAAAAATGAATATCTGTACTTAAATTTCAGAATTAGCAAAATATATCTGTGATTGCACACTGTGGAAGCTTCCGACTGTCCTATTCACTTTGTCCCACAGTTGTTAGTTTCTTGTATTACTCTGGTACCAGCAATTTGAAACTGTGCTTGACTAATGCATCTTGAAGGGATAGTGCCAATTGAGAAGTATGTCTATGTAAAAGAATGTTATTAACAAGTTAGTAAATATGTTTTGATTTTCTGTTGTGTCTGTGCTTAGCAGCTTTTTGTGAGCCAATTTCATGGTGTCCTCAAATAATCCATCTCAGGCACACTGAAAACAAACACCTTCTTTCATGGAATATGTGAAGGATTCAAATGTAAAAACAAGAGCTGGGAATGAATTCTCAGAAGTTAGTCATTGTCATGTTACATAGGTTCAGCTGCTTAGCACTTACTGGAAGTTAATTTCCTTGTGTAAAAATTGTATAGTTGTTGCTTATACCTTGTTTGCATCTTGAAGAGGTGTTGTGATCTGATAATAAAAGTGAAGGGTAGCTAGAATTGATAGGTTAATGTTACTGCTTTTCCTTAGCTATTTTGAGGAGGAATTGTTTTGGGTTTTGTTTTTATTAAGTAGTCCTGGCTTTTAGAGAAGATATTTCCCCCCAAGAACTTTTATTTCTGAAGTTTCTGGGAAGAGAATTCTCATCTCTGTATTAATATTATGGGAATCTGTGTTCTATAGACTGAGAATTGCTTCTTGAAGAACTAAACCGCTAATGGATATAAAGACTTGTGAGAGCTTTACAGACATAATGTGGTTTGCCACACTGCAAGATGTACTCAATGCTAAGACAAAACTAAAATAACCTGACTATGAAAGCCCCCAATTAGCTTCCCAACAGCTCTGCAACACAGCAAAAGAAGATAAATGTTTGAGGTTACATTCCCTGAAATTGTTGCTTGAATAGCACTAGATTTTGTGCCTGGACTGTCATCAATTCTAATTTTTGTCCTGAGCAAAAATCAGATTTATCAATAGAAGCTCAACTGTAATATGGATTAGAAACTAGCTGCTCCTTTCCTAACTCGGACATTTCTAAATCGCCATTCACCAGAAACACTTGCTTTTTTTATCTTCAACTTAATATTTCTGCTGATAATAATCACATTTCCAAAGAATATGAAAGAAACATGCCAGAGTACTCTCTACTGAAAAAGTAATGTTGTAGTTTAAAGCTAGGAGTAATTTTTTCTCTATTTGATCCTAGAGATGCTGAGAGGCTTGAAGAGTTTTATACCAAGAACCAACAGCTCAGAGAACAGCAAAAAGCGCTCCATGATACTATCAAGGTTTTAGAAGACAGGTGAAGTAGTGTCTTTTAGCTTTTGGGTTTGTTGCATTTTGCTCTTGTAGAGTAGCTCTGGATACTTTGCAAGTTGGTTGGGGGGGGGGCGCGTTTGGGCTTTGGGGCATTTTTTTTTTTAGTAAACCGGTCCATTTATAATACAATTCAAATACTGTATTTTAAAGAAAAGTGTAGAATTTAGATTCTTCTGACTGAGTTAATTTTGTTATTTTGTTATTTTCAAAATGCTTAGCTTGCTTACTTCAGTTAAGATAAGTAGAAGTTAAATAGATTAGCTTGGGAGGCAGACAGCAATTTTAAGCACACTGTTTTCCATCCATTTTTGTAGAGATAAGTTTGATATCAGTCAACATGTAATGCAAGTACAAAACCCATGAGTAAACTGTATAATATACTTTGAAACTCATGAAATAACTCACAAGGAAATCTTTCAGATTTGAGGGGGTCTTTTTTTACCAGTTGTCTGTTTTACCTGAAATTAATCACAGGTTCGGTCTTGTGCCTTCTTCTGGACTTAGACGTTCTGATCACCTCTTGACCCCTTCTGCCTTTCCCTTATTTGTTCCTGTTTAATCTGGTATAGCAAAACAAAACCAATAGACGTGAAATGACAGTGCATTTTTTCATCTTCAGAAATGATACCTGTTTTGGAAAGTGTATGTTAAATTTGCTGCTAACAGGCTCTCAGAAGCTTTCTGTGAACAGGAGATTATTACCGCGTAAATTATTGTTCCACATTCTCTGTGAAAGGCATTAGGGATAAACTTGTAACCGTGCAGGTAATAAACACTGACACCACATACATAGAGAGGCATCTGCGGAGTGAATGGACTTTTCTAATAATCCCTTAGCAGATGAAATCCTTGCATTGCGGAAAATGAGAAGTAGGAGGTGATAATGCTGTGTTTACTACACAGTTAGTCGGATAAGATAGTATGAAGAGGCATTTCAGTATTTTGCTCTTTCCATAATTCCACAATGTTAAAATACCCAAGATGGCATTTACTTTCAGTAGTCAGCTGTGGAATTGGAAACTTCAGTGTTTTGTTTAGTTGTTTTTTTAATACTTCATATGCTAGCAGCAGCAATGCAGAACTCTTCACCAATTGGTCCCTTGTCTAGCAGACAAAAGAGAGTCTGGGTTTCACTTCGGTAATACTGTTAGCTTTTTTGGTGTGTACCAGAAATAAATGCACTTCAGTTATCACCTGTAAAATGAACACACACTTCATTGCATGAATTAATGTGTCAAGTAAGATGAAGTGATCATAACAAATCCTTTCTTGATAGTGGATATGCGTTAAGCAGCTGATCTAAACCATTAGAGACAGCGGAGGCAATGCCTCATGTGAACTTTCAGATCCACTTCTAATTATAGGTGTCTAGATAAAGGATTTCACATTTGCTTGGTATTTGTTACAGAGCGAACCTACTGTTTGTCTTTTTTATTTGATTAGTTTGCTTAATGATAGTGATATATCCTTCTTAGATGAAGTAGTAATTATATTTACTGAAATTATTTGCTTGTTTGCACTTACCTGAATGAACATACAATGAATGGCAATTTGTATCTGACAGTATTCTTAGTAGGGCATCTGACAAAGGCTTTTAGTGGCAAGGTGTAGCATGCTCTGCTTTATTAAATAAAGTAATGCATGTTGCTTTAGAAGTATCCAATACCTACAGTCACTTATGCAAATGTTAGTACATGTAATATTAGATAGTTCAGAAATCTCAAAATACTGCTATGTCAGCATATAAAACCACGCCAGTACCTTAGTGATGTTCTGTATAGTTGTCAGAAATTTTCTTGTTTTCATTGTTCCACAGGCCAGTTAAGCATGGATGTGTGCTGCAGATATGGCGATGCTTTCTTAACAGAGGGTCTTTTTTCTCTTACTTTTATTGTAGGCTAAGAGCAGGATTATGTGATCGTTGTGCTGTAACCGAAGAACATATGAGAAAGAAGCAGCAAGAGTTTGAAAATATCCGGCAACAGAATCTTAAACTTATCACTGAGCTTAGTGAGTTTTATCCCTGGGTCTGCAGACAAAATATACTATTTCATAAACTAGTTTTTCATAAATTCCAGTAACTTGATATAATTTATATATGGTGTGTTTAGTAAACCCAAGAAGTTCAGTCAGGGGATACTTAACTCTACAGTCTGAAAATATGTAACATACCAATTACTAGTCGTTTGACCCTCCTTCTTAGATTGAAGTGCTGATACTGAAGGTGAACTGATGTGGAAAATCTTGCAGTGTAAAGTAGCTACTTTAGATAAAATGTGGCTGCTTCTGTTGATTCCTGCAGCTAGGGCAGAGAATGACGGATTGCCAGCCTATTGAAGGAAACTGTGACTTCAAAAGCAACTGGTGATCACAAAGTAGCAAGTTCAAACAGAAGCTCCCTGCGTCCAGCTTGTGTCCCCGAGTTGGAGTTTAGCTGCAGTAAACCCATAACCTTCACATAACCCTCTGAAGCCAGGGAAGAATCGCTTTACACCAGGCAGCTTGTAGCCAGCTCATTTTGAAATCAGGAAGTAGTACATACAGGGAAAAAATAAACTGTTTGTCTAGGTGTTATGAAGGCAGGACACAACAAATCTCTTCATAAAGAGAGTTTGGAAAGGTTTGTTCTATAGTGCTAAATAATACAGGACAGGATTTTAAAATGTTAATGATATCTTTACCATTAACCAATTTTTGTATCATTTAGTTGTCTTGCTTGATCTAGAACAAGCAGACAGTGAGATTTAAAATATGGGAAATGCTGGACACAAAAAGTAGCTTTTCAGTGTTTACTTAAATTATACAAATATTAGGTTCTGTACTACTATAATATACATAAATTTTTCAAGGACTTTTAATATTGGATATTTATATAAAATATTCTGAATCCTTGAGTTCAATGATTAGCAACATACAGGGTACAACCAACCTTTAAGTAAAGCTCTGAGCCTTAAAAATCTAGGTGAGACCTATTAGGTACAAATCTTCTTGAATACCATCTGACAGAATGGTAGTCTTCCATGTGTGTGGGTTGAGTTCTATAGGACAATTTATGTGTTTCCTGCAACCAGAAAAAAAGGTCAGTCAAGAATAATCCAGAGGTAAAATATACAACAAAAAAATAAGAGCAAGAAAATAAAAATCAAAGTGAACGGAACAGTTGGGACCTATCACTACATTACTTTGAGACAGCATGGAAAAAAGGCTGAAGGTGATGCAATAAGCTTGTGTGAAGTATGGGCAAAATAAACTGGAATTCATTCAAGAAAAGTAAATCAAAAATTTCTGCCCAGTCTCTCTTATATTCTGAAATAGTTAACGGATTTTTAAGAAATTGAGGGTTTTTTCTGTTCTCTTCAGTTAGCTGGTCACGTTGGCTAAAACCAGATTCCAATTACTTTATACTTAATAGGCTGTCTTAAACCTAAGGAAGAAATTTTGTCCATGGAGTAAGCAATTCATTCTTCTTTACAACACAGTCTCAGTTGTATGTACATGGACAAAAGTAGCTAATGATTGTGTGGAAGTAATATTATGATCCTGTAATTGTGCCACCTCTGCATCTTCTAACACATCATTTTACAACATTTTTTTATGAGTAGCTTGAAAATTCATTTTGGTAAGCTATAGAGGGTATATGGTATTACATTTTTAGAATTAGTTCTGTTTCCTTAGAAGACCTGACAAAATTAGAGATGATACGGTGTTACGTGTGTGCATTGATTTTTTTAATTTTTAAAAAAATTTTTTTTCCCTACTATAAATTACAGTGAATGAAAAAAACAACTTACAGGATGAAAATAAAAAGATAACTGAACAGTTCCAGCAATTGCAGAAGGAGTTTGAGTAAGTTTTGAGGCTTTTTGGATATTCCCACCTTGCCCCCATTCCTCAGTAGTAATGTCTAGGAATATAAAATAACAACCTAAAACTAACATCTTTGTCCTGTGCAGAATTTTTGCTGTTTTTTTTAACTGTGTGCATCTTTCTGGTACTTAAACTGGAAGAGAGATAAGTTTCTCAGAAATTCTGTTTGACTTCATGATTGTTCAAGATTATTTAGGTCACAATACCTAGCAAAGCCTTACGTCTCATTCCATTATTTCTGTGTTGACTCTACCAATTCTTTCCTCCTAGGTTAAGACTTTAAAAAAGTAGTTGCTCAGCTAGTCAGAAAGTCCCAGAATCATGCAATATTTTTTTAAAATAAACTTATGATATTTTACAATTTTAAAAAGAAAAAAACCATAATAAATTTCAAAAGAAAATCATAGAAATAATGATCTACAAATTGACTGTCAAATTCTAATCTGATGTGGTAGCAAGAATGTGCCATATAATGTTGTGGTTAATATGCAAATATGTTGCACTGTGCAAGGCAAAGGTAGTGTTTCTGTCTTGTATAGCTGTGGTCTGACATCATCTGAAAGATACTTCAGTTTTGCTTGTGTGCATGGGGGGAATGGGACGGAATGTGTGGATTTGGTATGTAAGGCTTTTTCAGCATGTAACTTTTTATTGTCTTTGTCAGAAAGTAACTTTGGTAAAGGAGTAAACCAACTTAGAGTTCAGTTCAAAATGACTGTGGTCCTATTCTTTTGTATTTCTTGGTTTGTCCCACGTTGTTTGCACCGTAATAATCCTTTCTTATTCTACGTGCATTTTATCTTCTCAGAGTAATATATTTCATGACCCTAGGAGTACTTCTTTTTAAGACCAAGTAGTAACAAATTTCTATACGCTTCTCAATAATGGTTCTCCTATGCAGTGTGACAGCAGTTAGGATATGACATTAAAAAAATTGACACCAGATTGATCCATACAAATTTATTAGTTTGATCCTCAGTCTTGCAATTGCGCTTCCAGTAAAAATCCCCAGCCACTGTAGGGAAGTTGAGAGCAAACAATGTAGCGCTAAGTTATTTACTCTGCATGTTAGGAGGTCATTTAAATGAGTGCGGAGTTGAGTGGATAAGCACTAATTAACAAGGATGGTCCTGCTGTTTGTAATACAACCACTGCATTTAGTTGTTTCGGTTGAACTGTAGTCGTGTTACTTTTATTTAGAATGAATAACTTAGGTCAGTATAACATCATCACGTAGGTGCAAGGTAACAAACTGTTTCTGGTGCCTGACATGAAATTAGATTTTTGCAGTCTTCTGTATTTTGTTACCAAGGTTTAATATTTTAGGAAAAATCTAAGAATCTTTTATAAAAGTGAAATCAATGACATTTTGGAAGAATTGTATTTTCTGATCTTTTATCAGATTAGAATTTCATTATCCATGGATGGAAACAGCAAGGGAATTTCTCCAAAAATCTTTTCTAATGTCTCAGATAAATGTTTCCATGATTCAGGAATTATTTATTGCATGTCTATGATGTATAGTATGTATGGCAGCTGCTTAATTTGATTTTTTTTTTTCTTTTTTTTTTGTGGTAGTACGTAGAAACTACCTCTTAGTTTGCACAGGAGTAAAGTACAGAAGAATATATTTATAGCAGGCTAATTTGTCATACAAGGCCACATATGGCAGTAAATTTAAAGACAACTCTAACAGCTAACTTGAATTTGAAAAGTAACTGGATGAATTTTTTTTTTTTACTGTTTGTTTTGATTTGTTTCTTAAGATATTGTTAGTAGACGATATAGCTTTCCAGTTGTGGTTCTTTCTTTGTAAATATGCTTGAAAAGAGAAATTACAGAATCACACAATAGGATTCATCAAGACTTCAGAGCATCAATGTTTGACATTGTGTTCAAAGTCAGTCACGGTAAAAAGCCCAACTGCAAAAACGCTTGTTGTCTGAAGCCAGGCAGCTTTCTGCAGTTTTCCATCATGTTATTAACTTAGTTTATATAAGAGCTTGTGGTGCATTTCAATGCAAGCAGAAATATATCCCTATTTCCTGCTCTTCCCTTAGATGAAAACCTTACATCCTTCTCTTTATAGTTAGGAAATGATCTTTTGGCCCATGTTTTCCCTTGAGAGTCATAAGGAAAAGTGCTGCTGCAGAAAGATGACCAAGCATGCAGAGTTAGATATCCTTGTGTTTTTCTTTTACTGCTTCTTCCATTTCTCACTACCACCACCGTACAACAGGTAGCAATGCCCTTATTAAGTACTAAGCAAACTGTACTTGAGTTAAAAGAACTGAAATTAACACTCTTTTGTTGCTATTTGCTTGCTATGTCTAGATATAGTTTTTGGAGAGAAAAGACATTCCTATTTATTACACTGTTTTTGTATACTGACTGCAACATGCTGTTAGAGCTAAGAGTGTGAGAGAGAATAAATTTCATAGCTCACGTTGTGTTTTACATATTTTACATGGTTTACATTGCAAATTGTGAATTTGTTGTTACATGTGTCTAAAAACTGGGTTCTAGTATTACTTTTTTATACTGTGATGTTATTGAGAAGGCTGTATTTTCTAAATTGTTGCTTGCTTGAACTGTATTATTGTCCTGCTTGCTGAAATGAAAGCTCTTCACCTTGCTGACTTGGGGTTTTATTCAACTACCTAATATGGTCTTCAGGGAGCGAAGGCAACATGCAGTAGAATTAGAAGAAGGAGTCATTCCAGGCTCTCCAGTTGCGACTTCTTCATTTTCTGTGGTTAATCGTATGAGAAGAAAAAAAGAGAATAGGCACATCCGATACACAGAACATACGCACCCGGATTTGGAACTTGCAGAAAGCAACAGTGGTAAGAGTACTGTATTCTTTAAAATCAATTTAAAAATATATTTTAAGGGCTAAATAAAAAGATGATGTATAAATTTGATTGCGAAGGGTGAAAACTAAAAAATAAAAGGAGTCTTGTGGTTTTTTTGGTTTGGATTTTTTCCATTTATGCTATAATACATGAGTCAGGGGAAAATTTACTTTAGCAGTAACTGTTGTATTGGCAATATGCTGAAAGCTTATCTCAACTTCCTATTTTTCTTCATACACATGCAAATACTACAGTTTTCCAACCCTTATCTCTTCTGTAACTCCAGACTGAGCTAAAAAATCTGCTAGGCGTGGACCTGTGCGTACAGCTATGTCACCACCTGGTGGAGAGTCAAATAAATGTTTTGCCACCTTCGGCAATTATTCTGCTGTTAAAGTAAAACTACTGAAACTGATAGATAACTAATTCTAGGAGCTCCATGATCTTACTTTTTTTAGTACTGATACACTGTGTGCATTTGGTTTGTGTCTAAGTCCAGAAGTATTGTGCACATTTAATTTCCAGACTTCATTCTGTAATGTCATAGAAATGGCTCTAATGTGTTTTAACTATAAGAAATACTTATTTAAATATAAGAAATAAGGGACTTTGGGCTTGTATATTAATGATACACAGGAAATATGATAAACAATCCAGGTGCTCTTAATGTGTTAATTTATCCTGTGGAATTAAAAGTATTTTAATATATTATTACATCTAAATATAAGTCTTGACTAAAAGCTTCTTTCCAAGAATAAAAATAGGACAACTGTGGGGTGAAGACGGTGGGCTGGTTATTCGCGCCCTCTATTTTGGATATGTAATTTTAGTGCTGTGAATAGTTTCGCTTTTCTAAACATACCTACTTTGTTCCCTTTTCTGAATAAAAAATTGAGCTACTAAATTAAACCAAAGTTAAGTACGTAAGAAATAGTGTGAACACCTACACAATTAATGGCTATGAAAAGCTGTTGATATCCAGATAGAAAGGACTACATAGCACAAAGTTGGTTGTGATTCAGATCTCAGGTTTTTCACCTTTTCATTACCTTAGCTGATCCAGAAAATTATTCCCTTGCATGGTTTACTCTTTAATAGTTTTGTGCCATATTAACAGGTTAAATATGATTGAATACGTATTTTATATGTGGTCAGTATAGAAAGTGATATAATTATGTGTCCGTATTGTTTTATGCCTGACTGGTTGGGCTCATATTTGTGAGAGAAAGGATTAGTATGAAATATTTGTAACTGATTTGTCATAGTGATACCTCAGAATAGAAACAATCAGATACGTCTAGATTACTGGAGCTCCTGACATACCAAAATTCACGTTGAACTGCTTTTAAGATCAGGATCATAGTCTGTATCTACACAAAATTATGACAACTGGATACCTAATTTCACCGTGTGAAAACATTTCTATATCATGTCCTAGAGTTTGGAAAAATTCCGCTGTATTCTACTCAAGTGAACAGTCATCATGGAGAAGAGATACTAGTGGCAGACACCTGTGATCCACAACTGTCCCCTGTACCAAGTAAGTGTATTGATAGACTTAGTTCTAATTCCATTCAAAATAAGGCAAAAATATTGTAAGACTGAGGGCTCATCAACATCTGAGCGTTCATCTCTTTTTAAACAAAGAAGCCAGAAAACGAAGTTATGTTTAATCACAGAATTGCTGCTGAAATGCTTACCTTGCATGCCTGCCTGTACGCCACTAGGATCTAGTGGCATAGCATCAGGGCTTAGAGTCAAGAAATAAAAAGAAGCTCAGTGCAGCTCTTACTGCAGATGTATTTTAGACAACTTATCCAATTGTCTTACATCTGATTTTCCAGCTGTACAGGAGATAAAATATTCTGGGAATTGCATCTACTGTCCGACAGGAATATGTTATGTTTAGAAGTGCTTGTGTTAATTACTCCCTTTTTTGCAACTGTGAATTGATACAAGTCTTTTAAGTCTTTCTCCATAAACAGTTCTTTGACAAGAACTTTCTGTGTCCCTCATTTTTTTTCTGTGAAGTACTTAATTATAAATGACTGTGAGAATCAGCGTTTTGGAATTATTTATGCAGGTCAGGGTTGTGGTGGTTGTAGTTTACTAAACTGAGTAATGTTAAACCCAGGAAAGCAGGGAAACTTATCTGGTTGTTTTTGTAGTAAAAACATAGGAAGAATAATCATAAGTATCACCTAGGAAATATGCAACACAGCATTTTACTATAAATATGTTATCACTGTTCTACATGCTGTTCTCAGACTATTCATATGGTGGACTGGGAGTCTGAAAAGCAACTTTTACATTGTCTTGTTTTTGTGTTTTCATTTTGAGGAGCTGTATTCAAATTGGAAGCATATTTCTCTGTGATGATACAGCAGTTTGCTCACGTCAGAAATTTTTCTTTTGCCCCTCTTCTTCATTTACTACTTCCAGATATGATTTTTATCTGACACAAGTCAAACTATTTCCATAATTACTGATTTTTAACTTGTGATCTTCTTAGTTCTGACTTTGTACCATCTGTATGGGTGCAGTAAGATATTATAATGTACATGTCACTTACTGTGAGCTTCTTTCTACTCATAAAGATAAACCAAGGATGGGAGGGTATCCTGTTCCAAAGCCATCTTTTAACTTGGCTGCAGTCGTGGCAGAAACAATTGGACTTGCTGTTCAAGAGGAACATGTAAGTAATATACACAGATTTCTTACATAATCAGCTTCTTGTGCCATTTGTTTTCAAAAATGGTATTTTTGTCTTTTGCATTAAAATTCTGCAAAAGTATTCCAAGTCCCAGTAAACTCACGTTGATTTGCTTTTGCTTACTGATTACAGAATTACTCTAGCAAGAAGAGATAACAAGTGTGCTGACCTGTCTGAGGCCTGGGGAGGAGGGTAGGGGTCTGGTTCCTGCTGTGTGTACAACTCCCAAGTTTGACTAAGACAGTGGACTAAATCCTTGGTTCTGCCAAGTTCCCTTTGTGCAGTAATCAAGTCAAGATCTAAAAAAGATTATACGATGGAGACTGTTTGGTGACTCAAGTGAGATTATTTGATGTTATTGCTTGGTAACTACAGTGACAGTGATAGTATGCAAAATATTTGTGTGTGTGCATTTGAATGGTGAAATTTTTTAGTTTCCTTAAGATTTCTGTAAAGTTGCTGGTCAAAATTTTATCTCTCTCTTTTAACTCTTATCATTTTTCAGCGATTTTAATGGGTCTTCAGGGTATATATGTGCAAACCTGGCATATTTCTAATTTTTAATTCTAATAGCTTCTCACACTTCCTTTCTTTGTTTTCCTTCACCACTTGCAAGGAGTCCCAGAGTGTACTGAGTCCTCCCCGCCCTAATACTGTTATGAGCCATGCCCCAGAGAGCGTGCAGTCTGAAGACTCAAGAAAACATCCAGCTTCTGAATCAAGAAATGATGACAACAATTTAGGGTGTGTTTCCACTTGGTTATAATAATATTGTGTTAAGCAGGCTTATATGAAGTTCTGGTTTTAGCAGAATTTAAAACCTTACAGCAGTTTGCTTTAAAGGTACAGACACAGAAATAAATCTTTTCATATTATACGGGCTTCCTTCAAGTAAATAACATTAGAAGGAAAGGAAGTAATCGAATGCAAAGCTGTAGACTTTTACTTCATTCTCAAACTTCTGATTTGGGCTTTCTATGTACGCAGTCCCTCCCTCACTGACTTCTTGTTATTGCAAGCTATCTTCTGAGGCCTGTAAACCTGGGAGTAAGGGGCCTGCAGCTGGGGCAGGAAAATGATCACAAAACTTTTCTGCTGACTGGGTGTCATACCAGTTGACTGTTGCCCTTCCCACTCTTCTCAGGATGTTGTGGTCTAAAATGATTTTTTTTTTTTTAGCCCCTATTTATCATCTTAAATTTGTGTTTAATTGATAACAAGTGAGAAACAGAGTGCCTGAAAGAAGCTTGCACATTTTTCCTTCACTTGCAGAAGCTTTGAGAATCTGGTATTGTGGTTATAAGATCTATACAAGAACCTAGATAGATTGCTATCGCAGTCATTCTTTCTTCCATTTCACTGCATTGAAAGGTAGGGAGTCCTCTGGTAGAAGAGATTGCTGAGTAGACTTAACTCTGTCCTTGGTTCTCAGTTGAATGTGGAACAGAATTTTATGCCATACTAAAACAAAGGACCGAGGCCTGTGTTTTGTTTGCCTTTACAGCTCCAAGTGTAACAGTACTTACTCCTAGACCAAAAATTTCCCTTTTTCTTTCTGTTTGCAGTTAATACTAGGAATTCTGACAGTGTTAAAGCATATCATTGATGGGAAACTTACAAATTCTGTATATACCTTTCTCTCCTCCAAGCCCCCTTTGTACACCAGAAAAATATCTCATCTCTTGTGGTATTCAGTTTTTCAGATCCATCTCAGAACACTCCATTACATGCTGACTGGGATTCTCGGGTAGCTTCTCCGGTTTTTGGAGCTTCTAGCAGTGTGAAGAACAACTCAAGTACAAGTCACGCCCCTTGTATTTTAGATTCAGGATTGAAACCTAATCTCAAAACCAACCTCTTCAACAATCTTTCCAGTTCCAGATCTCATAAAAGTAGATCAAAATCTGAAGATGTTGCTTTTGTTGCACCACTGAATCTTGGAATGGAGATCAACTCAGTTATCAGCCAGACCTGCATCAATAGGCAAATGGTTGTGAAAAAGAATACTAATGAGGCTGTAACCTGTATTGGAAACACTTGCACAGCTAAAAATGAGGTGATCAAGAGCGATTTCCTTCTCCAGAAGCAAGAAGGCAGATGTGCTAAGAGAAAGAAAGCTGAAGATGAGGATGCAATTAGCTGTGAAAAAATGTCCTTCAACAAAGAGAACTCTCTGCCCTTTCGATCAGATGCTCAGCATGGGGAGCATACAGCTGATAAGCCCTTGGATCTGTCTGATCGCTTCTCTGGAGTTCGTTGCCAAGAGAAAAAACAAGGAAGTGAGGAGACCTGTAAAAATAGACTGAAACAGGTGACTCTGCATGACATTTTTTCACAGCTAGGGAAGCCCATTCCTGAAGGTTCATCATCCATTCCAAGTGCCAACAATGGGAGCTGCTTGTTTGGCGGAGATTTACAAGAGGAATCCTATGTACAAGAGCCAATGCTGGGAAAAACATTCCCAGATAAGAAAAAACAGATCCAAATGAAAGAAGAAGTTCCTCCATTCCAAATTGCATCACTGCCAAGTTCAGCAGAGACAGAGCAACTTTTTGATGATGTAAAGGTATGCTTTTCTGACTTTTTTTTTCTTCTCCTTTGAAATATTGTATTTAAGTTTTGGGAAATAGTAAATTTGCAATATGTTGTTAGGTTGCCAGTGGCCATGTACCAAATAGAAAGAAAACAAGGACAGGACATGGAGAGTCTGAACCAGCATCTGTACTTCAACCAAACCCTTGCAGGCTATCAAAAAATAAAGTACTGCAACATGAGCAAGGTAACTTGATGAAAATGTTCCTTTTATTGTCCCCTACCACCCCAGCCAGTACTATGGTTGAATAGAATTTTTCGTATCTTTTCTCTCACTTTAATCACTTTCTCTGTTCTTCTTCTAACTCAGTCTCATTCTGTTCAGAACTTCTCAGGATCACCCCCTACTTTTTCAATCTGTATCTTCCTGGCATTCTTTTGCTATTATATGATAAATATATCATTGGCATTCACCAGCAAAACCAACAGGCTAGGAATTTTGTTCTTTCTCATCTATTTAGCATTGTTGTTTCCTGCAGTGTGTGAATAACAGATACTGAAATAAAGTCTCAGGAAGCTTGAGTTTAGACTATATCAGATGCTTGAAAACTGTACTGATGTGTAAGGATAAGCCATTTTGTTAATATTTTTCATTATTCCTGATAATCTGTAAAAGAAATTTTTACGTTTAATGATAATGAACAGATGCTGTCAAATACTCTCCCTAGAAGTTGTATTTTCTTTCCTATTAAGTGATGGTCCCAGTCTGAAAACTTATTTTTCGAACTGAGATTGAAGAATCACTGCTTCTGTACTTCTTAGCTAGGCTGTTACACTGCATACGTTATTTAGAAGTACTTGCAATTATGAATTTAAAAAAATCTCTTAGTAGTTGGTGTGGCCATGTAGCCTGGAATCTAAACCTCTAGTTCACAGATAAATCAAAAGCCATTTCTGGAACAATGACCAGACACTTTTGTACTCTTTTATATTCTAAGACCTGACTTTTGTATTCTTACTGATCTAATGTCTGCTATCCGGTATTAATACTACCTGATTTACATAGTACAGAGATTTTACCTGCAAGAGTATTTTATGTATTACATACCTCATACAAACACAAAGGAGTCGTGTGCTCCCTGAATATGACAAAAAACTTGAAGATCTATTTCTAACTCCTGAGATAAAATATGATTTGCATAAAATGAGCATGTTTGAGAAAAATCAATCCCTAAACCCAAAGATGAATTGATAAAAGG
>Ga0181612_119457_pt1 | contig 18017 bp, 12 predicted proteins | sample HoacroProtozoa21_FD_119630 | JGI IMG/M metagenome (GOLD analysis project Ga0181612, IMG submission 119630) | Hoatzin crop microbial communities from Cojedes, Venezuel. Combined Assembly of Gp0051906, Gp0051904, Gp0051908 | reverse complement strand
TCCCCATACTCTCTCCTCTTTGCAGCTACCCTGAAAATCATTTTGATTTTTTCAAGCACCATCCATTCCAATCAACTACAGCACAGCTGATCTCCTAATCCCTGCTTGCAGAGCACTTCTGCACTGTATGACCTTACAAATTCGGGGGTGAGTCCACTCAACTCTAGCCCTGGCGACCAGACCTACTCCCAAGGGGACATCACTGCTCCCTTCCTAGCAGTAGCTCCAAACTGAATGATTTAGTAAGACAGAGTGTACTGCAAGATGTGGCTCCAGTACAGTCTCAGAATAGACCAACTGTTTTGACTGAATAAAGAGACCATTTGTTAGACAGCAAAAAAGGTCTGGATCTCTTTCCATAACAATATAACACAAAAAAGAATTTTCCTTTGAGCATGTGGTGAGATACAATTGAATAATTCCATGGGATCTACAAAATAAAACCCTCCCTCATATGACATACAACATAGATGGAAGGGGGGAAAAGCGTGTTTCTTATCTATAGACACACACACTCCTAGCACTGTTAGGAAAAGCTTGAGAGTAGCTTTCTCCTTTTGTTAGATGTTTTCATATCCGCCTAAAACCAACATTGCACACACAAAAATCAGCAGTCTTACCACTTGTGCAAGAGAGATGAGCTTTACAAATTAAAATTCTCTTTATTTTTTTTTAAGCATTGGTTCTTGTTTCGATTTGTCAGAGCTCCTGAAAGCAGCATAGCGTTGGCCCTGCCAGGGACAGGCAGCCCAGGCACGGACCATACAAGTTAACCTGCTCCACACACGGTTCCCTTTGCTTCCGACCACCACACGAGTCTCCCATCTTCAGTAAATTAGAGGGCATAATTAGATTAGATATTAGGAAGAAATTCTTCCCCATGAGGGTGGTGAAATACTGGTCCAGGTTGCCCAGAGAAGCTGTGGCTGCCCCCTCCCTGGCAGTGTTCAAGGCCAGGTTGGATGGAGCTCTGAGCAACCTGGTCTAGTGGAAGATGTCCCTGTTCATGGCAGGGGGGTTTGAACTAGATGATTGTTAAAGGTCCCTTTCAATCCTTACCATTCTATGATTCTGAGATTTTTTTTGTCTTATGAAGTACTGTGCCACCCATCTACCTCAGCATCTTATTGTAGCCTATATAATCACTTAGAGATTAACAGGGCAGGTGTTTTGGTTCCAAAGGTATTACACAAATTAGCAGGAGCCTATGATGTTCACAAAACCAGGATTTCCCTTCAAAGTTTTTCTGTGAAAAGCTAATACAGCCCCTCCCATCCCAGAGCTAAAAGACAGAATGCTTTCCTCATTAATCAGCCTTCTCTTCATCTTAATAATACTAAGCAGTCACATAAGGCTTTGCATCCCCCAAGCACTGTGCCAGAATTAAGGTTCCTATTTAGTAGTTAGGCATGTAACTACCTGCTAAGGGAGTGCTGATAGCAATCATAAGTACGAGGGTTTTCCAATAAAAAAAAAAAAAGGAGGAAAAAACATAGAAAAATTACATAAAACTACATGCTTAAAATAGTGCCCACAATTTTAGAGGACTCTTATTTTTTCCTTTTATGAAGTGAGTAGATATCCTGTTGATAAACGCCTTGGTACCTCTGAAGAAAAATATACGATCTGTATGTGGTAATTTTGCCTGAGCTCCTAGGAATATCACATCTGAAAATGCAACAGGGCAATAGTTTTTTTATGTAGTTATTTCTCTTACGCTTCTCTGGGTTGTTTGGTGACTTTTGCTCTGTCTATATCATCAAGTAATGTGGATAATAAGATCTATAAAAATAACAGTTGATGTTTAGGGCCCAACATCCGCAATATGCACATTTCAGTGGTTTCATATTAGGACTAAACTGGTCCCATGACCTGAGCGCCCTTTACAGCTGGAGTGCATTAAGTACACTCCCAAGAGCACATCTTCCAGTTTAGTTTCATCCAGAAGGAATCCAGGTCATGCACTCTGAGACGACTCTGTGGTGCAAATCAGAGCACTGCAAACAGAGATAATAGGAAATTTGCTTCAGAATCTCACTCTTCCTCTAAACCAAAACACTAACATAGGCACCCCTCGGGGACCCAAGTGGAATGTACTGTCTCTAACTCAACAGAAGATCCTGTACTGGCACACACTGAGGAGCCCGTATATCATCTTGAAGCACTGGCTGACTTGTTTTTGGGGGAAAGGAATATTTGGCGTTCATTATGCTTTGTAAGCCCCAGCTAGAAACAGAAGTGGGAGAGCTGGAATGAAAGACATTGAATGAATAAAGTCTTTAAGTATCTACAGTTCCTAAAGCTCAGATTATTTAGTTTTTTGCCGAATATGAGCCCTGAATGTTCATGCTTTAGAAGACTGGGATATCTATAAAAACATTTTCCTGTGGTAGTCCTCAAATAACAATTCCTACTGCGAATTTCACCATATGTTGCCATATGGATACCAACATGGAGCCTGCTAGGCCAGTGTGCTGTCTGCAGCAGTGTTAAGCTTTCCCTGAAGTAAGGCAGAGTCACCCACTGCAGTAGACGGCTGTGTAACAATCTGCCCCCAGCATGAGATCTTCAGTCCTAATTTAAGTGAGAGAGAGATCAGGTTTTGAACTAAAGCATGATTAACACCTATTCCAAAGTGCTAACAATAGCAGTTCTATCTCTGGGTATAAGCCAGATTTGAATGGTGTGTTTAAGGCCCATCTCTAGCAGGAGTCACCATGGGGTCATTAGACTCTGTAGACATCTGTCTCAACAAGAATTGTCGGTCAGTGACCAGCACATCAAGACAATTGTCCAAACATAACCAGAAACTTGCATGAGGGACAGTTTGTAAAAGGAATGTATAATTATTGACAATAAATATAGGCAGCCACCAAAAAGAGAGAGGAGTAATTTAATGTTATAATTTCATAAAGTTGCCTTGAGTTAAAGAAGGCTGGAAATCTCACAAGCTGTTCCTAAGGAAGAACATTCTTTCTCATTGTTTCATTTAAAAGCTGGTAAATATCCCAAGGCAGGGGGTTTCCATCCTTTCCAAATTCTTTGATTTGTTCACAGTTTATAGGCCTATAACTTTGCGTGGTCTCATCCATGCAAATGTTCAATCCCTTTTTGAATCATGCTGAGCTCCTGGCTGTGTTGCTGCTTCATGAGAAGATGTTCTATAGGCCAAGCAGGAAAAACACATTTTCTTTTTCTGGTTTTACATCTGCTGCCTTTCTGTTTCCCCACATGTCCTCCAGTTACAACAAAGTAATGGAGAAAGTACGTAGGAGTGTTCCATTTACCACTTGACTGCTCCTCATTAATTTGTAAGTCTCTGTTTTACACCTTCTTATTTATCTTCTGTTTATCTTACAGTGGAATAAACAGTCACATATATTTTTCATTTTTTCTCTGTTCCTGAAAGTCGTTTTCTCTGGAACCACCTTTTCTGTGTTGTATCACCTTTGCTGCAGGACAATCAGAACTCGGAACATGACTTCAGGTGAGGGACTTACCTCCACACAGTCTATCATCTGTGCAGGCCACCATGATATAACCCCAGAGAAACTCCTAATCCCAGCACAGGTTTCCTGGATCAAGCTACCTTCATTTTCCTCTCAGGGTGCTCTGCCAGTGTTACCACTGACCTTAGCATCTTCTTCACTTCAGACATAATTTTCTTCCTCCACCGTACCCGCTTCCCTTGCTTCTCCTGTGGCTTTAATTAACCACCTTGGTACTCCTCTGACCATTTGCCCAGCTGTTCTGTCAGAAAGTAAGAAATGCCAGAGATTTTAGTGCTGTGTCCCCACTACCACTCATGTATCCTATTACCTTCATCAGGTGATAGCTGTAAAATCACTCCATTGGTTTTAGTCACAGTTTTCATATCCAGTACTGACTCTTCTTCCCTCTCTGACAGATTCCCCTAATGAAGTCCAAGACATTGTTTCTCTTCACTCTTGAATATCCTTCTGCTTGTTTCCTTTTTGCCCATCTTGCTTTTGCTGTTCTTTATTCAAAAGCACTGCTTCTCCCTTGGTATAACCTGGATGCCTGAAAGGCAGTACCAGAGAGGACAAGATACCTCTCAAGCTCAGTGCTAGTCCCCTTCTGGTACTAAAACCACTGCTCTGTGGTTGTGGCACTGACATCCTTTGTATCCTACGGCAGGTGAGAGGAATGGACTTTGCTGTGTGGGGAGAGGATATAGGATTCAGACAGCATCAGTGGCCGAAGTAGATTCAAGAAAATGTCTTTTAGTGTGTATGAAACAATTTTCAGAAGTTCTTTTTGGTTAAATTTTCATTGGGATGTAAGCTTTTGTTCCACAGAGTAGCTTTACTGCTGCTCAAAGAATATGTCATTATGATTTTTTAACATGGATCAAATCATGTATTATTTCACCCAGATTCAGCTTTGGTGCAGGTTGAACTGTTTCTGAAAGAGAGAACAGGACAAGGTCCATTATTAATAACAAAAAGAGGGAATTACAGTGAAAGATGTCAGCCAGCCTGGATAGAGGAAAATGTAAAGCACAGCCACAGTATGAAAACTGTAATTCAGAAGTGGAACAAAATTTATAAACCCAAGTAAAATGCTTTTACATTCTCAGAGAAATATTTATTGAATGCAATTACCCAAATTCAATGAAATTACACATTTACTCTCCATGAAGCACTTTAACATCACTTGAATTAAACTGAGACATTTAAAGACTGCCTTTTGATACTTCTTTGTTAAAATCAATATGTTCCTGAGGCAAGTTTAGATTCTGAATGACCCAGCTCTTCCAGTAGAAAAAATATCTGTTAAAACCAGAACAAAATGACACCACCTCATCTATTCTCCATTTTTTTTCTCATGATAAAAGCTGACGATGACACCAACTCCTTGTTCCAAACTTTATGGTACTGTCCAGGGTGGTCATAAGACTTTGTGCAAAGATAGACTGTTTAAAAAGGTTCAGTTTTTACATATGAACACTGTAGATAGTCTCCCTGTGGTTATATCATTAATATATTTTAGGAAAAAGGAAACACAAGTATGCAGAAAGAGTTATGAGAACCAGCAGACTGTCTTCAGTGCAGTGTTGTTCCTCAGAGACAATGTACTTTTGCTGTAATGTAAAAGGTTGATGTTTTTCAGGTGAAAGGATGAATAATAAAATTCTGTGTAGTAGGAAACAACTCATATTCTTAGGATTGCCTGGCACTTTCCAGATACAATGTTTTGGCAGTGTTTTATATTCAGAGCTCACATTGCTTTGCATAGAATTGTTCAGTAAATATTCATTGGGTGTTTTTGAGTAGGAGGTTGGAAAGGAGGTTGAATGTTGATATCAGTTTCACCTAATTTTAAATATTGATATTCTAGAGGTTTGTATGTGAGATAATCCTCCTCAGACACCTTTATCATGAGCGGCTGGACTATTTTAGTAGCCTTAGAAGTGCCTATCTATTTCTTTCTATAGTACTTTCAATGTTCAGTGACTGCAAGCTCAGATAGACATTCACATGTAGTCAGACAAATGCTCCTTTAGTGCCCTTCCTCTTTAGAGGCTCTAGTGTCCTGTAATTTCAGACGTAGACTTGATATTTGGATTGGAGGCATCCAGCCTCCAAAGTAGATGTGCCATTTGTGAGTTTTGAAAACCTGCACAGTTACAAACCTTTTGAGAAAAAATACAATTTACACATGCTGAGACTTGCTATAGGTTCACAGTTAAGTCTTCTGTAAAGTCCTGTCCTGTGTACAGTCCTATACTGAGTGTTATTCAGGCAGGACAGCTTTTTTTGGCTCCAGGTTTTGCTGTTACAGACCTGGTCCTACCAGAGTCCCTGTCTGAGTCTCTTAAAGCTCTCCAAACTGATCCCTGGCAAGCGATAAGAAGAAATTATTTCACTGAAATTAGAATGGAATGAGATGTGGTTAGGAAATGCCTACCAGTGAAAGCAGCCTGTAGGTTGGTAGAGGGATGGAAAAAGAAAGGAAGGCCTGGACTGGCAAAGTGAAATCATCGAGCAGAGGTGGTAGGCTGGGAAAGGAACCTTTCCAAGGAGCCATCATATGGCAGGAGATTTAGGCTTGATGAAGCAGGAGGGGGGATCAGGACAAGAAGTGCGGGAATGGAAGAAGGATGGAAAAGGGGCTTCAATTCTGATTCCTCCAGGGCAAGGATGAAGGGCAGAGACAGGTCTGGGACAAAACAGAGATGGACCAAGCTGCAGGCTGATCCCTTCTTGGAAGGGAGAGAAATGATCTCCAGACACAGCACCGAGCCACCAAACCCCCTCTGCTGTCATCAAGTACCTGTGAAGTTCCTTGGCAAAGCATGTGCTCCTCATTGCCCTCCAGCTGTTTGCAGCTGGAGTGAAGGTCTGTTGCTGCCCTTGGTTACTCGACTCCTCAACCGGGGAAGGCTGCAGTGGCAGCACTACAGTCCTGCCGCTCCTGGCAGGACAGAGGGGACACTCCTCCAGAGTTCATTTGCTTCCCATTGTCATGTTTTCCTAGGAATAAAGGCTTTTCTTTTCCTCTCCCTTTTGAGAAACAAAAATCAATTGCGCAGAAGTAAGAAAATTACATCATTAACTTGTATCAATAAGCATATGGCCTTTAATCTTATGATCACAGTATATTTTTCATATTTCATTAATTCTCTCTTATGTATTTGTACCATTATTATTGACTATCTGGATTATCACAGCTTAGTCCACTATTTCTTTAAAGCATAGAGTTGATATCTGCTGTTCCTGGTAGATCTTTACTGACAGAAAAATCACAAAAAATTGAGTAAAGATGATGATATTAGTCACACAGAGATATATAGAGAAATATCTTTGCCTTTTGTTCTTACAAAGCTTCTTGCAAAGATTATTTCATTGTTTTCCATAATTTTAAGAAGTCACCTAGGAAGGTGGAGATCTACAAAAGTGGAAAGAACCACATAAGGTGGTACATCTGACAGGCTCTTACCTTGCACCAATGTTGTTGTGAACGGTGCTGCTGAATCTGCCAAGATGCTTAGTGCCTTAAGGATGGGCTGCAGTCCTGACCGTGATTTGCACCTAAATGTTCTCCCTGGAGAACCTGGGCCTCTGTGGACCTCTAAAGGAACAGTGGGCTGCACGTCTGCACCCCTTCCTGGTAACGTGCGAGAGGCTTTATGGAATTGCTACGTGTACATTTGCCATGTACTCCTAGTGCCATAATGTTTAGGCTTTATTTCTTTTTTGTTTTTCCTGTACACTCTTTGTTCATACGGTAAAAAACAAATAACCCAAAATGTGACAAGGAACAATGAACAAGCCCCTGAAGAGACCACAACTTGACAAAGGCAGCAGCCTGGTGAAAGCCTCAAGGACTCTGCTTTGCATTCTGGTCTCATCCCGGGTATCCTAAGGAGACTAGGTGTGAAGGATTCTGGGAAGATGCACTCTGTTTGTGAATGAATAGCAGCTCTTTCCATTTGCAGCCGCTTCAGTTCATTTCCCTACATAAGCACAAAAATAACCACTTTGGATCTTCAGTGAAGGAGGGGGGGAGCTCCCAGAGTTAACTCAGGGAAAGAAAGCCAGGTGCCGTCTTTGCATTATATCCAAATGAGATGCAGCTGTATAAATGTAAATATTAAACAAGAGAGAAGAATGCCTTAATTAGCCCTCAAAAGGAGACAGGAAATCTGTAAGAATGCACCTGACACTAAGCAGTATGAGATAAACTCATTCCAGCTGTCATTGAACTGACTGTTTGAAGGCAGAGCAATGCTATTTTGTGCAAACAATGTAAAATGCTTAGGGAACTACAATTAGCATCAACATGCATAGTGTAAGTGAATGCAGCCTGCTGCTGTTTACTTGGCTTTGAATTTCTAGGGTTTGGAGTAAAAAAAATAAAATTAGCTATGTGTTGCACACTGGAGATTTGATTCCAGGCTTTTATGCATTATTAGGAAAAAGGCACAGGAGAGTGAAGAGAAGCCGTCAGTCTGACTTTAAGAGAAGGTATGATACTCAAAGGTCATTCTGAGTTTTCTCTTTCCTACTTGAGCAATAAAATGTACAGATTTGGTCTATGAGAGAAATTTTCATACAAGATGTCCATCACATAAATAAACCTGAAATCTCCCATGCAGTGTGTTAGTGTAACACATCTTGCCATGTGGAAAAACTATGGATCAGATATTTTTTTAAAAAACATGCACAAAGAACAGAATCAAGGTTATTTAATATAATTAAAATCTCTATGTCTTTATATATAGAGTAATCCATATAAACTAGCCATATTTAAGTTACTGAATGTATGCTAGTGCATATAAGAAACTGGGATGTATAGAAATAATGCTCTAATACGTTCTTATGATGGGACATAGTGTCGTCTCAGTAACCTTGACTATAAGCTGAAATTTTGTATGTTTTCTATACTCTTGGAAGTTCACGTCAATACTCAAGGTTTTCTTATCTAATCTTTCACTAGACTTGCTTTATTAAAGCTGATGTTTCATGCAATGGGATGAAGCTGTGCCTAAAAAGCCAATATTAATTTTTGCCAAATCTTCTGTAAATAAATATCACTTATGGAAAATAAAGCCCCAGAGGGGATAGGATTTACCTAGTGATAATAAAAAAGTCTAAATCTAAAGACATTTTGAAAGGAGAAAAATGCAAGAATGTAAATGGCCCTTTTCCAGTATAAAATCACTTATATCGCCTATTTTGATTCAAAGCAGGTATATGCCTGATGTTTTGATCCATTAGGTGAGACTGAAGCCAAATCTTTTGAAGTTAGAGTCTTACAGCTGCAGAAAAGGAACTAATAACCCTTCTGAGACATCAGTATTTGCAGGATTAGGCCCATTTTTACTTGCTTAGAATAACAGGGGTAAAACACAAGGTGGGTCTATCCTATCAGTCGGGGATGACTCTGGGAGGACTTGATCCGGTGGGCACAGCGTGACACTGATCAGTTGTAACGGCTAAATTATACTGGGCTCCTGGTCTGTAGTTCCAGCTATCTGGTTTATCCTACCTGCTCATGAGACATGCTGTTATAGCTTGCAGCAAGTGTTACGGTTGTGGCATTTTTTTTTCTTTGAAATTTGACAAGTTCTCTCCTATATACCAAGATAACAAGCCTGGAATACAAAAAGTCATAGCAGCTATTGTTCATTATCAGCTATGCGCACATGATGGGAATGACAAGGCTGGGAACTTTTGCTGCAGCACCCACGATTCGGTGCCACATATTCAGGAAATGTCCATCTGTAAACACAGCAGTGGACAGTGTGGCCTCAAATGTAGTACGTAGTGACATTAATACTCCAGTTGCTGCTTGGTTTGCAGACTTCCTAGACAGACAAGTGCTGCAAAGCATCTCTTCTGCTGTAGAACAGGGTGGCTTACTTGAGAGGAATGAGCAGTTACATTTATGAGACCCAATTATTCGCATATTTGTATGCGAAATGAATCCTCAGCCAACAAATTATTGATTTTGTGTGCATTATGCAAAAAAGCTTTATATTAACTATTCATAATATTAACAGATCCCCACATGAAGGAGCAATTGATAAGAGATAGGTAACATCAATATGTATGTATGACTCATTCTGATAAAAGAAATTACGTATAGAAAGGTGGGGGATTCAAAAGTATATGATGTGTCTTGATTAGAACGTAAAAAAGAGGATGCTGAAAGCAGGCAATCTTTAACCTTATTCCAAATTATATTATGTTAGTATCACATAAAATGCTTGCAAATACTAGAGAGAGACAAAAACACTCTAGCATTGTAAAGTTTCCGTTAAAGCCTGAATGTGGGAGGAAATACGGGAGCGCGTGTTTTGGGTCATATAGCTGGTTATCAGCAGTAGTAGGAATGGAAATGACGTCTCCTGACTTCCTGACAATATACCATGCATTACAATCTTAGACAGCGTGGACCTGAGCACAGGCAGATATTCCAGTGGAGAAAAAATGGGTTTGAATTGGAGCAAAAGGCACTATTGACAACAAACAACTGAAGGAAGAACCAAAAAGTATCTAGGTGAAATAACCAATAAGACCTTGGCAAAACAGCCACAGTGAAAGATTTCACATTGTCCATTCAAGCTGACAGACAGATCTCAGAAAAACCTTTTCCTGATCACTCAACAGAAAGCAAGAAATTTCTTCTTTCCCTAATTCAACCTAAGAAAGTTTGCTTTTGTGTGAGAATAACAGCAATTAGAATGGATTGTCTGAAAAGTTATTCTTTTCCATGTTACCACAGATGAGTCACATCGCAATGACTACATTGTCTTTCTCTATGTTCTGTCTCCATAAGCTAAGAGATTTATGCTTATCTGTTTTCAGTCATTAAAATGGCACTGCAGTCCTTCATTATTCTTTATAACAACACCTTCAAAAGGAAAGCATTCACATTATTTTGTGGCAACAACCTCAATCTTGCCAAATGCTCATGCTGGTTACCCACAGGAGTACCCTCCAAACTTCTGTTCAGATGCTAAGCTGTCATGTTCACCCTGACTGTGCTTGGCCTGGCTTTCTGACAAGGAGCTCCCAGACAGATGCTCATAGTTTTCGCAGTCCACCTAACCCAGACAGGATGCTAAATTTTATTTTGTGCCTCTTCAGAAGCTTCAGGTTTTGTACCACTCGTGTGCGGTCATATACTGACTCCCAGCAGCCAGGAAAGATGCCAGCTCTGCCACTGAAGACATGACAGCTCTGGAAGGATGAGATATTGGCTGTAGCCTGCACTTCCATGACTGTAAAAAAGATCTACTGATTTGCACCTTGATGAGCCTACAAGATTATAATCATGCTGTTAAAATGTGATCAGATGCCCCTTATGGACAGACAATCCTACTTGGACACCCATCTTCTGGAGACCCTCTACAGGCAGACTACAACTGGGTCAAAAACAATACATGACCTCTTCTTAGCAGAAGGCCAAACCACGCACTGTCAGGACACCACTTTCTTGAATGGTGGGTCAGACAGAAGTACAGATGGCCTAGGCCAGCCAACAGACTGCTGTTTGAGGAGACTGAAGTGGTTACTCTGTTCTGAGGCTGATGGGAGACTGCCTCTACCCAGAAGAACTTTCTAGCCCAGGCTCATCTGTCAGACCTTGGTCCTTGCAAGTAGACAAACTGCAAAGGATAGTATATCTCTGTATACGTATGCCACCAAGAGTACAGTTACCCTGTTGGCCTCCAGGAGCCGTGTATATGCGCTCAGAGTGTTCTGGCCAGGAAGGCTCTGTCTGGGTGGACACACAGACACACGCCTGCCATTTCCCTGGCAGTTCTATAGGCTCAGTCCAAAGGAAGTGCATTCCAGTCAGAAGCATACCAAAAGATGGTGAAGAAAATGTGAGTGATCATGCTTGTGCAGCTGCACATCTTTTCCTCTGCAGACTGCCCTGTCAGAGGCAGAGTGACACCCCAAACAGGAGAATCCCCAGCCCATTTAAGGAGAGTTGAAGAAGATGCCAAGGCAAAGTGACTGTGATACCAAATATGACCTGCTACTAGTGACAGTAGCTGGCAATACGCAGGGACAGACAGCTGGCCAAAGAACCCAAATTGCATCTTCAGACTACTGTCCATAAAGAGAGTTGCAGGGAGAAAAGGACCTGGAGGGAAAGATGGGAGATAACACCTGTGAGAGTGGCAGGTAAAGGCAAAGGGGGAGCATCCAATGGTAATGTCCTGTCATCTATGGGTATAACATGGTGAATTTCCAAGTGACACTGTTCACTCTCTGCTGGACTTTGAATGACAGTCTTGCTCTAGAGAATGGGCTTCCTCCTACCACAGGCCAGGGACAGACTGGCATTTCTACTGCACCTCAAGGATCCAAAACTGGTTTGAGCAACCTGGAGCAGTCTAGTGTGGGTGTTGTCATGCCATGTCAGATAGGTTGCCAAAATATGCCCTTTTCTATAAATCTGGATCAAAGAAATTGATAGTTATCAGAGAGTCTGTGGCAGATACAGTTCCTGTGCAGCACAATGATAGCAGGCAAAATCTTGCAGAAGAGCTGATATCTCCAAGGGCTTTTCATTTGGAGTGTGTGTGTGAAGCAGAAATGAAGAGCATCAGCCAGGGTTGGGGGGCAGCTCTTGAGGGTCCCCTAGAAAAGAGTGTAGATGTAGCTAGTGATAACAGTAGGCTTTCTTCCAGAATATTCAGTGGGGTCATTTCCAAAATTACTATAGCTTTCCACAACATGATGCAGTCACCATTAGATTGCAGCCTGACAGCTGGGTTTATAAATCAGTTTTCTTCGGCTGCTGTATAATACACTTAGTGGTGATTACTCCTGGCTCCATGGAGTAGTTCATGCTATTATTAAGTAACATTGGACAGATTAATTGTTATTATTTACTTCCTTCTTTGATGAACTTGAGTCCTGTGCTGGCTGATGAATGATGCAGGGCATTATTACAAATGCAATATAAAATGAAAAGCATTATACTCATAATTTCTAATCCTATAAAGAAAAAACACTGATCGGTATCTAATAACAAGATGAACACTGGAAGATTCCTACCCACCCCCTGCCTCCCAAAAAAGTGACGATTGTCCTAAAGAGAGGTACCAAACTTGCTTCAGTTCTTTGCTCAAATGAAGCAATTCATTGTGCTTCCAGCATTTTGTATGCCACAGTGTAAGACAAGAAGGGGCCAAAATTAGTCCTTCACATTTCATAATGTGTGAAGGAATTCTTATCCCAGTTGGCAGTCACAGAGCAAGAACTATCAGCCTCTCTTTCTAAACAAGGTCTCCCAACAGCACATGTTTGGTTTAATACAAAGAGAACAGTCAGAAATGCCCTGGGGATCACTGTTGCTGTTGCTTTTAGATAGGAAGTGTTTTTAGGTGTTACGTATGGTGACAGACAGCAAGATAAAGATGTGAGTACACTTCCATGCTGCAGAGATGTAGTGGGCTTTTGACTTTCCCAACTAATTATTTCTTGAGCAAAAATTCTGGTTTTGTTATGTTTCTGCAGGAGAATGGGTTTGGGGAGTAATGAGGGTGTCTGCATTATGAACAAGAGTTTGTGCTAGTGTTGAGTGAGTTGGTATATCCACATGTGGCAGGTAATGTGGGAATACGAGTTACACTCTGAAGGTTGTGTAACGGTGGTATTGACAATCTTTTGTACAAACGTAATGAATATTACTTTATATTTCATGTAACCAGAGGAGCTGGTTTTGGGATTTGAAGGTGCTACTATCTTTACCTTCTGCACAGAATTTGAAGTCTTTTTTGCCTTTTTTTTTTTTTATTTGTTTATTTTGTTCTTAAAATGACTTCTTTGGAGAGTATGAAAGCTCAAGCTCAGACGTTTTTGCCAATGGGCAAAAAGTCCCCTGTTTCTCCTTTCATTGATTTCCTTGATTTCGGATAAACTCCATAATTCACTCTGAGACACATTTAGTATTTTTGACATATTATAGGCAATATAATGAATTATGACTATTCCCTAAGGCTGTAATTTGAATTGTTGTTTAAATTAAAAACGTGAAAAAATTGGGGTTTTTTTTGCCACCTTTCTATTCCTTCTGTCATAACCACCTACACACGAGTCCACTGCTTCTGTTTCCAGTGCTCTCTCATGCAGGCAGCAGACTGAAAGAGAATGAATATATCATCCACTATTATACACTTTTTTGGCATGCTATTTCAAGCAGTCTGTTTGTCAGAGCAATTCGTTTGTTTAGATTTTAGAGGGATAAATGTTTATCCCATAAGGTCTCAATCACGCAGCCTAGACAATCCAAAATGCCTATTTGACTTGAAAGTCTATTTGACAGACAATGGAGAGACTGGTCTTAGGTGACGGGAAATTGTGATAGACGAGAAAGAGAAAATGACAACATTTCAGGATGCAAGTGAAGTTCTCACTAGAACATTGACTACTGAAGATTTTTCAAATGACTGAGACTTGGCTTTGGTAAACCAGATAGTTTAATAAGAGGACTGGCTACATTTCAGGAAATAAGTAAGTGAGCTAGAATAAGACTTATCTAATTTTTTTGTGGTAATATAAACTGCAGTATAAATTCTCCTTTTTGTACTGCACTTTGAGATTTTTAAATAGATAAGAAACAAACTCATCTTCTATGACGTTCCGCTAAAGAGTGCATACAATTGTGAGGTGTGGAAAAAGCTGCTAATGGTGAGCCTACATGTTACATAGTGCTTTTCATCTATTCTCAAGATGTTCTACGAGTGAAGTCAGTATTATTATTCTCTTTGTACAGACTAAGGGAAAGTGAGGCAAAGCGCAGAGAATTATTGTACTCGGGATTATCCAGTAAGCCACTAGACAAACCAGGACTGGAAACAGGTCCTCCTTGAGTTGAAGAAAAAACTGTGTGAATATAAGTATTAATAAAAACTATTATTGTGAGATGTGTTAAAGGAATGCTCAGAGATAAGTTTGATGATGCTATGCGTAGCACAGCCTTCACTGAAGAATATCTACCATTCATTATATGTGCACACATAGACACACACGATTGTGTGTATATTAGTGTATTTTTATGTGTTTTAGTTGGACTGAAATGTTGTTCATATGGTACAGAACTTATCTATTGGCATTTCAAAGGAAAGATTTAACACTATCAAATTTATATCTTAATGAGCTAGATAATCACCTAGTACAGAGAAGCCCAGATCTACTGAATTAAAAATTTCAGACCCCTTCTCAGCTCTTGCTACACAAGTAGTGAAAGGTGAAAGACTGAACCTCAAAAATGGCTAAACTCACATTAATTTTTCTTTATCCAACATAGCTTTTTCCTACGGTCTTTTTGGTCAGTGTGGGAGTAATCGAACTGCCTGTCACCTGAACTCACAGCCAAGGTGCTGTCACAGACTCTGACTGATCTGTAGATCTTCAGTGTTCATGCTCAATTATTTCCTGAAATTTTTTGCTGCATAAAGTCTAGTCTTCACAACTAAAATTCATCTAGATTAACATGATGTTATGAATCAGTTCGTGCAATATCCTTTTCTTTTGCCCTGAATAAATGAAGTTTGTCCTCCTGCTACCCATGCAGAATACTGTTGCAATGATAGCCTGGTATTTTGTTATATAGACCTTCCTGTGGCTTACAACTACTACATTAAACATAAGTGACTTATCCTCACATTCACAGTCTTTCACAGATTATCCTTTCCCTAATTCTACAGATGCTGGAAGGCCAAATTCTCATTGCCAGTCAGTTTATGCTACCAGCCTCTCTTGTCCACTGGTTACGTTTCCAAACAAGCTTACTTATCTTTTCCTCCATTTGGCCTTTCACACTTGTAAACAGCTCTCTTTAAACAAAGCTGCCTCATTATTCCTTCTTCCAGTCCCTCCTCCAAACCCTGTAGAGATGCTTAAAAAATACACACCTTTGACTGGACTGCAACCACGTCATGACTACTCCCCACCACGCACACCCACACTGTCCCACTGATACTCTGTACTGCCTTTTTCTTTTGTGCCATCCTGTTGTCTTCTGTCCAGATGTGTAAACACTTGCAGGCAGAGTAACCTTGCTCCGGTTTTGTGTTGCAGTGAGATCCTGGTTTATAAGCACAGCTAAGGCACTGCACAGTTGTCTTGGCTTTGTCAGTTCTAGGAAGTGAACCGGATCCGAGCACAGGTGGGATATCTAGCTTCCATGTCACCCTCCCCACCTTTGAAACTTATTAATGGAGGAAAAAAGCAATTGGTGTATAATGTTTAGTCTCACCAGGGCAATCTGCTAGACATGGATGATGCTAAGGACTTGTCTGTGTTTAAGATACTTGAAGATGCCAAAGCAATGCCTCAACGATGTGAACTGTACAGAACTTTAGTGAAGGTTTTGTGGGGGCAAGGCTGGACCTTTGCTAAAATCAAGTTTATATGTACAGTGGTAGAAAGAGCACCTTAGAGGTTGGGCTGTAGGTAAGAAGTCTCATTAAAGTTGCTTCCCAGAAATACACAGCTTATATTTCTAACTGAACTTCATACTTCATTCTCGCCCATATTAGTAGCACCATGACTGTGTTGCCAGAATAAGAGAGTCATAACAAAGGCTCACCTTTGTCCATACATTTTGCAGACATATTCCAGCAGATGTGACTTCTGTTATCTGCTTTAGGCTATTGTACATACTTTTTCAAACAAGCAGAAGTATAGGACTCCCATTAATTTATAGATAACTGTCAGGGCTGGGAACTCTTCCAACAGACCTTATTATAGATGTGTTTTATCAGTGGAGTTTAAATTAAAACAGCTGTAAAAGCACTAGGATTATTCTCTCTCTCTCACACAAAGATACAAATATGTTCTGAACCGAGATCAATAAAGACCCTGACTCAGAGGAGCGTTGCTATTTACATTAACGTACATTATGGGAAAATGACAGTTTTGTTTCTGCTTGATTTAAGATAGCCAAGAATTAGTGCTATGCATCCTTTCAAGGATGAAAAATTCTAGAAAAATGCAACATTTGTTCAACAGTTCATATTGCAGACTCTTTCACAGAGCTTTTTCATGAGATTAAATTGCAAGAGTTGGTAATTGAGTAAAGTCTGTTGAAATAGTCTAGGTTGTTGTGCCTGCACTGAAATTTCAACAGCTAACAAGAAAATGTATTGTCATGCTAAACTTTTCTCATAAAAATTTAATCCAAAAGTTAATTGGAATCAGGAATGCCAGTGCTTTGCTTCAAAACAGGAAAAAAAAAAAAAAAAAAAAAAAAAAGAAAAAGGGAAGGGAAAAAGGGAAAAAGGGATTTTTGTAAAATGTTTCTTGAACAAATTTTGTGAATTCAATCTTCTTGCCAACAAAGAAAGACTAAAAGCTTCTGGAAGCTTTCTAAGCTCTCAGTCAAGTTCATGATACTATTTTGTGCCCTCGAGAAAATTGTAGCCGTTTGTTTAAGCAATGAAGTTTGCATCTGTTCTATCTTGGTTTAAAGAAGCAGTATATTTGCAAAATCCTCAAGGCAATGTTTACTGAAAGCTTAAAATGTCCCTGAAGTGACATCACAGAAGCAAAATAGTAATGGCAGAATTTTAAAGCTCACACTCACAGAAAAATTTAGTTACAATTTCATCCGTACACATATACATAATTATATCTTTATATATAACTAAAGACTATACAGGGACAGAAGGAGCACTGGATTTACTTTAAAAATAAATGACCAATTTCAGCTGACTTACCTGGTTAGCAGAGAATCTCTCTAAATAAAATAAATGCATTTTTACTTTGTGTGACAAACAGAAACTAAATTAAACATCAACTTACATGTACTTTATGAAATATTCAAATTATGTATTACACTACATCTTTACTTAGCATATGTGTAAAGTATATTCAGGCAATTTTGGAACAATATGGAAAGCCTCAAGATAAATTCTAAAGTGGGTTGATTGAAGCTAATTTTATTTATACTGTGTGCCACCTACAGAAATGTTAGTAAAAAGAAACTAAGTGCAGCCTGTCAGTGCAAGGCTTCAGATAGCAGATAACAGAATACCTGGTAGTCTCCTGGGTTTTCAGAATGCTTTGGGTGAAATCCGTCTGTCGGACCATCTTTTACTTCCATTACACTAAGAATGTTATAACTTCTAATACCCTGTGTCAAGAAATATAAAAACGTCCAGTATCTTCCAAAGTCCCAAGCATCTGGGGATCCATTAGGTGCTGTAATTGAGGTATGCACTTAGGAATTTGTCACGTCCTACTGAGGGGCTGTGTATGATGCTGCCTCATTTACCTGCAGAAAACAGTGACCCTCTGTATTCTGAATGCAAAGACTGACTTTCTACTCACTGACAGACATATAATTAGAGTAATTCAGGGCATAATCCAACCCATCATATTATTTTTGAGATACCTGAGTAGAATCACAGTATTACAGACTCATAGAATCATAGTATAATAGAATTATGGAATGGTAAGCATTGGAAGGGACCTTGAAGATCAGCTAGTTCCACCCCTCCTGCCATGGGCAGGGACACCTTC
>Ga0181612_144222_pt1 | contig 18019 bp, 13 predicted proteins | sample HoacroProtozoa21_FD_119630 | JGI IMG/M metagenome (GOLD analysis project Ga0181612, IMG submission 119630) | Hoatzin crop microbial communities from Cojedes, Venezuel. Combined Assembly of Gp0051906, Gp0051904, Gp0051908 | reverse complement strand
CCACTCAAAAAAGTTTTCAATTCCTATTGGGGTATCCACCGAGCCCAAGGAAAAAGAAAAAAAACAAAAACCCCCCCAAAATTCCCCAAAACAAAATTAAAAGAATGAAAAACTTTTTTCCCAAAAAAAAAAAAAAAGTACATAAAATGAATATAGTATAAAAACTAAAGTGAAGCAATCATTTTAGTAAATAGTGTAATAGTCAAGGATTGCTGGGTCACATTTGTGGCTTAAAAGGTGTATGAAAGTCTCTGGTTATGCTGATCTCTGTGAAGTGCTGGAAATTTGGCAGCGCAGACTGGGATCCACGGTTCATCACATTATTTCAGTGTTGTCAAAATCACTGGGGAGAGTCCTATACTAGAGTACAGGATGCATTCTTTACATTGGCTGTGGAAGAAGAGATGGTGCCCATTTTAGCATAGTATCAGAGGCAAACTACAGTTGATCAATTGTAAAGCCTACCATTAGAAAGCAACTTGTCTGCAGCTTACAGACAGGTTTGAAAGTGGACAGTGAGTTTAAGGTCTGTAGGAGAATTTATGGTCTTTGGAAGGTGAATTCTGTTACAGGAAATGAGAGGAAAACATTAAATATGAAAGCTGAATCTTTCAAGGCAATCTAGCTCATGAAAATTTTGCTAGTTCTTTTAGAGATTTGAGGATGTGAAGAGGATAGTCTGTACCCCATCGTGCAAGCTGGAGGCCTGCGAGGTCGTAGTTCCTACAACCTATGGCTGCTTGCAGGGTCTGTTGTCTTCTTTAGTCCTTGTTATACTGAACTCGTGTGAGTGAACACTCTAGAAAGGAAGATATTCAGGTTAACATCTCAGAAAGATTCCTATTTTTAAACTTTCCAGACACCAAGCCCTTGCATTCTTTTTAAGGTAACCTTGAGCTGGTAAAGATGTTTCTGCCATAGTTCAACAATTTTAAAATATCTAGATTTTAAAGTTGAATCAAATCTGTTGCTAATCAAAATGCAACTGATACATGCAGTCTGTATGCTCAAAAACTTTTAAAAGATTTGGGTGTTAACTTTGTCATGTCAGTTTGAACTATCAAAGACATGACAAAGGCATCAAGCTGATACAAACTCTGTCTCATGTTCTATGAGTAATGTAAAATAAATGTGCCAAATCTGTACTTCTGCATGGCAAGGTTGATGCACAGATGTGCTGCTAATAATAGTGGAATTATTTTCTGAGGTGCAAGCTGGCTTAATAAGTCTAAAGAAGAAAGATTACCTGATGATGATCATGTATAGAAAGAGGTACTGGGAAATTCTAAAAATTTACATCCAAGATGCTAAATGCTGGGACAGGAATGATTTTAAGCAGAGCTCCAATTCTGTCTTGTTCAGAAGTGAGGATAAACACAGGATTGCCTGATGTGTCCAAGCACGGAGAAATGCAAGGAGGCTGAGACTGCTTTGATGAGGGGACCCTGTGCCAGTGTGTTGGCCATGTCTCAATAACAAAAACAATGTAAGTATCTCAGTAATAACAGAAGTGCAAAAGGCATGGCAGAAAGTTTTTGCTAGGCTTTTGAAATTGTGGAAAATAGATTATTTCTGTTCGGTTATCAGTAATTTGGTTAAGATACATGTATGATGCCTTGACACTCCATTTTTGCAGTAAACAGTTGTTGCTAGAAAGGTCTGATACAGACCATAGAACTGTGAAATAAAACTGGGTGGATATAGACAGTCTGTGAATGAGAGCATTAAAATTCAAATGGCATTTTCCTGGGAGCAACAGAGGGTTCAGATAAAGTTTATTTTTTTGAATGTCTTAGCTTCCTTAAGATGGCTTAACTGCTAATGTTAAAAGTGGTGACTGAAGGCAGTTAGGCTCAGCTGGTGTCACACAGATATGTATAAAACGATTACTTAAAGCTGTGCTTTAGTTCACATGATTGAACCCAATAATTTATACTGCAGTACCCTAGATGCTGCATGATCATTATGGATAAGCAGTTTTCAAAGAGCTCTAAATGTTCGCATCTTGCAGTGATACACTATTACTTCATGGCACAGTCATGTCTTGAAGCTATCAGTGAGACTATCAAGACTATATTGAACTAAGTAATTAGTGACTGTCTAAGAAACTGTTATCCATTTGTGTCATTTCTGTATTTTCCTATATTTAAGGGGTTAATAATAGAAGTCAGAAGTCTAATTTGATTTTGAAGGGTTTTAAAAAGTGTTTGCTTAAACTTATTGCATATTAATATCTTATTAGTTTTTGGAAGCTTTTATCCCCAATTTTTTATCTCCTGAGAGTTTACCAACATCATAAACCCAATGTTTATTCAATCTTCAGTCAGCACTGCCTTAGAGGATTACAAAGCTGAATAAACCAAGCTATTATGCCTTTCATTATTATAGCTTTGAACCCAGAGAGCTTGTTACTATCCAAAAAAAAGGTAGACACTCCTTAGAAAGATTATGCAGAGGAGTTTGGACAAGACATCTAGTTTGCAGATAGTCCTAAAATATTGATTTAAAATACTAAATTCATCCTCACAATCAAAAGAAGAAAACATAAAATTCATGGTTTCCTGTCTGGAAAGAGATCAGCAAGCTTCAGTTATTTGAGCATAGCTTTTAAAACTTCCTAAGCCAAATAAACTTGATTAGCAAAATAAACAAAGACAAACAGAGGGATGTGACTGTAAACACCAGAAACTCTTAATGAGAAACAACTCTTGTTGCAAGGACTCACTCTGCAGTCAGGGAGGAGGGATGGGGCTGCTGCAAGTGATCTCACAGCATAGTGTAGTGTTTGGTGCTTCATGATTCTGAGCACTTGGGCCTTGACCCAGCAAGGCTATTGAGGGTATGCTGGTCCTTAAACACATACATACTGAACTGAGGGACAAGTATGAAGTTTCAAGATAGAGAGCTGAAAGTTTTCAACGTGACCATCATGAGGTCAGGTATTGACTAGTGCTCCAGCTAAAGTAATAGTGGACTTCTGAAAAGACTCAACTAGTTTTGTGTTGTTACTTTGAAGAATCATAGAATCAGAGGTTTGAAAAGACCTCTAAGATTATCAAGTCCAAATGTCAACCCAACATCACCATGCCTACTAAACCATATCCCAAAGTGCCACATCTACACATTTCTTGAAGATACTCTTTATCATAAACTAGTCATCCATTGCACATTTAGGCCGGTAGAAATATGAGTGATATAATGACAGCACTAAAGCTGAACTGAATATTTATAGATGTTAATGTAAAGACCTCTAGTCCTAAGATAAAAGGCATGCTTTTTATTGCCTTGCTGTTAACAGAGCCATCAACCTCTAAATATGATCTACCTATAATTTTGGAAGGGTAGTGTATGATACTAAATAGTTCAAACTTATTCTTCATTCTAAGATCTATAAAACTCATATTCCTGAATATACTGTTACTTTCAAAAATGTTTTGAACCAGATCCAGAGAGCTTTCTTAGATGAATACACCAAGATGACCTTTGACTGTGTATTTAGAGTCACAGAACAAGTGTGGGTTTTGTTCAATACAAAGCCACTTCAAGATTGTATTGGGATTATTTTTGTGTGTAATTTCCCATGAAATTTTCTGTATTAATATTTTTCTGGCCATTTTTGTGGCAAAAATAGACTGCTTCTCTTTGACAACTCTTGTGATAGAGTATTAAGGAGTTTTAACAAGATACACAGTTGAGGAACCCGTTATTAAAATACACAAGATAACAGTGGCATGTTCCAACATTCACCCTTAGCATCATTTGTTAAGTGACCAGAAAGCCTAAGAATTTCCTTGGAACACTGCTACTATTTTGTACTTTAGAACTGTGATAAGGTTCTTTAGCTATTGTATGTACTGGAAACTGTTGCAAAAAAAACACTTCTGGGTTGATTTTATCAAAACAAAGACAAAGGAAGTAGTGATTTTAACTGTAGCTTTCATTTGCTTACTGAAATTATGTTCTGTACCTTGGATTACTGACCAGGACTAAATTATGCACATCTAAAATAACATTGCTTACTTCTTGTAGCTGGGGTTTTTTCGGTTGGTTTTTCTTTGTTATAGTTTGGTGAAGTTTTTTTTTCAGGAGAATTTCTATGTGCTTCTGTAGTATTTAATGCAGAAATGAATTCAGTAGGTTAGTCTGTGAATAGCCTAATTTGCTTCAGAAGACATACCACCTTCTTACAATGGGTATAAATACAAACTCCTCATCCCTAAAAATGTACAAAATGAACATAATGTAGTAAATCAGTTATGATATCAATCACATGTGCTATAGAGCTAATAATAGTGGCTTTGTGCATGCAAACATTTCCTTAATCTTAATAAATATTATTTATTTTTTTTTAAAGACAGGAAGAAAAGTGGAAAGTGATAATAATTAAACAAAAAAATCAGGAAAATATTTGTTAACTTCTTTTTACTGAATAAAAAATAAAACTTCTAAAGATTAAAGAGTTCCAATATTTTTCAAGATTTTTCTAGGTGCTTTCTGCATTTCATTAAGAATATATGCATTATTTCAGCTGAAATAAAAGTGTGAGGAAACATTCAGAGGAGGAGGTCTCAGTTTGGAAACAAGCAAAAGTAAAGAAATTAAAAGAACTGAGGAGTAACGTGTAGCTTTGGTGCAGAGGTGAACTGTTTGCAGGGGAGAAAACAAGAAGAGGTCATAAACCAAAGCAGGAACTTGGAGGGCCTGCCTGGAGCTGCCGGCGGCGTCCGCGCCGCCCGGGGCCGCTCGGCTCCGCCGCGTAACTCGGGGAGAGGAGGAGGGAGGAAACTTCACCCCCCTCGGCCTCCCCCGTTTGGCAGCGGGAAGCCGGGCGCCTCTGTGAGGAACTTCTGCGCCTCCTTCGCGGGAATATGACAGTGCCTCTGCTGCAAGCAGTATGGAGGTAACAGATCGCATTGCCTCTCTGGAGCAACGTGTCCAGATGCAGGAAGATGACATCCAGCTGCTCAAATCTGCCCTTGCTGATGTGGTTCGACGCTTGAATATTACGGAGGAACAGCAGGCTATGCAGAACAAGAAAGGACCTACCAAAGGTTTGCATTTCAGATATATGTAAAATAGGTTGTGCAATTCAATGAGTGTTTTATATGTATTAAAACAGGTTATTCTTTAGATCTTTGAAATACTCAAAATCAACAAATCAAACTCAAAATACAATACGTTTGAAATTTAACCTGTTAAAAAGAGCACATAAAAATCCAAGTGGTTAAATCTGTGAACCTTGTACAGTTCCCATGAACCAGCGAAGCCTTTGCATATTCTTAGTACTTCATCCACTATCTACATTTAACCATGGCTACCACTTCCTGACTTTTGATCAAGATTAGTTTATAAACTCTTTAGGGAATGCATCGCATTCTGTGGGTGAAACTCTAGTAGGTTTGGGATTTTTTAATCCAAAAAATTAATTAAATTTAAATAAGGTGTAATTTTAATTTAATTTAAAACGTCCTAAGTGTCTTTGGATGGTGCAGCCATGGCCAAAGACAGAGCTGTGAGCTAGCACAGAGGTGACATGGCCAAGGAGATGGTTGCAACAGCAGCTGCTCAGCTACGAAGGAGAGGCCGAGCTCTGGTTGGTGCCTGGCCCTGTTCAAGCATAGCAGATCCAGAGGCAGGGAAGTGACAGGTGTGGCAGGCTCGGCACTGTGCTGGGCTGCGCCCATTGCTTGCTCTTGGCTCCTGCTCTGCAAGAAGGGATTTGTTTGTACACAAATCCGAAAAGCTGGAGTTGGACATCAAGCACTTCGCAGCAGTAAAGGTTGATTAGAACCCAACCGGTGTGATTTACTGCAGTCTGTGAGGCTGCAAAAGCCTGGGAGACCGCCGATGTGCCGCTTAGTAGGAATGCACGAGGTATTTTTGGGTAGTCTTAGGAGTAAGAGTGGTGGCAATCTAGATGTGGAAAGTAGGTATGGCTGACTTCACAGGCTCTCTGTTGTCTGAATCAAGAAATTGCTTCTTTTGAGGTCCTGACATGTATTAATATAAATTAAAAAATTAATTGACATTGGAAGTGTGATATGCAATTATGAATTCATAATTTTCTCAGAAATTAGACTTCCTTTCATTTTGGTTGTATATTTGTGAATTTGCAACAGATATTTACTGTTAGGCATTGATGTAACAGAATAGGTAAGGAACTACTTAATTTGCTGAACAGAGATGTCACGTTTGTTTTAATATTTTGTGTCTGGAGATGCGGAAAGGAGAAAGGGACAGAGTTACAGAGCCAGATTAGTTGATCATGTATCATGCTAGTTGTCAGACAGAATATGCAGTAAATGTCTGTGATCTTGTTTTCTTGTTCTCTTCCCTTTCTGTTGTATTCTCCTCATTTTGTCTTGTCTGTTTGATTGCAAAAAAAAAATAAATAGAATATCAGATAACTTAAATGTTACTAAAGATAGCCTGCGCTTCGATAAAATGTTCCACCAAATCTGGTTGTACAAGGGATTAAGAGGCTTTATGTTGCCTGTAAAATAGATATTATCTGATGCGTGGAGGAAATAAAGTCTAATAATTATTACTGAGTTGTAAACAAATCAGTTCTTCTTGCCTGCTAGCTTTATGTAGCAAAATACAGACTAGATTTTCATGGATACTGTGAGCAGAGTTGAACTCTAAATCAGGAGATGCTTTCTTGGTCATGGCAGATCTTTAAAGCCTTTGTTCAATGTACATTGAAGAAAAGCTGCTGTAAGCCTATCCCTCTGCCTTTTGTGGCTAGTTTGGGGTTTTCTGAGGATTTTGGGGGGTTTTTTGGTTTGTTTTTGTTTGTTTGTTTGTTTTTGGTTTTTTTTAAAAAATGTGTGTATGGGATGGATACTTTTTGGTATGTGTGTGAAATGACAGCGTAAGAAGTTTTACTGTGATAATGCAAGTGGATGGCTACAAATGACAGTTGCTTTTCCATTACAAATTACTGAAATGAGTCCTGATAATTGCCAACTAAATCCACCTCACTTCTGGAAAAAATTGCTACTGTAACAATTTATGTAAAGGACTTTAATTTTACTATGTATCAGTTGTATCATTAGTGTATGGTAAGCCTTATTAAACACACTCTGCAGCAGCAACAGAATCTGAAGCATCCCAATCATTGGTTTCTTCTGGCTGTTTCGTCAAATAGATCACCATGTGAAATGTATTGTATTTTTCCTATAGTAGGCACAACTACTTTATAACGAACTGCATGCAATTACTTAGCATAAGATTAAGCTGAATTTCAGTGTTTTAACTTGGAATAGTATTACAGAGGCTTCTGATGGAGACTGTTAGGAGAGGGGTTTGCTTAGACGTGGACGTGTTTGACCACTTGTGCTGTGTGACCTTGATCCGTTTTCTTTCCGTTTATCATTTAATGACTAATTCCACAGTTGGAATTGCAAAAAGCAGAATTTGATCTCACAAAGTGACACAAGAATCTCGTCCGTGCAAACTTGGGTTTGAAGCATATTGTGTGCTGCTTCTTTCATTTGCCTGATAGATGAAGCAGGTCAGGGTTAAAAGTGTGTGTGTCAGGGGGAGGTTTGTGCCTCTGGAAAAACAGGATCCCCAGCATACTGTTTAAAGTCTGGAACAAGAAGGTTCATGGGACAGAATACTACATTTTTGTGAGTACCTCAGATTTAAAATTGATTTAAAGATTTCAAGTTTCAGGCTTTCAAACCTATAATGGAAAAAAGCTTGAGCTTGTTTTCAGTCTCTGTGTGTGTTCTTGCTCTAGACTTGAGCTATGCGACTGAAGAGCAGTGTACATCATGGAAAGTGAACTGCTTATCCTGTCCATTTGTGGAGCTCCTCCACTAATGGTGTTCTGGGTTTTCCTTTGGGTTTTTTTCCCCCCTTCCTTATTTAATTCAACTACTTGGCGGAGTTCAGTATGGCTTCCTACCTTTGTTTTACTTGTGTTTGTTGTTCTTTCCTTTCGCAATTATTGGTTTGTTTGTAAACTTAACAGCCCTATTAATCCTTAGATCAGAGCATGATTAAAAAAGCTGCTGCTGAGGTTGATAAACATGTCAGTACAGGTAAGACCTTGAAGCAACAGAACTTCCAGAATAAACGTTACTGACAAAGCAATAATACCAACGTGTTGGAGTTACTGACTTCTAACAGCAATGGTGCATTTGGGGTTGTTTGATTGTTATGTCAGTTACCACTGGTGCGAACTAGCTGTTGTAAATAAAACTAAATAGCTTCAGAGTGACTAGTGGATTGATTGAATAATGTATAGTTTTTCTTTGTGCCATGGAAGAGTTTCATGGTGTTGCTTTCTACACTAGCTGGCCACAGGGCTAGACCTTTAAATCTCTAGTTTCAGAGCCCGCAGTGCTGGGCTGGTGGAAGCAAGCCAGAGCTGAAGCAAAACCTCTGTTAAAAGTTGCAGGATTTATTCCTGGCTGCTGCTAGTTTCAATTTCATAAGACTGGGAGAGTAAACAGACTCCAGCTAGTTCACTCCAGCTACTTTTAAATTGACTTTTTTATATATAAGTGTAAAGAAGGGAAATATTTTAATAATTTATTTAACTTTAATTGTTGTTCTAATTTGTGAGCTCAAAGCCTCATTGAAGTTTTGTGAGGTACAGAAATCTTGTCAGGAAACAAGTCTTCCACAACTGCTCAACTGTAGCTGTCTGTGATTCTGTAGTATGCAACAGAATCAGTTTTATACATACAGATGAATAACGGCATTGCAGCAGTTAGTCAGGAAACAAGCAGCAGAGCATCCAGCACAAAACCATAGGAAGAATATAATTTGGAAGAATGAATACTGTAGAAGTAAATACGATTGTGATATCTGAATCCCTTAATAAGAAAAAAAAAAAAACAAACCTCAAAAGAGTAGTCTGTTAAAGTAGATCATGGAAGCCAGGGCTGGAAGGCACCATGAATTCATCTGGATCTTGTTTGGCCTTTCCTTAAAGCTTCCTGGAAAATCAGAGCACCCTTCCTCTTCCTATCCGTGGTGAGAGTGGTAGTGTCTCACCGTATCGATCTTCCATGGTTATAGGCTTGCAGATCCTCAGTGAGCATGGAGAAAATTTTCTTCATTATTTTTCTTTTTTTTTCTTTATTGACTTGTTTTTGTGCCATCCTTCAGTCTTTTAAGCTGAATAAGCCTCATTCCTCCAATATTTCCTTATGGGTTGTTTTCTAAATTTCTCTCCTCTGAACAAATAAATGATGAATACATAACAAGTAAGTGTTTATTCTAACAAAATTTCAAGACAAAGTTTGTCTTGATAATTGCATTCCCTAGTAGGCTGCATTTACTGACCTAATCTTGTCAAGGCGCAGGCTTTCACATCTGTCATCTTTTGTTCAATATGTGAAAACTTCAGGTGAACAAGTCCATAAACGCTTGCCGTCAGTGCTACAGTAAGATGGTATAATATAACCTGGGACTGTATGTGTTTGTTAATGTTTCAGTTTAACTTTTGAGATTATTTAGCCTCAGCAGTTTTTTTTTTAAGATTTCATAGGCATTCTCTCTGCCATCCTTGCCAAGTTCAGTGAAGTTTTATCTTGTGTTCCTTAAGTGACTTGTGACTGCTGCCTTCTCTCGGGTGTTGTTTCTCTGAACCCAGAGACTTTTGGCATCTGTAAAAGCCGGCCTGCGATACAAAGTTCTGTCAAATTTCAAGCGACTCAAGCTTTCATCCCTGCAACAGAGAGAGCACTAGTCATGTTTGTGTCTCCGTTTTCAGGCTGTGGTCTGCTGTTGCTTTCACGTTTATACTCACTGCTTGCCATTTTAAACACTGTTTGTTTTTGCAACTAATTTCTAACGTACTTGAATGGGTCTTTTCTGTTGTTCTAATATTAATTACAAGTATGACATGTATATGCTTTTTTGAGCCAACGTTTGATCAGAAGAAAGTAGGTAGATAATGTCAGTGCATAATATTCCGCTGCTTTCAATCCCTTTTTCTGACTAAAGAATAAAATTCCTTTGTCAAACATAAGCCCACAGTCTTTGAAAGAAGACTTTCTGGGAGGAATAGGGATTTCTTAACAGATCATTTTCTTGTGGAAGACCTGCAAGAACGTTGAGGGGTGAAGAGCAGGTAACCTGCCTTCATTTCCAGCACTCCTCTGTACACTATCCAGGTGGGCAAGAGACTGATGCTCTTCTAAGACAGCAGGATTGTTTTCAGTGGCAACAACTACCTTTGCACTTACCGGTAAGCTCCTTGAGCTAGGACAGAATTTTACAGATGAGAGACGTTATTGGATTGTGTGCTTAAGCCACATGCAGATGATTTTCTTGGTATGATTATTATTAATAAAAATAACAGGAATAAAATTCCTCCTTGTTAAAACCCTCGTCTATGGTGCATTTGGCAATAGTGAAACAAAAATGGCATACTACATGGATTCTTTTAAATATTCTAATGTTGTTTGCTGGGGACAAAAAAAAAAGAAAAGCAGATGAAAACAATGATTTTGGCTTCCTCTTGTTTTACAGCAAGACCACTGGTGCAAACCCTGCCTCTAAGGACTGCGGTTAATAATGGCACTGTGTTACCAAAGAAACCAAGTGGCTCTTTACCTTCCCCATCAGGAACCAGAAAGGAAACTGTATCGCCAGCAGCAAAAAGGTATTCATCTATCGGAAACCTTACAATTGTGAAATTGGAAACATGGTATATCTCCTCTTTTAAGCTTCTAGAAACGTAGTTTTCCTTACATGCAAAGCAACGGTCTAAATATTTTGTTTGGAAAGAAAAAGAGAGATGGGTTTTGTTCTAAGTGGCTTTAAGTTTTTTTGTTCTAATTAGAATTAAGGTTATTACCATGAATATTGAAAGAATGGGCAATGCTTGGTTTACTGGTTTGTGTTATTTTCTTACTACAGCAGCCTCACATATAGAGAATAAAGCATTTCTACTGTGCTGTTGCACAACGTGACATGGAAAGTAGTGCAAGAATTCTTCCAGTAGCTAGCAGAAAATTTATAGTATGTAGAGAAACTGTGCTATCAGTACAAATCAGTATATTACCTTCGGTTTTTTCCCACTAAAAATTATCATAGAAACTGCATGTGCAGTGTTAGAAGCATCTCAGGGAGGAGGAAAATTCTATGCCTAGCACATATTTATGCAAATTAAAACATCCATCTTTAGATATCTTACCATTAGCATGTATTGAATTTCATTTAAAAATTGCTGCTCTATCTCAATTTGCTTTGGGTGTGTATAGTTGTTTTTAAGTGGGCTACATGTTTTGTACATCTAGGCTGTGAGGAAAGCAATGGATTGGGTGCAGCAAGTTCAAGTTCCATGTGACAGTTATTGTGGTCCTAATCTGCTCTATGGTTTGCCTGTAAAAGATAATAGTGTGGTTTGGGGTTTTTTTTACATTTGTTTTGTGTTGTCCTCAGCTTTTTGTAGTGATGATGCTGTCAGCTCTGAGGAGCGCAAGTGGTGGAGAGGAGAGCATTAACCTGCTAAGATCTGAGGTCTCTTTTGTAAAGAGATTTTTTCCTTAAAGGGGAGATAGTGGCCAAGGATATGCCTCTCTTTGTTACTATGTTAAAGGGGACGGATTTTCCAAGAAACTTCAGGCTTTGTTATTGTAGAGCAGAGAGAAGCTATAGCATGCACAATTAAAATTGGAAATTACCATATTTGTTTGTGTCACACAAATGAACTCCTGTGAGCTCCTGTGAACCGGAGCTCACTGCAGCTGCAGGGTTTGGCAGGTTTGCCTAAATCAGCCCTTAAGATAAGAGGAGGAAGGCAAATACTGTATAGGCTGTTCCATTGTCAGAATTATGTTATCGGAATTTTGAAAATGGGTGAAAGAGCCTGTCTTTTTTAAAAGAAAATTTATTAATGTTTAAAAAGGAGTACTATTTTGGATATGCTGAATTTTTAATGAAATTATATTCTGGACAATTTTTTTTCTTAATAATTCTTGTCATTTCATTCTTGCTCATCCAGTTTCAAGTAGTAATTACAAAATACATGAGAGAGCGCAAGCATTGGCACGCTTCACGTGTGTACCGCTGGTGTGATTCCTGAGTCTCTGCACTCCATCTCTAAGGTTCAGCATAGGACTTTCTGCCCCAGAGCAGGGTGGATGAAATGCAGGTCAAGATCTTACTCGTGCTTTCCCTGTTCGGAGAGTCCTTCGCGTAGTTCAAGTGGTCCATCAGGCATTGCCTGCAGCCCGTAGGCATCTTCCTAGCTCAGGATCCCTGTAGATAAGTGACACTCTGCAACCCTTCTGCCTGACCCATTTGCGGACTGGGTGCCCTGGGTGCCACTGGGAAAGTCCTGAGGGAGCATCCTCAGGGAGCATTTTTGCACTGTCTTGATTCCTGTATGAGAAAGTCTTCCACAAGGTAAAGAATTCATGTCCTTTTATTATCGCTTATTCCTTCTCTTTGCTGAAGAGGCTAGACTGAAGGTGCTTTAAATATGCAGTATGAAAAATGTATATTCAGTTTTGGAAAAGAAAAAATACACATGGGCAGTTTTGCTGAAATAGATGGACACTTATTAAAGAGTGCTTAGGAGAATAGGGTTATTCTGTGTCCTGATGAAAGCATTTTTAAGTCCAGGCGCTGTGGAATTCCTGTTCCCTTCAAATGCTCTAAAATTCTGTATTGATTGTATTTAACATGCAAATTTTATTTTTTATTAATTTACATTGAAGTATAATTTATGCCTTGCCTATAAATATACTTCAACATGAAGAGTGTAGAATGGTAAGGATCTCACCGATGAATTTTTGTACAAAACTTTTTTTGATAAATGAGTCTCTACTTTTAGTAGCTTTTGATAATGAATCTTAAAGTAACTGCTTAAAATCATGCTCCAAATATTCAGTATTTAAGGATGATGTATTAAGTGTTCCAAGTAGCTTGCTTACAAATAGTCAGGTAGATGAATTCATTATGAACTTGTTAGTATGAATTAATTCATATTTTATAATGGACACTTTTACATTCAGGAATATATGCATAAAACAGTAATGGAAATATAGGAGGAAGATCAAACAGGTTTTTGTTTTTTTTTAGGAGGTAGGACTTCTTGATTTGTGTTAAGAAGCTTCACTGAAGTGTTGAACAGTTTACAGATGTTGTAATTTTGAATAATTTTTTTAATTCTGATTTTTGCATGGTTTTATAGTGCTCTTTTCATAGAAACTGATTCTAAAACTGGTAGTACTTTGTAATGTAGGTATTCTTCAGTGCAAAATATGGTAATGTGGCATAGCAGCTCTAAATAGAATTGTTAATTTCTGCCTGGATACTTTTAATTCTTTTCCTATATGGTGTAGGTGCAGAACTGAAAAATCTGAATTTTTCAAAATGTGAAAAAGTAAAATTTGAAAAGTGAAAGTAAAAAAGAAGGGTCTTTTTTTCTGAGTCTTCTTTTAAACCTTTGGTCTACTGTTGTGAATTACAAATATCTGCTAAGATTACTGTACTAGAAAAATATAATCTTCAATTTTTTTCTTACCTATGACCTTCGAAAGAGACAAACATCCAGGTTAATCCAGTCCCTCCCAGGTGTTTTACTGAACACAGTTATGAAAAGGTGGATAACAAATAACTTTCAATTCCTCCATTCTCTGCTACTGTCATGATTTAGGTTAGGAAGTGTAGGATACCCAACTGAAATTACATCAGTCTGTCCCTTGAAACTGTATGTCATGCATATTTATATAAATATATGCAAATCATCTCTGTGGGGACCAAGTGTGCGTCCATACATTGCACTGCTTGGAAATAAATGTACTTATTGATATGTCTGCAGACACAATCTCATTTCGTACAATAGCTACGTTTAAATGTGCTGGTTAACTCGTTTGAACCCACGGGTTGGTATACGGCACATCTGGATTACCAAGGCGATGTGGTTCAGAGTTCAGTACATTTTCTGATTTCCCATTTAATATTTGAAATGGAAATGACTTCTTCTGGCAGGAATATGAAACTGGAGGTAACAAAAAGGCTGGAGGCTGAAAGGGTGGAACTGGCAGGCTTTTATTTCAGTTCTGCCACATATTCTTTCAATGACCTATGCAAATCATTTAACCTCTATGCATATTGGTTTTCCGTATGTAAAATGTGTATCTCTGGATATCAGTAGGTTATTATAGGGCCTAATGTGATAATTAGATCCACATCTTGCAAAGCGTTGAGTAACCTCAACTGACTCTGACTTCAATTAGAATTGAGGGCACCAAACCCCCTTCAGCATTCAGATCTTGTATAGTCAACACCCAATTATCCAAGTTAAGGAAGGAATGAAATGAGAGAGCAAAAGCATAAACACAAAACATAGGTCAACCAGCTTATAAAATATGTGGTAATAACACAGTGCAAGAGAGAAAGCCTGGTGATACTGGGACCAGAAATTCTGGTCCATCACCAGCGGGCGCTGCCACGCCTGGGTGCTGGGGTGCCCTGTGGGGGTGCTGGGGTGCCCTGTGAACACGGCTGGGCGGCTTCCAACTGCGAGCTGGCGGATGCCGAGGTGCAGTCGTTTTGTGGTGGGCTGGATAATCACCTGGCACAGATAACCAAGAATGGCCCGCCTGTGTAAGTGCTTCAAAGTCGTCTTCACAAAAACCCTTTGCTCAGGGGGTTTGACTTTAATATATTTACTATTTTTATGCTGTAGAAGTGTAGAAGCTATTTCAAGCACCAACTTTTTGAACACTGTTATATTTTTGTTCTGAACTTTGTGCATAGCATAATTATTTGAAATTTTCATTCAGAAGAAGAGGAATTTAGTGTATCAGAAGTTTCCCTTCCCCCTCCACTCTTCCTTTCAGATGTAATGTGGCCTGAAGTTCCCTGCTTAACACTGAATTTGTCTTTGGAATTTGGCCAGTGCACAGTAGTAATGTTTTGTGTTCCCTATTAAAATCGAAGGTTTTGTGACTCATCTAGGATAGCTTTGTTTCCAAGAGTTGAGGGGAAAAAAAAGGAGGGAAAAAAAAAAAAAAGAAGAATGTAAGGGAGGAGAATGCAGAGGGTACCTTTCCCAGCAGGGATACTGCTGCAGGCGAGCGTGTACTTTGCCTTTCAGAAGGGGACAATCAGTCATTCTTTCTACCCCAGCAGATTGTAAAGTATTACAATGGTGCAAAACTTGGACAATGGAGATCAAAAGGAAGAAGCTGGAACAAAGAAAACATAGAGCTTTGTTTGTAGGGAGAATAAAATACTTTAATATGATAAATTCCTGTTCTTCTAAACACATGGCCCCTAGGAAATTGTTCAGTCGCCTGGGATTAATGTTCTGTGTTCTGTTCTGGGGGCAGCAATGGTTTGTAACTGGCGCACACACAAACTCTGTATCGAACCTGCAATTAAGTCTTCTGTTGAACACTTGACTCTCAAAGAAAATGTTTTGAAATAAAGTGAATATAAATTAAAAAAAAAATCCCTCTCCATTGAACTTCGAGTGGCAAAACTATTATGCCACTTCACTGTATCTCTAATAATTGAAGTTATTAGTGCATTTTGCTCAAAGGCATAATGAAATTAAAGTCATATGTTATTCTTGAATTTATTCTAATTGATTTAAATGAGGGTCAGAAGGAGTGCTAGAGAAGTTTTAAAAATATTAATGTCATCAGTTACTGTCTCAGAGCATTGTGCGCCATTTTTTGTTTTTTATTACCACGATTTTTTTTTCTTTCGAAAATCTTAATAATTTTTTTTTTTTTTAATTTTGGCCAGATTTGTTTACCACAATTCAGTAATGCAACCACCTGAAACATTCATGCTATACTGTGGTATGAGTATGTATGTTCGAGGATTTATTATCTTGTCTCTACTAGTGCTTTTTTAATAGTCTTTGTCTTCTAGCTGGCTCATCTGTCTTGTTTCTTCAGGTAGCCTCTTTGATTTTCTTTTGGTGGTGGTTTTTTTTTTTTGAGTCGCTTTACAAATGGTCAGTCTATTGGAGCATTACTGAGATTTTGTCATTCAAAGATACATTGGTGTTCTTAAATGTATGGTTTGAAATGATCAAACATTGAACTGAGTCAATAAGCACTGTGTTGTTTACTCTTGCACGTGACTTCATATCTTGAAAGCATGCAATTATGTCTTTAATGTAAGTTTGTTTCAAATGTCTTGTTTCCACATCTTCTTGTTGCATTCACTTTTTATTCTGCTTTGTTTATGCACCTCTCAATCTGGATTAAGCAGGTCTGTGAATCTTCTCAATGCATGCAAACTGAAAAAGCCTGCTCTAAGGTGAGGGATCCTTAATAGCTTTGTAGTGTTGAAGCTCAGTTGTTTTTCCTTTCTGTTTCGGTTCAACACACAGAAAGTGGCTGTTTTATACAAGCATTAACCTGGCAGGACTGTAATTATTATTTCCATTTTTAACATTTTCAGAAGTACGTGTTTAAAACTTTCTCATCATTGATAAATGTGGTGCAAAACTTAAATAATAATGATTTCACTTACAGTACCTGCATTATCTCTTGCTAACATTATTTTTATTATAGGAGTGTTTAATTAGACCACATTGCTGTCTTAAAGAAGTTAAAAGTTGTGTTACCAAATGTTATCTTTTAAAATAATTGAAAATGCTATCCTTTCACGTTACTAATGTAGAAGCCAAATTCTGGAATCCAGTTATACTCTACAAACCTGTAAGTTAAATGAATATTTTCTGTCATTTTAAATTCTTCCTCAGGTGACAGTGTATCTACTGTAACCATGGTATAATCACTGGTCTTTAACACTATAGCTACCAAAATGTGTATATGCCAAAACTGAGCTAATACAATGGGGTTATAATCGTCTTTTCCAACCACCTGCTAATACTTCTCATTGGGCTGCTGTTGTTGTTGATGAAAGTTTAAAATAAAATTTGTCAGAAGATGGCCTTGCTAATTAGTTTAAGCAGTCATGGATGTAAGCCAAAAGAGTTTAGAAGAATTTTGTTCTTGTGGTAAAAATAGTTTTTATACTGATAGGAGACTTCATTATTCAGAAAAAAGATAGCATTACACTTGTAAGCTTTAGTCCCAGTCATTCATTTTTTACCCACCAGGTCATCTTTTGAATGTTGATAGATATAAAAATAAACCCCCAAGCAACATTAAAAGTAGTTTAAATTTGCTTCTGTAACTTATATTATTTTATACCATTAGTATAATTTGATGGTTTCCTTAATTTCAGTGTAGGCTGATATTGCCTCTTTTCCTTAACCAGGAAAAAATGCCAAAATAAAGGTATGATCCTGCAAAATCACACAGAAAGGATGTTTTTGCAAGTACTGTATATAAAGCAGTGTAAGGACTCATGCTAATAAAATTATTTTATGTGGAGTAAATATTTTCAGTATCAAGGCTTTATTTTTTAACTGTAGTGTTAAATTGGATGATGTTATGAGATGCAAGGAGAACAGTTAAATGTTAAGAGTATATTCTTTAATTTACTACAGGAGTTTTTTTCATGCATTTGGCATTGAGATGACCCGGATAATATTAGGCTAGTGTAGGAAACACTTATTTCTGAGATGAAGACAGAATTAAATTCTTTTTACTGCCTTTTCCCTTCTCCTATGAATGTATTTCGCTTTTTGCCTGTGTGATTAACTTTGCATTCTGCTTGCTGTCCTACATCGTGCTCTCCACAGAAATGGTATTTTTTTTTAAATTTCAGCTTAATCGTTTGAATTGTGCCCATTTTTAATACAAAAACGCAGCACTGAACGTCTGTTTTGCCATTGCCTGTTCCAGAAAATTTTTTTTAGAGCTGCCTGAGATGCATCTTAAGACGCATCCGCTCTGCGGAGCTGCCCCGGATGGGGGCTTCCCTCCGTTCACAAGGGCGCCTGCTTTGCGGGAGGACTCCAGTTCAGTTCTTCCCATCGTTTCTGTAACTGAGCCTCAGCTGAGGTGTGGCAACATTCCCCTCCTCGCTGGTAAAAAAACAGGAGGGAGCAGGAATATATCTCTGTTGTGTTTTGGGTTTTTTTTTTTTTTTTTTTTTTTTAAAGTGTATT